>Ga0208645_1001226_pt1 | contig 23178 bp, 21 predicted proteins | sample VirMetDEL_Sep_01_FD_184519 | JGI IMG/M metagenome (GOLD analysis project Ga0208645, IMG submission 184519) | Aqueous microbial communities from the Delaware River and Bay under freshwater to marine salinity gradient to study organic matter... | ecosystem: Environmental > Aquatic > Marine >... | reverse complement strand
GCTGCTGACTGAATCAGGGACTTTCTCGCTTCGCTCGTATTCAGTCACAAAATATTTTTTTTTTTTTCAAAAAAGATTTTTCAGTCACACGAATAAAAAATATATATATCTGGAAAAGCAGATATATATAGTCGTTAATGTTTAAAAGATTAAATTAAAATTCTACTCTAATTAGGTCTCAAATTTATTCTAAAATTGGTAGGTCTAACATACTTAAGTTTTGTCCGTCTCGTCGTAGTTTCATAACCGCCCACATATTTTTCTTACCTACATACTGCGGTGCGTGAGTTTTATAAATGTGGTTTCCAAACTGGTTGATGTTTTCAAAGTCGTTCTCCTTAATCGGTTCGTCGCTGTCATTTAACTCGTAAAACATATCTGCGTCCTTATCATAAACCGCTCTGTAGGATATATCTTTTATTTTCAGGAATATTTGTTCTCCGTCGTTCAAAACCTTACACGCTACTCGTTTGTCGCCCTTTGCTTGGGGTTGCTTTTTGTTACCCTCTGCGGTCTTACCTTTTTTCTTGTCCTTACCGCCTTGTAGGTACTCCTGCTTACAGCGTTTATATACTGCGGTTTCAAATACCCAGTTTTCCTCGTCTTTAAAGTCAGGTTTATTTTGACATAATAAATTCACTAAATACTCCATATCAAGGTTCTCTTTAGTCATAAACTTATTCAGTTTGTCAAACTGCTTTTCCATCTCTTTTTCTACGATTTCTTTATGATTATTTTTGAACTCTTTTTCTTTATTTGCAGTCATCTTTTTCTGTTGTCTTTCTTGTAATTTACGCTCTATTTCCGCTTGTTGCTTTCGCAGTTCCTCCTCATCATCACTACTCTGCTCCTCCTCCTCCTCCTCCTCTGGTACTGATTGCTCCTCCTCCTCGTCACCGCTCCAGTCAATCGGTTCATCAATCATCTCGTTAGTCTCGCTAATAATATCGTTTTCACTATAAGTTTCAGTCATCTCAACTATTGGTTCTTGTGTTGTAGATAAATCTGTTTCAATTTTATTTTCAATTTTTTGGTTTTTTATTTCTTTAATATTTGTAATCTTATTTTTCTTGTACTGATGTCCGTCAATAGTAATTGTCTTATCAGTAATTTTTTCTACCTTACCTTTGGATTGCTTATATACGCCTACGCCGTTCTTGGAACTCTCGTAGTCAAAGTCATAGTCGTAACCGATTTTCATCATAGAGGTATTCATCGCTTTTGATATATTAGATATTGTATTTTCTTTATATACTTTATCTAATAAGTCTTTTGATAAATCCTTTTCAATTTTTTGGGAAATAGAATCAAGATCGTGGTCGTTGGGTTCTATAATCAGTTGTCGTCTAAACTTTTTCAATTTTTTGGGAATTGATTTCACTTGTGCCGTTGTTGTGCTATAGTCCTTACTTTTGTTATTCATTATTGATGTCATACTCTTAAAATAATTAACATCAATTTTTTATAAAAAAACATTTCAATTTTTTTTTAATTTCATATAAAATTGACATCACCTTTTTTTTATATCAGGGTACTATATATAGATGCCCTACGCAACCAGATTATACCCTTTCTTCTGCCGTATTGGTAGTAAGAGAGTAATCATAAATGATATAGAACCTGTAATACCAGAACACGATTTATATGTTGAACCCTTTGTTGGTGGCGGTGCAGTTTTCTTTGGTTTAGCAGATGATATAATTGGTAACCGCAAAGTAATAAGTGACGCAGATAAAGAACTAATGGAGGGGTACAGATTATTAAAGTCTGCTAATCCAGATGCCCCTTACAGAGTCCCTGCCTCTGTTCCAGCAAAGCAACATTTTGTTAATACAACACATACGAACAAAGAGGATAAATTAATTTCTCGTTTGTTGATGACTTGCAACACTTTTAGTAACATAGGTTATGGTAGAATTTATAAAAACTATACACACGCCTCTAAATTAAAAAAGATCGCCGAATATAAAAAAAGATTACAGAATACTACAATTTTATCGCAAGATTATAAAAGTGTAATTAAAAAGTATGATACTCCAGATACATTTTTCTTTTTAGATCCTCCTTACGAAAAATCAGGGGGATTATATTTAAGTAATGAAAAAGGAATTTCATTTCCAGAAATGGCGGAAATACTAAAAAAAATAAAAGGGGATTTTTTATTAACGATTAACGATAGTCCAGAAATAAGGCAAATTTTTAGTGGGTTTGTTATTACACCGATAAAGGTTCGTGGTGCAGGTGGTAAAGATAAAGGTATAGGCAAGGATATACTGCGTAAAGAGTTGTTTATTACTAATTATATATTGGATTCAAAATAATTAAATCGTTTTAAATGCTCGTCTCGTTTTTCTATTTGTTTTTTCATTTCTTTTAATTGATTACAGATTTGTAAGTAACCTTGTTCTTTTTTGTGTGAGAGTACCTCGCCCTCCTTACTATAAGGGTCTATATAAATCATATTTTCATTTTCTCTGGCGTTTTCCTCAATTTCAAATAATACTTTATAAAATTTTTTCAGTCCTTTTTCGTAGGTCTCTTTATTTTTATTAAATATACCTGCATTAATAAATAAACCTGCCTTTGCTTGTTTTATAGATAATTCATTCACTTTACCGCTTAATCCATCAATCATTTTTTTTGTTTCGTTATATTGTTCTCTCGCATCGTTGCGGTATAACTCAAATAGGTTTCTCATCTCGGTCATCATCGTATTACTATATACTATATATCTTATTTCTTTAAATCAATTTTTTAAATAAATAATAAATCAATTTTTTGGGAATTAGGCAGGAAATATTCCGCTACCACAAAATCCCATACCTCCCATTCGTCTCATAACTCTACCTATTCTCTCATTTTGTACTTGAATAGCAGGGTCGCCAGTAGGATTATAGATCGCTCCACCACTACGACCAAATCCAGTAGGATAAATAGAACCTCCACTAACAGGGTAAATTGAACCTCCTGCTCGTACTGGTACTGCTCGTCTTGAGACAGGCATCGCCATTTGGGGACTTCCGTGAATATAAGGGGTCATTTGTGCGGAATTAACCCTTGCGTGTGGGGACATAGTCATCATATCACTTGAAGGCATTATCATTCGCTTTGAGTGACTCAAAAACCCCTCACCAGATTTTTCAGGGGCAGACATACTTTCTCTTGCCATATCTTTTGCAATATCCAAACCACCATAGGCAACCTTTTTTGTTTGCCCCCTTAATACTGCTTTCGCAATCTCTTTTTCTCTACCAGTAAGTTTTTCATCAATCAAACCATCAAGTTTGCTAAACGCCATTTTCTTACCATCTGCTAACAAATCGTTACCAAGTTTTTTAGCGGATTTTTTCTTACCAATTTGCGATGCTCCTGCTTTACCTAAACTGCTACCTAACTCTGCTCCCATCATCGCCCCCTCTGGACCGCCCAGATACGCACCTATAGATGTACCGATTGCTGTAGCACCTTGCTCTACTATCTGCTTACCGATGTCTTGGACGACTTTAGATTTAACTGCTTTATCAAGTACAGGTTCAAGTTGTCTTGTTGCTTTTTTACCGATAACTTTTTGACTTGCTTTTCGTACTCCTTTACTTACGGATTTTGCGATCCCTTTCAATTTACCACCCTCTTTGGATTTAATAATATAACCTAAATCCTCAATATCATCAATCGCACTACGAACCAAATCCTTTTTTCTTGGACGACCTCTGCGTCTAATTCCGTAACCCATTTGTCCGTAGTGACCCTCAAGTTCCTTACCAGCAAGAGAACCCATACTTGCCCCAGCAACCGCTCCTGCAGGACCGCCCACTATTTCACCAACTCCGCCTAAAGCAATTGGTAATCCAACATCAATTAGCGATTTTGTAGCAATTTTGCCCTCTTTACTTGTAAGTGCTTTTCCAACACTTTTACCAGCATCACTTACACCTTTACTAATAGAATGACCGAGATGTTTCAAACTGAAACCCTCACCTACCTTGCCGTCACAAGATACTCTCATACCCTTACCTCTGCGAATAGCAGACATAAGTTTTTTCATCTTATCTGCTCCTAAATGTAGGAGATGCTTACCTTCATCAGTAATCATTTTTGGGGAAATGTTAATAGCACCTCCAGACTTTACTGCTCGTAATTGTGCTGGGGATAGTTTCACAACTACCCCTCCGTGATGAATATTCATTCCGTGCATTATATATTATAGGAATAGAAAATAAATTTGCTAAAGGTATAAAACATAAAAATTTTATATCTTTATAGTCTCATTTTGGTTTGAGAATTTTTAAGAAATTTTGTTATTTATTCATAAAATATCTTACATAACTCTTGCACCTGTTCTAATATCAATTGTGATTTCTCTCTCAAAAGTTACGAAACACATTAGTGTAATATCTACAGGAGACAAGTTTGTACCAAGAAGTTGTACTGCTTTAGCAACACCATCTTCACTTGGAATAGATCGTCCAGCATCTCCGTAGTAGTATCTGTATAGACTCTGGAAATCCTCGTATGAGATTTGTCCTGAACCGAGAGATGTGGTTAGAGAACCATTCAATTGGTTACTGCTAACAAGTTGCTCGTAGAAATTCTCAAAGTTATACTGAAGATTGTTGATAAATAGATTCTTACCAGAGATTTGAATGTTGAAGTTTCCAAGAGGAATTGGGTCTGGAGTTCCACCTGTAGTAGAGAAGGGGGAAAGCAGAGATGATGATGTAACTCCTACAGCAGAAGTCGTAGCACCAGAGATAGTTCCAGCAACACCATTTTGTGCTTGTGCTAACAAAGGCACGACCAATACCGAGCGGATATTTGGGATACCATTACTAACAAGCAAGTTGAAGGTTGAACCAGCAGTAATACCAGAAAACTGATATTGGAAAATATCGTTGTATAGAACCTTTTTAGTTGGTGTAAGGGAAAGAAGACGCTGTTCTGCGATCGGCGACATAGTATAGCAAGGGGCGTATAGTCTTGTGCTTGTAAGTGGTGCTTGAATTTGCTGGGTAAGTTGTGAGAATTGTGTCTTAACAATTGAAAGACCAACCTTGAAATCTACAACCTCTCCAAGAGCGGTAGCAGGGGCATCAAGAGGAGATGCAGGTTGTCCTATATCATTTGAACCAACCATAACAGGGTTCGTTCCACCACCTCCAAGTATAACAGGGGGACTTGTAAGAACCATTTGAGATGATGCGGTTTCTCCTCCACTACCAACAACGGAATTGACTAAAGCACCTGTGAAATATACTTGGTTAGTGTTAAGGTAAAGTCTCATCGTAGAACCCTTAAGTAGGGGTACTTTACAGAAAAAGTCGGCAACATCTTTAAGACGAATAACTGCTTGGAAAACCAAAGCACGAGAACCAGTAATCGTTTGAACATATGATTGAAAGGTTTGGGCGAAAGCATTTGACTTTGTTCCTAAAAGACCAGTTTGGTTTTGACTGACAGATGAAAGGGCAAGACCAGTATTACCGACAACACCAAAGTTAAGGTATTCAATACGCTTTTTAAGACCCTCGTTAGACCAGCATCTATAATCGGTAACAGATTTAAAACAACAAGTTTGACTATTGATGTTATAGTCTGCTACAGCAGAGGTAGATGTGGCGGTAAGACCAGATGTATCAATTGTTCCAGCAGGAGTAAAAGGAGCAATAGGATCTGGAGATGCGACACCTACAAAGGTTGCTGTACCACCAATAGTAGATGTGGTAGTAACATCAATATAAGATGTAATATCAACATAAGGGCAGACTCGGTTATTACAGATACCAGTTCCGCTTGATGATAGAGCATTTACGCCACTTGGAGCAACTGCATTATACAACCAAGAGCGACTACTATCAGGGCAAAAACCACAAACAGCACCCCAGTTTTCAATATCGGCATCACACCACGAGGTAAGTGCCTTAAAGGAGCAAAACAAGTTAAGAAATGGTACTTGCTGTATGATGTTTCCGTTGTTAAACTCACAAGTAAGGGAGTGAAGAATGTTCCAGTAACCATTTTTAAGTCCTAAAAACCAATCAAGGTCAGGGGCAGTAGCAGATGTAATCGCCGCAGATTCAACTTGCAAAACCAGAGGGATAGCAAGGAAGGATTCCGTCCAACCGATGTAACCTCCTGCATTTGCTAAAGGTGTTGTATCCAAAACAATTTGCGATGAGTAAGATGAGTTGTTGTTATCATTCACATATAACCACTGCTTATCAACGAACTCGCTGGAGGACACTTCCGTGTTAATGCTTTCTTCAAAGACAAGATTATCCATATTATATTATATCATTAGAAAAAAAATTGTCTAAAGATATACAAATTTCCTATAAGTTTAATCAAAGGTAATATATTTCTTGGGGATTCTGGGTTTGGATATTTTCAAATTTCTTAATGAATCAGTTGCTTTTCCCAATCTACCATTTTCATAAACTTGTTCTGTTAAACCAGAACCCATAATTCGCTTGTTATTTGATGCTACCTTTTTTGCTAAAGGTTTAAAGGAATGACGACCAGATGAACCCTTTCGTAACTTGTGAATATACATTTTATACTATATACCAAGAAAAAAATTTACGACACGCCAATATCTCCTTCATCACTAATAATTAGTAGAATAACGAAATTTGGATCTACAATAGCAACAGGTTGATTATTCTGGTCGGCGAACTCTACTTGAAACTTATTGTATTGCCCCTCTTGTATATTAATAAAAATCAATTGATTTGGTGCGATCGTAAATTGCTGACCGAAATCTGCTTGTGGAGAGAATGAATAAAGTAAATCATTCGGTACTGCGTAGTTATTGTTAATAAGGTTACATTTCAACAAAAAAGATGATAAAGGAGATACTTGTGGTACTGAATTACTGCTAAATACAATATTACCAGTATAAGGTGTTCCTGCCCCAGTTTGAACTTGGTTTGGTGGCGTACCTGTAATAACCGCTTGTGCGTAGTTACCAGATGCCCCTGTAGGGTAATATCCTGCGTTGCTAAAACCGATAACATTCCTAAAGTTATTTGGTAAAAGTTGGAACATCGGTACAATATTATTATTAGGTACTTGCCAAGTCGCACCAGCAGGGAAAGTATATTCTCCAGCACCAGTACCAATAACGAACAAAGTAGCATTCATCAAAAAAGTAGTTAATTCAATTTTATAGGTAGATGCATTAGTTCCAAGACTCAAAAAATAAACAAAATTCTGTGTATCATTATCAACAAGGTAATGAAGGTTTTGAATCATCGTAAATTGTAGAAACTCATTTAAGGTCGCAATAGTATAATACCCATCTGGAATTGTAACCTGTACGAGAGTACCATCAACCCAGACATAATTAAATTTATTATTATTATTGACTGATGTAATATTAAAAGTAGAGTAGTACATTTCCAACGATGCGAGTGCTAATTTTTGACCTTTTTGTATATGCACATTACCAGCAGGGAAAGTATATTCTAATCTGCTGTTAAAAGTGTTCGGTACGATATTACTCTGGTTTAAAATCAAAGTTCTCATATTCTATAGTATATACAGATAAAATATTATTTTGTCTAAACACTCAATTCTAATAATAGATCTAATGCTTGGTTGCGTTTCAATCTCCCATCACTCAAAAACTTAACTACAAATCGTCTTAATTCACGAATAACCGCTGGATTATTGTTTCCTGCAATATACTGACCTTTTAACATTTCAAATCTTTCTAAATCATCTTGTTCGCCGTTTGTAATAGTCTTTTTAATTTTTAGCGTATCACTCAAACCAGCACCTTGTACGATCTTTTCCCAGACTTTTCGTTCCTCTGTTGGAACGCTATCATAAACTCTTGCGTTGTGTTTTCCACTATCCAAGACATCATTCAAATATTCCTTAAATATATCGCTTACAGGTATAGGTTTAAATTGTGGAATTCGTCCAAGAGATTTGTACTTAACATTCAAAATATCATTATCTTGGAGTTGTTTATTGTGGATTACATATTTTCCAAGTTGTCTATAAGGGGGTAATTTTTTATCTGCTATTCCAGATGCTATTTTCATTTTTGGAACTTTGACTTTTACTTTTGATGCTTTCAATTTACCAGCGATACCAGTACCAGATTTGGATACAGGTTCTCTTGTTGTCATACTTGATGCACTACTGCGTGGGGGACTAAATACATCTCTTGCCTCTCTAAAAGATGGAGTCATACCAGATGTTCCACCCATTAATGCCCTTTCACCTGTAGAACGAGAAGTAGCATAAGCACTTGAATTAATAGCACTTACCAAATCAGGGTCGTTTGTTGCTTGTACTCTGGATTTAACTTCTCTTACTTTTAATTTAGGATTTACACCAGTATCTTTTTGAATTTCAGTATTAATTTTATTCATTTCTTTGGTATCCACTTTAATCAATTCTCCCTCTCCACCTACTAATACCAGTTGGTTACTTTGTGCGAGTAATCCAAAAGTTTGTCCCTCAACTACACCAGCGAACTCCAGTTGTCCCTCAATTACACCTGCCTCTCTCATTTCTGTTCTTACACCCTCAATTAAATCTCTAACTGATGCTAATTGTGATGTTTGTAGTGATGATAAATTATTGACACTATTTTCAATTTGTCTTAAATTATCTGCGTCAGTAAAACGCCGACTTTGAATGTCACTCAAAAGCATCTCAAATTGGTCTCTGGTTGGTAACCCTTGAATAGAGTTTTGTAATTCTTGATTTAACTTGTACGCTAATGCTGGGTCGTCTCTTGCAATTTCATCTAATCTTGTGTATAAACTTTCATCAGGTAGTAACGCCTCTAACATCTGTAACCTTTCAATAATGGGTTCTGTAATAGCAGTTGATACCTCCGCAAATCTAATTTTCATCGCATTTTCTAATCCAAGAATTTGATTCTTTGTAGGTACAACTGCCTTGAGTTCGTTGGTTGTGTCAATCAATTCATCAAACTTATCTCTCACATATCCAAGTCCATAAGCAGATGCTACCCCCTTACTTGCATCTAATTCCTCAATAAATTTCTTTAAAAACTCTATAAAAAAGGTGGGTGTTACAAGTTTTACATCGTATTTCGTAGAAAACTGCTGTTTAATAGATGGATATGACAGATTTAATTTGAATAAATCGTCTGCTGAAAGTTGTGACACGATCGTAGATGCCTCATCATAAGTAAATCCTAAATCTAAAATGTTTCTCATCGCATCACTTTCTTGTTTGCCTGTATCAAGGGCAAGTTCCTCTGCGGTTTTAAGGTTTGCCTCTGGTACAGGTGGCGGTACTCCTAAACGAATATCTCGTCTTGCTCTGGCGATGTTACTATCATTTGCTATAGCAATTTTAAGTAGTTGGTCTTGGGTCATTACTGCTTTGTCGTAATCTGCTGGGGTTCGCAAATTGCGAATCATCATTCCTCCGTATCCTGCCGAACTATTCATCTTTATATAATATATCAAGAGATTTTTTTTTGAAATATTAATTTTTTTATGAAAATATACCATCTGGAACTTCAAATACCTTGTCAAAATCACGCCTAAAGCGTTTGGACTTGTCCCCCTCCAAGTCTATCATCAAGAATCCAGATTTGTTGGCGGTTGCTTGATTATACATTTCAACTAAAATATCTTTACTTATGCCTAAATCATATTCTCTCATTATCATCGTTAAATTTTTCATACTGGAAACCTGTTTTATAATCAAATAGGTTAAATTAGATCTAATCATCTTTGGAACTGCATAATAACTCTGGGTAATATAGACTAAACTACACCCCTTTTTTCTTGCCCTTAAAAAGAACTGCTCCATCGGTTTTTGGTTCTTTTCTCCTACTAAATCGTCCATTACCAAAAGGTTGTTACATTCCTTATCAAATTTGTCTAAATCTGGTAATCCATCTTTATCAATCTCTCTCAACTCAAACCCACCAACCTTTTCAAATTTCTCGTCCAACCAGTTATATAGCGGTTCATCTTTATTTTTTGTCACGATTATGATTTTCTCAAAGGTTTTAGGCATATTGTGTAAAAGCGACAAAAGTGTTTGTGTCTTACCACTCCCAGAAGAACCAGTAATAAGCATTCTAAAGGGCAATTTTATATTGTGAATGTGGAAATAGGGATTGTGCTGTTTAGGTAAAAACTTTTTGGGGATTTTTTCATACCAATTTACTACCTCTGGTCTTGTCAATTCTCCTTTTTTATTCATACTTATATCATATATACAGATAATATTTTAGAAATCTATTTTATTTTCTCACTAAATAATATAAAAGATGGCAGAATTTCCACCACCAACAGAAAATTTACCTGTATTCAATCCTGCTGTATTCCCTAATACTGGATTAAGAGAATTATCAACAAAGGTTAAAGCGTATTTAGATCTAAATTATCTCAAATTTCCAACAACTCAAGCACAACAAGAAGTTTTTACATCTGGTCTAAAGACGATGACAAATTTAGAATTTGCAGATGGTTCTACGATGACTACTGCACCAGCAGGAACTACCCCTAATTTAAGTCAAGTTCTAACACAGGGTAATAATGCGAATTATCAAATTATAACAGGGGTACAAGCATTTCAATTAATACCAGCACAAGGACAAGCATCTACAGGACAGATATATGATGACTCTACATCTGGTACAAGTATTATGAGAATAGATAATGGAACTGCTGGTATCCAGATAGGTAACTCATCTGCTAATCCAATTTCTATTCAAGGAGCGAATGTTACTATAGATGGTTTTGTTAATGCAAACACGATCGCTACTACTTATGCCCCTTTAGATAGTCCTGTATTTACAGGGAATCCTACTGCCCCTACTAAACCAGCATTAGATAATAGCACATCACTCTCTACAACTGCTTATGTAGATAATGCCGTTGCTTCTGGTGGAATAGGTGCTAATCCATCATTTAATTCTGTTACTATTACTGGAACTGGTAATGGGTCTGGTATCAATAATATTGTTAATACTGGTGGTTACGCAAGTATATTCGGTCAAGGTGGTAGAACCACATCAGGATCAGGTAGCAATATTGCAATAGGACAGAGTTTTCAAATAAAATTAAATAGTCCTATTACACCAAGTTCCACTAATGCAGGTGGTATAAGATATGAGGTTCAAATGAATTTCTGGAACACAAGTAATTTTTACACGACGAGTTTTGATATAGTTTTCTTTCCATTTAGATGGGGTGGGTCAAATTGGACGAATAATTCTGCACCTACATCATACGGCATTTATAATGTGAATAATAAGATTAATGGTAACGGCAGTTTTAATTACCAAGATAATCAATACTCACTCTACGGACGACAATATTGGACTTATAATCAGGTTTTTGAGGGTGTATCTGGTGCGAATGGGTATTTGAGAGGTGGAACTGATTATTGTATAATTGAACTTTATATACCAGATGCATCTTATTACTGGTCTGGTTATTGTTTATGTAAGGATTCTCAATTTGCTGAAAACAACGGCAAGGGTTCAAGAATTTTAGTTATTACTACTTAATTGTTTCAATTATTTTAAAATATTCTGTATATATATAAGAAATGAGTGAATCTACGCCCCCAACTGAAGATGTACCTGTATTTAATCCAGCATACTTTACTACGCCATCGTCGTTTTCACAACAAAGTTTAGATTATTTGGACGCTAATTATTTGAAATTCCCAATATCACAAGCAACTCCAGAAGTATTTAGTAATGGTTTATCAACCTTGAATGATATTATATTTTCGTCGGCAGTAGCACAACGACGGCAACTTACGAATGTAGAAAATATTATTATGACTCCACTTGCGTCTGGTGGTGCAGGTTATATTCAATTTCCAGATGGAACACAACAAACAACCGCAGGAGGAGGAGGCGGTGGATCGGTAACTAACCCTATGACAAGCGATTTAGATGGTGGTACTTTTAATATCACGAATACAACTACTCTTGCTACTACAAATCTTAATAATAGTTATAATAACCAGACAACCGCCCCTATCTGGTATGATTGGGGAGCAGTATCTCCACAAGATTATTTGGTAGCAACCGCCACTCCAATAGCAGACACACAAGGTAACATTCAATTTTCAGTAATGTGTAAAGATGCTGGAGTAAGACAATCATTTACGATTCAAGTAATCGGTTTTGCAACAAGAGGCGTTATACGAGTTATTAACCATCAATTTGAAGCAGATACGCCTATTTTTACTACTTGTATTTTTGGTAGTGATGGTGTGAATAATGTAATTGCCCTTACTTGTGGAACGCCATCTGCGACTTGTGAAATTCAGTTTAGTGACAACTTTGAAGATGGTGGTGGGTCTGGTACAGCAGTAGCATCATTCGTACCTAAAGCAACCGCAGGAGCAGTAACACTTGCAACTACTTTTGCGTCAATACCATTAAATAATAGTTCTGCTGGAACATCAGGTAGTTGGAATGTTGGAAATGTTCTAACGGCACTTGATACTCAAACAACCACTTTATCCACTACAAGTGTGCGTAATAATACTGGTAATGACATTCAATTTTTAAATAATATTTTTATGAATAGCAACGATATTAAAACGGCAAATGTTATATCCGCTACAAGAGTAAATACAGACCAACTTGGTGATAATGGTTCTGGTGATGTTTCATTACAATCTGCTTTAGATACCAACGGACAAACAATAAGAAATGATGCAGGAGACGATATACTCTTTGCTGACAATATAGACCTTAATGGTAGTGATTTGAAAAATGTTGATGAAATAACTCCTGTAGCAGGTGGCGATGTAAATGTGAAAGGTGATATTGATATGTTTAATAATGCAATCATTAATGTAGATAATATCAAAACCGATTCTATTTTTGAAAATACTTTGGGAAATGGTGTTGTTATTCACGACCAAGTAAGTATGACAAATAAAAAAATTACGAATTGTGCTGACCCTACATTAAATCAAGATGTCGCCACCAAATTATATGTTGATACTACCGCTGGTTCAAGCGGAGTTCAAAATCCTATGTTAAGTAATTTGGATTGTGGTGGTTTTAATTTGAATAATTGTTCTGGTGTTACCGCTACTACGATCCAAAATATTGATGGTGGTAATATGTTCTCAAAAGGTACATTTCAACACGGAGGTATTGCTATTGGAGACTTTGGAGTAGGTGGTGACACAATAACCTTTCAACCGAGTTCCACTTGGAGTATCAAAAATTTTGGTGGTTCAACGACTTACTTTGAATACGACCAATCAACGCAAACTTTTGGTGCTAAAACAGGTTCTACTATAGATGTAAATACAGGTGCTATTTTACAGACATCAGGAGGAACAATTAATACAGAACAAGGACTTTTTATTCTTGGTAATAGTGGAACAATTGTATCAACCGCAAATGAATTAAAATATTATGATGTAGGAGGTGGAGCAGACCAGTATTTATATTTTGCAGGTGTTAGAAATAGTACCCCAAATATCCCCAGATTAGTCGCATCAACTTTTCAATTTAGACTTTTTAACCAAGATGCTACTATAAATGCCCCATTAGATACGGCAACAGGTTGGAACGCAGGGTCTAATGGTGCTATAATACCTTTATACGCTTACGACTCACTTGTTTATTCCGCAGGGTTACCGAGTGGTGTTAATAATCACGATAATAATGTATTTCCTTATAGTGGTTATTTGACAGGTGTAGGTATCAATAATGGATCTAATCTTGGAGGTTGGGTTTGTACTGGTATAGCAGAGGTAGAGTTAGTTTATACAAATATATCAGTAACAAATGCGTCGTTTGTTCCCCCAGTTCTAATAGCGTCTGCTGGAAATACTTTTACAAGTGAATCGGTACGATTACAACCAACACAATACGCAAGAGCGGATTTCCCTGCTAAACAGGGTATTGAATTATCACTACGATTAAACATAAGTGGTGCTGATACGATTGATATACAAGACATACAAAACGCATCTATTAATGCAAGTTCCTATTTAATAGCAGAAATACCGATGATTTAATCTCTCTCTAATATATAGATTATGTTAAGCGAGACATTCTGGATAGCATTTGTAGGAACGATGACAGGGTTTTTATTGAAACTTGTTAGTATGGCGTATAAAAGCAAATGTAAAGAATGTTCTTTATGTGGTTGTATTAAGATCGTTAGAGATATTGATGCTGAAACAGAGGAACACGAATTTGACCGATTAAATCCTCCATTAAATAGGAGTCCATCAAATAAAAATATTGATTTAGTTTAATTTAAATATTTAGTAATTATATAAATTAAATGTCTGTACCAACGAATAAAAAACTTTATGAAAAAGTAAAGAAAATCGCTGATGAAAAGTATAAGAAAAACTCTGCTTATAAAAGTGGGTTTATTGTAAAAACATATAAAGAGATGGGTGGTAAATACAAGGGTGAAAAAAAAGAAAAAGATGGTTTAAGCAGATGGTATAAAGAGGATTGGAAAGATATAGGTGATGGTGAATATCCTGTTTATAGACCAACAAAAAAGGTTACAAAAGATACGCCACTAACTCCAGATGAAATAAAACCAAGTAATCTGGAAAAGCAGATAAAACTGAAACAAAAATACAAGGGTAAAAAAAATCTACCGAAATTTGAGGAAAAAGGCACAGGGTTACCTGCAGGAGATATTAAGGAATTATTAAATAAATCGTATGAGAAAAAACCAAGTGATTATGATAACTATAAAGTGGATAAAAAATTATCAGGACAAAGAGTACAAGTTTATTTTAATCCAGATATTAATAAAGCGATCGTCGTTCATCGTGGTACTGCATCTATTCAAGATTGGGGTACTAATTTTGCGATGTCATTCGGTCACAAAGGAAAACGATTTAATCACGCTAAAAAGATTCAAGACCAAGCAGAGGAAAAGTATGGTAAAGATAATATTATTACGATGGGACATTCTCAAGGGGGAAGATGGGCGGAATTATTGGGACGAGATACAAATGAGGTAATAACACTCAATAAACCTACATTACCTATTGACTTGATAAAAGGCGATAAAGTTCCAGAAAATCAAACCGATGTAAAAACAAGTAAAGACCCTGTTAGTATATTTAGGGTATTTCAAGGTGGTAAAGAAATAGAAAACATTAAATCGCCGATGTTTGCTAATCCAATTTTGGAACATTCCGTTGATGTAATGGAGCGTATTCCTTCGCAAGAAATTGTAGGTATTGAAAACTTACCAGAAGAAACTCTTGAAAGTGAAGAAGTAATCGGTGCAGGTTTATATAAAATCCTTCCATATACATTAAGACAAGCAAAAAAATTAGGTGTAGAAGTCAAACAATCTAAAAAGAAATCTAAAAAAATTGATGTTTTTAAAGATGGTAAATTTTTGACATCTATAGGTGCTACAGGTTACAAGGATTATCCAACTTACTGGAAAACGGAGGGTAAAAATGTAGCGGATAACAGGCGTAAATTATACAAAAAGCGTCACGAAAAAGACCGCCATAATGTTGGTAGTGCAGGATATTATGCCGACCAGTTACTTTGGTAAAAAATAAAATATTTAGTTAATATATAATAGAATGACTAAATGGACTGATTTTCTTAAAGAGTTTAGTAAGAGCAGAGGAATGTCTTACAAAGAGGCGATGTCCCACCCAGATGCGAAAGCAGAGTATAAAAGTGGCGGAAAAATTCATTTTAAAAATATGAAAGAGGTTAAGCACGAATTTCAACACCCTAAAGAATTTGTAGGAGGTGCTGTTTATTTAGATGATAAAGGACAAGCACACGGCGTTGGTAGTGACGATCCAAGATTTTTTAAACACGGAGGAGCAGTAACACAAGGCGAGGTTATGAAACACATTTCTCACAGAGGTAGAGGCAGACCAAGAAAGGATACATCAGTAGGACACGCAGAGGCACAAGCAGTACAGGATATTGCTGGTAACTGGGTTATCCCAAGTATGATGAAAGCAAATAAACAAACACCAGCACATCAAAATCCATCTCTGGTATCACACAAAAGAATCAAGAAAAATATGCAAGAACTTGCTACTAAAGTTGAAAATGTTGTTGATAAAGTTACACACAAACCAGATATAGCACCAGAGATATTGAGTAGAGACCCTTTGATAAGACGCAAGGGAGCAAAAGTAGGAGGTAGTTTGAGATCGGCGTTATCTCAAATCGGTAAAAGCGATGTCGTACAAATGGGACACGAGCGTAGTTACGCAGTACAAAGGGAACATCTTGGATTAGGAGCAAATGCAGGAAAACATTATATCTCCCTTTAATTCTTTTTAATTTACAATTGTAATTATTGTAGTACAATTGTAAAGTAGTAAATTACTGAACTGGACGATTATTTGTTTCGTTTTTTAATTCAATAGCAGAATCATATACTTCTTGGGGTATTTCTTCATCTGCTAAAACAACTACTTTATGAGGGAATAAATCCCTGTGAAACATTCGTCTTTTTTCGTTGTCAAATATTTTTGCGTATTCTTCATTTAGACAAGTAACCAGATGGTCTAATAGTTTCTTTTGATGTGGAATTGTTTTTATTATTCTTTCTTTAGCAATATTCATCACATCTTTTATTTCATCTGGAATAGCAGAACGGAATGAATCATCTTCAATTTGTAAAAGTCCAATAAATAATACCGATAATGTGTATCCAATAAATAACCAGAGACAACCTTTAGTTAAATTCTTTTGGTCTTTACCATCTTTTAGAGATTCACTAAAGTCCTTGAATAATAGAATGTTTCTTGCATCATCACTTAAACACAATTTACCATCTTTGAATTCTACTAAATCCATTACAGCACCAATAAACTGGAAAAGCAAACAATCATTTTCACTATCTAATTTGTAGTTTTCCGTAGAAATTGCTAAAACTTTTGCGAGTTCCTCCTTATTCTCAATTTTCATTTTATATAATATATACAGATAAAAAAAATATCTTTATATTGTATATAATAGAATGGAGAAACCGCAACTTTATCGTAGTCCTACTATTGACTTTAGGAGTGAAGAGGAGGAAATGTTCCCACAATTGAGTGAAGATGTGGTACAGGCACAAGCAGGGAAGTATCCTTACAAATCTATTGGTTCATTTGGAGAAGCAGACCCCACATCGCCATTACAACCACAACAAGGTTATGAGGAGGAAAAGTTTAGTCACGATCGTTATGTTCCAACATCTCATCAAAAAGAAGATCCTATCACACCAGATATGTCCTTTGATGATTTGATGAAAAAATTAGGAGCAGACCAAGAAACCCAAGATGCTTTGAGTGATGTAAATCAAAGTAATATGGAGGATTCTGGAGGAATGGATACTTATGCCCCAAATGAGGAGGATATTGACCCAGAGGAGGTAGAACAAATATTTGCTAAACTTGGAGCAAGTGACGAGTACCACAAGTATTTTCAACAAGGGGGTAGCATCTATCCAGCAGGGAGTTCAGTACATTATATAGGACGAGGAATATTTCCTGCGTAGATATTAGATAATTCGTTATATTTAGGAAAAATAAAATATTTAGTATAAATATAGAAAAAATGAGAATGTGCGATATTAATAAAAATGTACCTTTAAAAAAGGCGAGATTAGATGCAGGGTTAATTAACGAGGTTCATTATGAACCGATTATTAAAGAATGCTTTGAGGGGTTTGGCGATCTAAAACACACAGAGGGAAATAATGACTATTTTGATTGGGAATGTGAAAGTGCTATCTGGGAACTAAAAACAAGGTTCAAGAAAAGCACCGATTTCAAAGATACTATTATTGGTTATGATAAAATCTGTTATGGTTTAGACCAAATTAAAAAAGGGAAACAGGTGTTTTTGCTATTTGCTTTTACAGATAAAGGGTTATTTTATTGGGAGTTGTTACCAGAGAAACTTACAGAACTTAAAATTGATATTAATGGGTGTCACATTAGAAAAGCACGAAAAGAATATCTACACATTCCTGTTAAGGATTTAGAACATCTGGACGATACTTTACCAATAATGAATCAAAAATATACGGACTTAAAAAGCAAATATGATTTGGGGAGAAAAGCATTTAAAGAAATTGCTGTTTATTAACTTGTATTATATAATGTTGTCATATTGTATAATAGATGGTAGCACTAACTAATTTTGAAATAGAGGATATTTGTAAGCAGATGGGTTTGCCGATCGTAGGAGTATTTAGTAAAGACCAATTACCAGAAAAACGATTTGTAGGCAGTTATTATGTTAATCTGGAAGATGCCGATGATGGCGGTGGAACACACTGGGTTTTTATGAGAATCTTTCCAGATAAAAAAGCAATATATATGGACTCATTTGGAGTACTTGCACCAATAGAAATAAAGGACTTTTTAAAACCCTTTAGACCTTACGCTACAAACAATAGGCATTTCCAAGATAATAAGAGTAGTATGTGTGGGTACTTTGATATTGCTTGTGATAAATTCTTTGAATATGATGCAAACAAAAAGAAATCTGTTGATGAAAATTTTGATGACTTTCTCAATATGTTTTCTATTAACAAATTAGCAAATGATAAAATTGTAATGGAATATTTAAAAAAATAATACTTTAGAAAAATCTATATAAAAATAATATAATATCTATATATAGTAAAATGACTGAACCAACAGAAACCAAAAAATATTACACCGAGAGTGTGAAAAAAGCGATCTATAAATACAGAGATAATAACAGAGACCAATATAATGAGAGACAACGAAATTATTACGCAGATAAAATAACGAATGAGGAATGGAAAACCAAATTTAATGAAAGATGTAAAGAGGCAAACCGAGAATACCGCAGACGAAAAGCAGAACAAAATCCACCTAAACCCAGAGGCAGACCAAGAAAAATAACCGCTATAATTCCAGAAAGAACCGATAACGAAATATTTTCTGCTGTTATAGTATAAGGAAATGAGTATTGATTTTGATGAAATGAAATGGGGTAGTTTCACAGACCAAATGAAGGCATACAATAGAGAACACGATTCAAATCATACTTTAGAACAATTCGCCAAACTTGTATTATCTGGAAAAGGAAACTTTAGGGAAAGAACTAAAGACAGAGCAAGGTTCTATTTGAATGTGATTTTGAAACAAAAGTCTGGTGGTTCTACTTACGCACACAGGTTAGCAAGACGAACGAAAAATACCTTTAGTCAAATAAATGATGCCTTGAATTCCCCAGAGGCACAAAAAGTTGGGGAGGTTATGACTGAAATGGCGGAATTCGGTCTTGGTGCTTAAAAAAAAAATAAGAAAAAAAATTGATTTGAATTTCCTAAAAAATTGAAAAGGAATAATAATAAGATCGTCATCTATACTTTAGCGAAAACCGAGAATCTATTTTATTAAAAAATTGAATAAAATTGATTTAAAAAATTAATAAGATATATAATATATAATTTACTAAAAAATTGATTTAAAGAAAAAAAAATATAGTTATATAATATATAAGATGAATCGTACTCAACTACTCAAATCCGCCAAGACCTATTTAGGAATTAAGGGAAAACGCCGTAGCAATCCAGTAACAACAGCGAAATATTTAGATTATGTACCGAGAGGACGACGAGGTAGAGTTTTAGAACCGAACTCTGCAGAATTTAGACAAGCGGTAGATAATGAAATTTTAAGGAGATACGCATCAACTCATCTAAATTATTCACAAACGATAACCTTACGAGCGAGACGCAGATTTAAACCGAGAGGTAACACGAATCCTGCTTATCAACCAGTACAGGTATCATTTACAGCGGAGGGAACTACCGAGCAAATTAATACTGCCCTTGATGAGTTTCAACAGCAAACTATTGAGGAGTGGGAAATGGATAGTCCTTATCAGTATGAAAGAAATGATAATAATGAACTCATATTCACAGAATCAAGAAATCAACCTGTAAGACAATCTGGTTCATTAATGGTACGAACTCAAACAGGACGACAAAGAGTAGTACCAATAAGATTAGACCGATTATTTATGAAAGACGCAGGAGCGTATAAATTAGATAGTTGCTATATTGAGGACGACTCTTGGGATCGTAAGGAGGGGACTTGTGTGATGGACTGGATTTATCACAAGTATAGACAAGGTAAAGGATTAGTCAAGTTTCTCAAAGGTAGCAGAGAGGAGGCGTACGACAGAATGAATCAGTTCTTTACCGAGTATTATCTGGTAGAAATGGAGGGTGACAACAAGGAATACTCTGCTATTACAGATGGAGTTTGTATAGAACAACTTGAGGGGTTCTGCAAATATTTCAAAATACCACTATACGCTTACGATAAAGAATATCAACACATCACAAGATTCTGCCCTGATGTTAATAAGAAAATGCCAAACCCAGCGTTTATATTTGTAATCGCAAACGCACACTTTTACCCTGTAGAGGATATTCATTTTAGAAAATCATTAGTAGCACAAACCAGAAATGAATTAAGTGAAAAAAATCTGGAGTGGGTTAGTGAGGAAACCGAACTAAAATTTGGTGAAAAAGAGGGGACTGAAAGACCTAAACCGATCTTTGCCGATGGCGAGGAAATAGGTAACGCTTACCTTATGAAATGCATCAAAGAAAAACACACTATACCGAGTAAATTAAGGGTAGATGGTTCTCAAGTACAATCATTTATGTATCAAGACCAGAAATATGTTACCAGACCTAAAGATGAATTAGATGAGATTATAGAGCGATGGTGTGAAAAGAAAGAAATACAATACTGGGGACAATCAGTATTATCGGTATTAAAAACTTTATTAGATGAAAAGTATGGTGAAAACTATTCATTTCCAGAATTAACCAGTAAATTGAATCCTTATGTTTATGATGAACTAACAAGGGAGGGCGTTAAATTTAGACAACATTATGGAGCGACTGAAAACCTTGAGAGACTTGAGGAGTTACTACCTGAAACCTTTACTGAAATTCAAGAGGAAATTCATCTTGAGAAAAAATACAAAGATATATTTACAAAGGAGGAAAAGATAAAAATTGAGAAAAAGAAAGTAATAAAAAGCGTACCAAATAAAAGAGAAACTCTGCTTGACTACAAAGTAAGAAACGGAGAAATAAACTGCTATGACCTTAACAAGGCATATACATCAGTAATGTATAATCCGTTAGACGACTTTATAGTTTATGATGTAGATGATGTAGTAGAAAAATATAAGGAAAAGAATCTACCAGAATTACCTACAGGTTTATATTATGTAGAAACTTATGACCTACATCTATTACATCAAAGTAACTGGTACTCAAATAAAATACTTGATGTTGCACGAAAGTACAAAATTGATATGAAAATAACTCATCAACTAATACCGAAAAATAATAACAACAAGAGGAAATGTGTAGAACGATCGTTCTTGAGAGAGTTTATGGATTATGTGATGGAGGAGATGAAAGATATTGATGGAGGTACAACCTTATACAAACTGATTTTCAATAGTATGTATGGTAAGTTTGGTAAAACTAAAAATGTGAATAGAATTTGTAATGTTGATAATAACATTAATGAGGTTTGGAGATGTTTCTTGAAATGTGATAAACCTGAAAATCCAGATTTAGAGAAACATTACTTTTATAGTAATAAATTCAAAGGCGGTTATAATAGATTCAAGAAAGATGATAGAATAATTTGCGACGATATAAGTTACGACAAGGAGAATCCCCTATATATGTTTGGATTTGAGAAAAAAGAACATTTGATGGATATTCAGTTACCAATTCATATACAAATATTAGACTGGAGTAACATCTTACTATTTCAGTTACAGAAAGCAGTAGGGGGTAAGTGCATTTTTAGAAAAACTGATGCCGTTATGATGGAGGGAGGAAAACACTCACAGGTACAAGATGGTTGGGGTGGATTCAAAGCGGACGACCACAGAGGTTATAATATACGATCGCCTATGAAACAAGACCGACATTTAAAAACCCCTGACTGGGAACTACGCTGGGAAAATAATTATGAGTACCGAGATAGTAACGATGCCGATGCTATTATTGAATTAGCAAACGAAAAAGGAGGACTACTAATATGTGGTAGAGCAGGAACAGGTAAAACGCACATCATCAAGAACAATAAATATATGACTGATGAAAATACTATGAAAATGAGTTTTACGAACAAAGCGAGTAGAAACTGCGGAGGTACAACTATTCATAAAAGTTTGAGACTAAACGGCAGTATGAAAACTCAAAAGAAATGTCTGGATAAATTTAAATTTATAGAATATATCGTAATAGATGAAATAGGTATGGTAAATCAAGATCTACTCAACCTGTTGCAAATAGTAAAAAAATTCAACCCTAAAATAAAATTTATATTATGCGGTGACTACAGACAACTACCCCCAATTGAGGAAAGTAGAAATATGGAAAGTGATATTTTCAACCACCCTATAGTAATGTACTTGAGTCATCACAATCAAATAGAATTGACTGAAAGGAAAAGATATGATGAACCCTTATGGAACTATTTAGAGCGAGGTTTTGAAAAAGGAGACTGGAGCGGATTACCGAGCAAGAATGTAAAACCAGAAGACTTGAAAGTAGATAGGGCATTATGTTTCTATAATAAAACCAGAGAAAGAATAAATCGCTGGGCGATGGAGTCACTTAAACCGAAAGACGCTAAATATTTACCACACGAGAAAAACCGAAAAAAAGATGGAACTATAGATGAGACTGACAGAGCGGATAGCGTTTATTTATATGAGGGGTTACCTGTGATGAGCGTAACAAATAATAAGGAACACAATTTAATAAATAGTGATGAGTATATAGTTACTCAAGTATTAGACGACTCAATCTTAATCACGATGGACGGCGAACAATTTGAGACCATTTCAGTAAGGTTTGATGAGTTTCACAAACTATTTGTAGCAAACTATATAGCGACAACTCACAAGTCACAAGGAGCAACTTACTTTAACAATATCTTACTCTTTGATAGTAAGAGAATGGAAAGCGATAGGAGAATAAAATATACTGCAGTATCCAGAGGAACAGCGTTAAACAAGATTTATGAGGCAGTAATTTGAGACCTAATTAGAGTAGAATTTTAATTTAATCTTTTAAACATTAACGACTATATATATCTGCTTTTCCAGATATATATATTTTTTATTCGTGTGACTGAAAAATCTTTTTTGAA
>Ga0208645_1001225_pt1 | contig 23206 bp, 35 predicted proteins | sample VirMetDEL_Sep_01_FD_184519 | JGI IMG/M metagenome (GOLD analysis project Ga0208645, IMG submission 184519) | Aqueous microbial communities from the Delaware River and Bay under freshwater to marine salinity gradient to study organic matter... | ecosystem: Environmental > Aquatic > Marine >... | reverse complement strand
GGATTTAATTTACTCATACCAATAAAAAAGGGACTCCGAAGAGTCCCTCAGTTTTATCTGATTAAGTTATCAGAAGGTGTACTTAACACCAACTTTGGTGCCGTAACCGTTGTCAGCACCATTAGCACCAGTTGCCAGGCTGAACTCGCCATAGACACCCAGGTTCTCGGTAGCAGCAACAGAACCGCCAACCTTACCAGAGAAAACGGTGTCAGAAGCAGCACCGTCAGGGCTAACCAGGGAAGGACCGCCTTGGACATAGTAACCCAGAGCACCAGTTGAACCTTCGTAACCTACGTGGAAGTCGGTGGTGGTGCCAGCGTAGTCGCTACCAGTGAAACCAGAGTTGGCTTCAACGTTCACATAAGGACCTGCCATTGCAGCGCCAGCGAAAAGGGGAGCAGCAGCCAGAGCTGCGAATGCGGATTTAATCATTTTAGATACCTCGTAATTTTTACTTGTGGAATGGTTACCCACAGATGAAGGGGGAGTTCGACTTTCCCCGCTTAAACATTTTAAGACAGAACCGTTGCGAGTAGTTGAGGCATTGGTTAGTCAAATTGGCACATGTGCCAATTGTTATTTATCTTAAAACAACTTTAAGAATTTGTCAAGAGGTTGGGTTTTCCGTCCTCTTGGTGGCAGTGTTCTCTGTGATTCTGCCTAGGTAAGGATCATAGTTCATGTAGTCCTTAATGTCAATACTTGAACCGTTCTGTTCCCAGAAAGAAGATTGAGCTTGATAATTTCCTTTGTGGAATGCATCAACATGCTCTGGGTGAATACTAGAACCCAATTCAGTTCTATAAAGAAGCAAAGGAATGGAGAAAGTATTTCCTGAATTGTAAATCAAGTCATCAGCAACTGGACGTGGTTTACAACCATTATCAAGTTTATACTTATCTCCACGACAATGAAGCCTTACAAGTTTCTCAGCATGATATCTGTTGATTACATAACATGCTGTAGAGAAGTCATTAACAAACCTCTTGTGAAGTTTGACATGAATATCTCCTGTGCAAATAATAGCAATCTGAACTACATCATAATCATATGGAAAGTGTGCATAGAAATCAGTCCAGGTAAAGTTCCAGAAACGAACTAAATCTAAACTGCAATCATCCTCCATGATAATCGCATAAGGACTATCAGAGGTTTCCAGATAGTGTTTAATTGCTTTCAGGTGAGACGTTGTACATCCAATCTCCCCAGAGGTCATCATCTCTGGATATCGTCCAGAGATAATATCACTCAAGTCATCATCTCTACCATCATAGGCAGAGATACGCTCATAGTTTTCTACTTCCCAATACTTAAATTGGTTCTCCATATACTCACGTCTCTCTGGTTGTCCATCGAGATTGAGATAATAGATTGGCCCAATATTCTTGAGTTTGAATGTGGACTTATTTTTGTCTAATAAAACATTCATAGTTCAATCCAAAAAACTTCCTCACACGGTACACCAAAAATAATTCTTTCATCGCATTGAGACGCGATAGAATCTTCAATAACATAAACCTTATATCCTTTTTCTAAAAGATCTAAACACAAGCGATATTGTTGACTTTCTGTAAGAATATCTGTTCCTTCTTTATAGGTGATGTAATGAAAACAAAAAGGAAGATTTTTTTCATTCTTTTTAATGAAATAATCTACTAAAAACTTTGCATGTTCATCATTAAAATCATCGGTAGTTTGGCCAAGATTGTATGTCAATCCAAGTTTTTTTGCATAGGCAGCGAATGCACGATTATCTCTAGGAAGGCATGGTCCACCAAATCCATATCCATAATTTAAATATTTTTTACCAACCCTAGAGTCATCTCCAATAGCACCAAGAACGCTTTCAATCTCATGTTCAAATCCAGAAAGAGTCATAACCTCCCCAACCATATTGGCATAACTAATTTTAGTAGTCAAATAGCAATTAACTGCAAGTTTAACTAGTTCAGCAGCCGTTGTTGACATTAAACTAATCTTAGGTTCGCTTACTTGAATTTGATGATACATCTTATAAAGATTATCATATGTCTTTGATTTATGTCCACCAATCAGAACCATGTCGGCATGTTGTAAATCTCTAATGATAGATCCTTGAGCAATAAACTCTGGATTATAGAAAACATCCCACCCAGAGTTAGTATCATCAAGATAATCCTGAAACTTTTCACAGTCTCCAGGATTAGTAGTGCAACCAACGACAAATGTTTTATTATATACTTCAGAAGAAACAATATCATCAATCACTTTCCAAATAGCAGAAACATCATAGTCTCCTGTTGGAAGTGAAGGAGTTGCAACTAATGTGTAAACTACATCACACTCTTCGATGACTTTTTTATTATCAGTTGTTGCTCTCAGGTTTGTCGATTGCTTGAGAAGTTCAGCAACCCCAGGTTCATTAGTATCAATTTCTTTATTCTGAAGAGATTTAATATAGTCTTCTCTGATGTCAGAAACTAATACATCATAACCTGCCTTTTCGCAAAGAAGTGCAAGGCAAATGCCAAGTCGTCCTGCTCCGATAATTCCAATTTTCATAGTTTGAATGTAGGGATAGGTTCCATTTTGTGCTTGTTCTGAGCATTGAATTTATTGAGAACTTCAACTGCAGAGCCAGTTCCCAACTCCATTGCTTCTTCAAGTTCAGCGTATGATGCGCCAATCTGATCTTCATCAGTTCGACTATCTTCCCAGAGTCCATCTGTAGGAGGAGCGTCAATGATACGTTGATCTACACCAAGATGTTTTCCAAGTTCCCATACTTCTGTCTTATAAAGATCTGCAATTGGTGCAATATCAACACCACCATCACCATATTTAGTGTAAAATCCTACACCATAATCTTCAACTTTATTACCAGTGCCAACAACAATACCACTAACATTCGCAGCAATCTGATATAGAGTTACCATGCGAAGACGTGATTTAGTATTGGCATTTGCCAAATCGTTTGAGGTAAACTCACCATCACCAATCCAGAAATCTAGGCTGCTAATAAACCTCTCATACACAGGAGACAAATCTACTCTAACTTTAGTTACATTTTCATACTTCTTTTCAAGCGCACTAGTGTATGAATCAGACAAGTCGTCATTCTTTGCACTAGAGTTCAAAGGCATAGACAGAACATAAGTCGGTAGTCCAGTTTCTGCACAAAGAGTAGAAACTACACCAGAATCAATACCACCAGATACACCAACAACAAGTGCTTCAATGCCATTAGTGTTTGCGTATTCTTTAATCCAAGAAGTAATTCTGTTTTTTAATTCTTCGTAATTTTCGATTCTGTTCATAAGACTAACCAATCAGGACAATAAAGATCTTTAGTATCTTTGTCTGCGTATGCAGGGCCAAACCACATCTTAGGAGCAATAACCTTTTTGTTTGGGTTTGAAATTAACCAAGCACCCCACCAACTCAGACTACTATTAGCAATAATAGCATGAGAGCATAAAGACATCAAGCACAAGTCGGCGTATGGTGTATAAGAACCATCTTCATACTTTTCTTGTGGTTCTGAAATTAAGAATCTATCACCAGAGAAGAACTCTTGTTCTTTAACCCACTCAGGAGAATCGGAGAATACAACAACTGGTTGATTATCATCAAACTCAGCAAGTGCTCTTTCATAATACTCAAGAGGTTGAACAGGGTGCATTGAACCACACTGAGTATAACTCCACTTGAATCCACGCGGATCTACAAGATTAGGATCTCCACGACGAACATGAAGCATAATAGGTTCTTGCCCCTCAAGACTATTCATCATCTCTTTACATGGGCCAAGATGCTCATCATGGAAAGTGTAATCTTTACGAATCTCATCAGAAATATGCTTAAAGTATTTTTCTGATTGGAAGAATCCATGAAGACTTACATTGTCAGGACACTTTTCTACAAGTTCATCATCAAAGTGAAAGAATCTCTCTTGAACATATTGATAATGTTCCATGACATTTAGATTCTCATCCTTCACAGATTCTAGCTTGAAGCAACTATGAAGACTGTAGTTCTCAATACCTTTACGATTAAATGGAGGGATACACCATTCATAACCATGCTTGGCAGCAATGCCCCTTAGAGCGGCATATTCAAACATCTGATTGCCAAGTCTACCAAGACTTCCAATTTGATTAAACGCTAACATAAAAACTATTATTCAATAAAGTTTAAATCATAATATCGATTAAAATTAATTAACCCAGATCCATTGATGCCATGAGATATTTCTGTGATATCAAAAACTTCATGCCTATCTTTATCGATGTTATCCCAAGCTACTCCAATAAGACGAATATCGTCCATGTACACCAATCCACCTTCCCAAATATTTTCCAAGTATTCTAACATATTTTTTTCACTATGTCCATCATGAGCTGCATCTATTGAGATTAAACGAACTTCATCATAATTAATACTCGAATCTTGCATAAAATCTCCAACTCTAAATTCTATATTTCGATTAATTGATTTAAAAAGTTCTAATCTATCCACCACATCATAACTGATAATTTTGTTGGTAATATTATGACTCATCATAACTGCAGAACCACCTAAACAAGTTCCAATCTCTAAAATAGTTGTGCTATCAACCAAACCGGAAAAATATGAATAAAATGGATAGTCACTAATTCCAGGAACATTATAATTTCCAGAAGGATTTCCTTCTGGAAATTCTGGCATATATTTTAGAAGATACTTATACTCTTCATATGCAGAAGAGAATATAAAATTTTTATCGATAGTAATTTTTGTTTTCATTGGTATTTTTTTAGATATTCTTGCTGTGAATAGTATTCAATAAGACTTTCTTTACTCATTGATTGAATCTTTTCCCACTCCTGCATGTTTGATTGCATGTGTGGATTGGAGAACCAAGAGTTTTCTCCTCTTGCATGTTCTAAATGATAGACATAATTTTCGATTCTTCCAACATTATATCCTAACGTGTTGAATCTGTAAAATCTTTCTTTATCTTCTGGAGCATAAGCTTTGAAGTTCTCATTCTCCAGTCCGCCATCAATATAAACTTGGCGATTAAAGAACTGAACCCAACCAAAATCTGAGGTATGAAGATTAGAAACCTCATCAAGGTAATCATAGTTTCTCGTTTGCAAAAATCTAGAGACTACAGAATCATCTGCTTTCACTTGCTTCTGATACATTCCACTTCCGTAGGGATACACAACATCATGTGTCCCATCAATGATTCTACGATATGCAGTTTCATATGATTCTAATGGGAGAATAGCATCACAATCATAGTTAACAACTACCTCTGTATCTGATTCCATAATCATTTCATTTAGAACCCTCTGCCTATGAAACAGAGGTTCATCACTTTTCTCAAAGATATGCTTTACGTTAATATCAACTTCAAGAATATCTTCTAAGATAGGAAGAGCATCTTTTTCAAATACAGATTCCGAATCTACTTCTTTGATTATGATATTAGTATCAAAGTTTTCTAAAAGAAATGCTGTGCTGGTAATGACATTCCTTAGCCTATCTGAAGATTCAATACGAATAGGGATAACGAATGTTGCTTTTGATAAATCAATTCTCATCTGGATAACGTTTATTGTTTTCAAAAAATGCTTTATATTTTTCTCTTATATATTCATACTCTGATTTATTCATCAACCATCCACCAGTATCATGCTGAATAACACAATCATATTGAGAGGTTGCTTGACTACTTACTCTATTATCATGATTTCGATTTGCAAACATGACTTCCTCAATGAAGAATGGCATACCATTTTTCACTCTCATTCTATGATAGAAATCGACATCTAACAAAAGTTTAACTTTAGAATCAAACAAAACCTTATATTCATTGAGGAAAGCAACTGCAGATGGACTGCTCAATAAGTTTCTACCTTCAATAGTTTCTCTTGTCCATACAGGTCTCCTATTACTATAAAAAGTTTTTCCATCATCTGTTTCACAATACCCAGTGAACAACCACTTACAATTCTCTTGAGCAAATGTATCATAGATTTTTTGAAGTGCATTATCTCTTGTAAAAACGTCATCAGAGAAAATGATTTTAACGATTCTTCCTTCACAATTTTCTAGTGCAGTGTTGATATTATCACAAGGAGCAGTACCTTCATATCGCACATAGGTGAACTCAAAAATATCACTCCACTCCTTACACTTATCCAGAATCAAATCGTTCTTGCTTTGATCTGAAATTACAATATCAAAATCTTGATAGGTTTGCGTCTTTAAAGTTTGAAATAACTCTTCTAACCAGATTGGGCCATTCTCTCCCCTATCATGACAAGGAATGGCGATGCTCATTTCAGACATCAATATACTCCCATTCGTTTACAAACAAGTCAGTAGCATCTTCACCTTTAGCACCAAACCATAGTTTAGGGCCAATCACATTATTGTGTCCTGCCAACCATGCTCCCCACCAAGAGAAAGTAGAGTTAGCAATAATGTTGTAGTTACACATAGACATCAAACACATATCATGAATGTTGTCACTCTCAGAGATAAAGAATCTATCATCAGCAAAGAACTCATGCCCAAATGCCCACTGAGAATCATCAGTGAATACAAATACAGGAATGTCTTTTGGAAGTTTGGAGAGTGCTTCCTCATAATAACTCATAGGAAGAACAGGATGAAAATCTGACTTATGAAGATAATCAGTCCTACGAATGTGTAGTGAGATTGCTTCAGAAAAACCTTCATCAACTACAATCTCTTTCCAGATATCATCACAGAGTTTCTTTACTTCATCACGAAACTCAAAGTCCTTACGAAGTTCTTCTTCAATATGAAAGAAGTATCTTTCTGTTTGAAAGTAACCATAGAGATTCACATTATCAGGACAAGTTTTTACAAGTTCTTTGTCATACCTGAAAGAACTTTCTTGTTTATATCCTGCTTCTAGCATACCAACATTCTTAACTCCAGGCATCTTAAATGCCATGAAGAGTTTGTGTTGTTGCTCCTCATCAACAAATTCATCGTCTGTTCTAGGGCCATCAGGAATGATAAAATCATATCCACGAGCTGAAGCAATGCCTCTAGTTGCTGCATATTGGAACATTTGATTACCAAATCTTCCGTTCTTTCCAATGTGATTATGTCCAATCATGATAGTTCAACTCCAGGGGGTAATCTATAATGGAATCCAAATGGTGTTACTCCTTCACACTCAGGCACTCGGGTTTCCTGTGAGAACCTAACTGCTACATCTACAGGAGCATATTTACATCCTTGCTCAATAAAAATGTGTCTATTATGGACGCACACATTACCGTCCTCATGATAGTTTACCACACCTTCAGGCATCCAGTAAAAATCACTATTATTAGTTTCCCAAGGAACTTCTACTTTTGTAGGAACCTCAAGAAACTTTTTACTTCTCAATGAGAATCCACCATTACCTACTCGATGGTGATTTCCAAATGGATCAATATAAGAATCCTCTACATATGCCCATGGAGCACCAATGTAGTCATACTCAAGCCACTTATTATCCCATTTATCGGGAAACAATACAAATCCATCTGGTTGAACAAGCAAACAATGAGTGGTATCTACATGTCCATGAAGGTGATAAACAACATAATAATTGTAGTCATTATAGTTTTTGATATCACGAACAGGAGTTTCCATAATGATACCATCTTGAACAAGATTAGAATTGCTGTCTATTTGCTCTTGAGTTGTAATCAATTTCACGGCACCAAAGTTAATACCTGCCATACTTGTATAGACACCCCGAAGAGTGCCACTCAAGTCATCTGTAGTGTCTACAGAAATTAATGTAACATCAGGCAAATCAATCATAAGTCACCTTCATAAATGTTTGATGTTTTCTTATACTCTTCCCATTCTACCCTACATTCTTCAGGTGTAAAGAGTTCACCATCCCTATCCATATAATAGGTTGGGTAACTATATATGCTACACCCAAGACTCCACCATCCTTGAGACAAATTGTGGTGGAACCAATACTTGGGAGCAATACAATACTCTAAAGTTTCACTTGTCCATAATGGGAAACAAGAGAACGTTGAAGTTGTACAGATAACATTTCTTGCATTCTTGATAGCCACATAATCCCATGCAACATCAACATGATATGCAGGATACTCTGGCAACATTCTATTGGCAGTTTTTACATCATCAGTGACAATACAGAACTCCATATTAGGATTGTATTCACGCATTCTTTGGATTGCTTTAGTCCAATAACTACGAGGAACAAATCCACCAGCATTGCCTACCATGTCTCCACCACGGAAGTTCATAACACAAATGTTCTTTCCGTTTGTGTCCATGTGTTCGTGCTCTGGACGAACTTTCAACCAATCTTTAACCAAATCAAGTCTATCACCAAAGTAATCTTCTGATTGAAGATTGCCATAGATTATATGATTATCTGGAATTGATAAAAGTTTTTTATCAGTTAAACGAATATCTGTCCTCAAATATTTGTCAGTATGAAATCCATGACGATATTCATCGTATCTGGTTAGATTATCAGAAACTTCTTTGCCATAATCGAGATTCATAAAGTAAAAACCTTTTTTGTTTACTCTAGAATCTCCCGCATTGCGAAGTCCGCCAATACCAAAATCATATCCAAGTTTATGAGCCAACATTCTAGTTGTCACATAACAGAATAGTTGATTACCTAAACCTTGTCCATGAATAAACTCAGTTGCTAACATATTTCTTCACTACTTTATCGATATATCCAATCATTTCATCAGTTATTGTTGGGGAACAACCAAGGAAGAAAACAAGATCCAGAACTTGATTAGCATTCGGATATTTGTTTGCATTATCAAGGTGAGAATATCCAGGATGTAGAAGAATATTACCCGCAAAATAGTTTCGTGTTTGGACTTTATTAGTCTCAAAATGTTTCACAAGAGAGTGCTTGAGTTCTTTGTTTCCACACAAAACAGGAACACCAAACCAACTTGTTTCTGCGTTTGATTGCTCACTCATCACACGAACTCCAGGGATACCTTCAAGGATTCTATGAAGTTTGTTTTTATTGGCACGACGCTTGGCATGAATCTCTTCAAACTTGAGCAGTTGAACTGAGCCAACAGCACCTTGCATATCCAGAGGTTTGAGATTATATCCCATATTACCAAACACATATTTGTGATCAACAATATCAGGATACTCTTCCAACCACTTATCAAACCTACGTCCACAAACTCCATTAGAAAGAAGATTCTGCTGGCCAACACAATAGCAACCACGTCCCCACCAAGCGAAAGAACGTGCTAAATCAACGATTGCTTTAATATTGGAAGATACCATACCACCTTCAACGGTGCAAAGATGATGAGCAGGATAAAAAGAGCAAGATGCTGCAACAGCGCGATCTGTCAGATACTTATCATTCCACTTACTACCAAGGCTATCACAATTGTCTGCAATCAGTTCCAGATTATGTCTATCAAGAATGTCATAAAGAGCATCCATGTTATAAGGATTACCTAGTACGGGAGAAGAGAATACTGCTCGGGTTCTATCGGTGATTTTTTCTTCAACCTGAGACAAGTCCCAGTTCAAATCATCCCAAGTAATGTCAACAAATACTGGTTTCAGTCCTGCCTGGACAATAGGAGCCACAGTAGTAGCAAAACCACAAGAGCAAACAATAATTTCATCACCATCTTTCCACCCAAAGTATTTTTTTAGAGCAGCAATCATTACTAGGTTTGCAGAGGAACCAGAGTTAACCATTACAGAATGCTTGAATCCAAACTTCTGAGAAAACTCATGCTCAAATTTATTAACTTTCTCACCAGAAGACAACCACTTACCCTTCATAATTGAATAGATAAGTTCTCTTGCTTCTAATTCGTCCCAATAAGGACCAGAATAGTAAACAGGTTTTCCTTCTTCCCAATCCTTGTTGGCAATAAAGGGAAAGATGTCATCATCCATTTCCTTTGCAGACTGAATAAAATTGTCAATCAGTTGGTACATAATTCTCTGATAATTTCAGTAGTAGATATTCTTGGTTGAAAACCAAGGGCTCTCAACTTTGTGGAATCCAAAAACATGTCTTGGGTTACAGCAGATTTTGATATGATATTAGAATCTGACTGCAGAAAGTGCTTTGCTGTCCTAATTATATCACCTAGAGATGTCATCTGTCCACTTCCAATGTTGTAGATAGAATTGAGTTCTCCCAATGAAATGACAGTATTGATGGCTCTACAAACATCATCCACATGCATAATGTCACGATATACCCTTCCATCATTATACAAAGTTACATCTTCTCCAGACTTAAGAAGGTTAATCATATGTGCAATAGCATTCTTTTGCGGGGATGCTTTTCTATCAAGTCCACCAACAACATTGCACAAACGAAGAATTCTATATTTTACATCATAAGTTTTACAGAAATCTATAATTAAATCTTCTGCACATTTTTTTGTTATGGAATAAAAACCTTTGGGATTGCAAAGAGAATCTTCCTTAGCAGGCAATTCACACTCTCCATACACAAACCAACTGCTAATAAAGTTAATAACAACATCTTCTCTACAATAATCAAGAGTTTCACATAAAACTTTGAGATTGGTTTCAACGTCTAATGTGATGTCGGTATGAATATTAAAATTATCTACTGTTGAGATAAAATATAAAAGTTCTTTCGTTGCTGGTTTTCTTTGATCTCTATGCATGATGAGAGTATCGTCATACATTTGACAATATCTCCCACCAATATATCCCGCACCATATACGCTTATCATTCTTTCTCTTGTAAATCTTCTGTCCACATTATATAAAGAAGGCGTTCAATTAAATAAGATTCTCCAGAGGTACTTTGAAACTCATCAGGTGGTTCATATGAAACAAAGAACTGAAGTTTTTCATAAAACAACTTACTATACTTAAGAATGTTTGCTCTAGGAACAACATAATTTCCACCAGGAGCAAACCTATTAAATGGAAAATTGGGAGGATTTATAAACAACTTATTCAACATTTCAGGGAAAGTTGCAAAGTGTCTAGTATAGATCGTTTGATTTGTGACAGCTTCCCATGTTGGTTGAATGAAACCGCCGCCATTAACTACAAACGATGTAGACTCATGAAATCGTTCAATGGGCAAGAAATACTCTGCGGTAAGAGCACGATAGAACCTTTCATGAGTTGTATAATACTCAGCACCTCCTCTTTCAGGAGGACGTTGAAACATATTTCCTTTTATAAAGATACAGACATCAGGAAGATTATCATAATGTTCTACAATATAACGCATAATATCGTAGATGTTCTCACCAACATTTGGAGAACGGATACTTTCTCCAAGGTGGTTCCAATCCTTTACTTCATCACTTCTATCGTAGATGATGGTGTTCTCTGGAGAGAAACCATAATCATATGTTGTTGAGAGCCATTCTAGATCAGAATTGTGATTTGATACTACTAGGGTTTTTTCCATGTTTCAAAAAAATTATAAACGTCAAGTTTAGATAAATCCATCTCCTGTGCGGTGATGAAGAGCTGAGAGTTCTTTGTTAACAACTCTTCTGTGATTTGAGAATAGTCATCAACAAAAAGAACAGGATAATCTTTAAATAGATGTTCAAGGTATGTAGTGCGTTTCATAACTGGAACTCTACGCATATAAAGAACTTCCCAGTTTCTATGACAATCAATTGCATTTCCTCTCGGACAAAGAACAAATTTACAACTATTCATCCTCTCAAGGAACGTTGAGTAATCAACTCTACCAGTGTCTACAACTGCCCATGGATAATTTTTAAATCTGTCTCTAAGTCCTTTTCTTTCCGAATGGGAATCTTCATTAATACTCACATGCAAAAGTTTATACGCATCTGACACACTCACTTTCATTTGTTCTTTAAGAATTTCAATTCTATTGTCTGCAGGAGCCATTCTTCTCTGAACACCATAAGGTGCTGCTACCACCTTTCCACCATGGGATATAGCATTAACAGCACATATACGAATAACATTATCAGGAATAGAGTTAAAAATATACTCATCAATAGGCGTATCTTCTAAATTTGTAAAGATAATAAACTTCATATCGGGGAAGTTGCCACAAAGTTTTAGAAGATCGCTTTTCTCCATCATTGCACCAACAATTGGCCAATCCTGCGGTTTAACCTCTTTTATTTCTCTTTTATATAAACGAATATTATCAATAAAGAGAGTCATATAATCACGACTTTTCTTAACCTCAAACATTTTAGAGATAAAGTCAGTGTTAAGCAAGTTTGCATCTTTCATGAAGTGAGAATAAATTCTCCCCCATTGTCCAGATTGTTCGCCAAATGAATAGTCGCAAAGTTGAGATAACAAAACTCCTTCAATCAGTTCCATGGTTTGATAAATTCAGCGTATTTCTCCTGGTTATTTTGAATATACTTCGGATAACTTTCATCGATAGGAACTGCTCTGTACGCCATTCCCCTATTGAGTGGATCCAATCCCATCTCAACTTTCTCTTCTGCATTAGAGATATTAACTTCAGTATTATTCTCAGTGTGCTCGTAAGAAGCTAATTTAAGTTTGAAGTTTTCAGCGTTACCCAAGAAACTAAAGTGCCAACCACCATCTTCGATTCGATATGCATTTTTATGATCTTGACGATGCTGATCAATTGTAGTATTTTTCAAGTGTTTCCAAGTGCAAAGTCTTGAACCCATCCAATCATCTTGATAAAGAAAGTTCAGTTTATAATAATATGCATTACAAAGAGCAATATAATGGTTGTCTGAATTAAACCAAGACAAATCTTCTAGAACATATGGGTTAATAATTTCATCAGCATCGCTAGTGATTACCAAATCATCATCAGTTATACCTGCTTTTTCAATACCAAATGCACTTGCATTTCTATTGTAAATTGCTCTCTGGAATCTAATAGGAATATCAATGAATCTAGTTCCATAAGGATCTTTATCATTATATGCAACATGAAACTTTGTCTTCTCTAACATATGGTTAAAGTTGTTAGGAATAGTTTCTGTTACATTATGAATAATTTTATCATTGAACTTACCAAACTTATCTTTATTTTCTTGATAGTAAAGAGGTTTCTCATTACCACTAACAGTAAATGGAGATTCTGTAAGAACAAAATAATCTACAACATCGTTCAAGATGTTGAGACGCATTTCTAACAGTTCAAGTTCATTGAAAAAGATAAAAGAATCAAATACTCTCATTAAATCAATCCCTTCTTAACATAAAAAGCATCCCCCCAAGTCTGAGATCCATGCCATCCCGTAGCAATTCTCTCAATGCCATATTTTAGAAGAAATTCATCTAATTCATGAATCATGGCATTATTTTCATAAACTTCTGCTTGATTCACTTCAGTATAAACATAATCAATTTTTTCAAGCGTCCTTGCCCCGCCTTTCAAAACTTCCAATTCATAACCTTGAGTATCCATATTTAAGAAATTATATGTATGGTTTTCAGGGATTTCATTATCAAGTTTAGAAATTTCTACATCAAGAGTTTCAGAAAAAATGACATCTGGTGACAACTCAAGATGAAGTTTTGGTTTAAGAATAGAACCACACAAACCAGTTGGATCAGAGGTCATCTGTACTCTGCCAGATATATTACCAAGGGCTTTGTTGACAAGTTTAGCAGGAAGTCCAACTTCATCTACCCTCTTAGTAAGTTTTTCAAAGCAATGTTGTTGTGGTTCAAAAATAATAATATTTTCTACTCCACCATTTTTATATTCGGGGAGTTCATCACCAATGTGTCCACCAACATGAATAACACCAGTAACGTTTATATTGTACTGTCTAATTAATGAGTTATAACTAAGTAACATTATTTTCTCCAGTAATCATAAATGTCTTTTGTAACTTCGTAATCCATATGTTTTACTTTTCTGTTTGGTTGTTTTATTGCCCAAACAAACATGGATTCAATCAACTCTTCAAGGTTGGTTTCATCCTTAAAGTCTAGCATAGTTTTTGCTTTTGTGTGATCACAATAAGCATGTTTAACCTCATGACGTGGTTCTCCATGTTCAATAGGAACTTCATAACCATACTTTCTACCAATCTTTTGAACTGTTTCAGCAACCTCATTCAAACTAAAATGCTTATCTGCACCGATGTTAAATATTTCACCATCATAGTCTGTCAGAAGTTTATCAAATGGTTCCATGTAGTATTTGATGTCAGAGAACGCACGAGTCTGTTCTCCATCACCATATACAAGGATTGGTTGTCCATTCAAAGTTTTGCGAATAAAGATACCAATTACATTACGATACTTATCCCAAATATTTTGATAGATACCAAGAACATTATGAGGACGAACAATATTATATCTAAGCCCAAACTGCTCATGAGCCAGTTTCAAATCACATTCTACGGCATATTTTGCAATACCATAAGGATCAACAGGTTGAGGACGTTTATCTTCAGTGAACGGAGGTTCTTGTTCACCATAAACTGCCATGCTTGAAGTGAAAATGAATTTGGTATTATGAGTAATACACTCATTAATCAAGTTAGCAGAGCAGATAAGATTATTTCTATAATTGAAATTACGAATAAATGGAGACAATCCCTCTGCAGCATAAGCAGCGAAATGAAGAAGAACATCTGGTTTGTGCTCTTCAAACAATTCAACTACTTTTTTTCTTCTTTCTAAATCAAACTTTGCAAATGTGAATTTTTCACCTTTGGGCAAAAATGCCTTATACCCTCCGGATAAATCATCAATACCAATGACTTCATGTCCATTTGCAAGCAAGTGTCTTGTGTAGTTTGATCCAAGCAAACCAGCACATCCCGTTACAAAAATTTTCATCTATAATCTAAAATAAACTTTCTTTGCTCTTCAGTGTTAGCCCAACTGCAAGGAACCACTGGAATATAATTTTCCAACTCCATCACATGCACTTTGACATCAGTATTAAATAGCATACTATAATTTAGGTGTTCAGTCAATAGCAAATCTGTAGTGAAAAGATTTGTAATGTTGGTTGAACACAAAGCAGCTGCCATTGCAAAAGTTCCTACACCAGAAAGAGCAACGTTCTTTGCATTCATGAGTGTGGCAAAATCATCATCTACCGTTGAAGATTGAATTTGAACTTTATCAATCTTCATTAACTCATGAATGATAGGATTTTCTCTATCGGGTTCAGTAATTAAAATACACTTATCAAAACTATCAATAAGGTTCAAGTAATAGATTAGTGGATTGGGAACATAATTTGTTGGTGGATTAAAAATGCGATGATAGTTATCACCACTTCTCAAATGCATAACAATAGTGTCATCACCAATCAATTCTTTTTGAGGAAGATTTAGATTGGGAGTAATGTGTTTTAAACAGACTCTACGAATATTTTCATAAACGTATTCTTTAGTTACTCCTATCTCATTACCACCTTCAAATATATTCTTTTCACAATTGATAAGTGGTTCCCATGAATAGAATCTACCAGAATACTCTTGAGAATCTTCTTCCATCCCAAAGTTGAGAACAAACTTTTGAATGATATCATGATTCAATTGCTGATAGAAAGTATCACCTTTAGCTTCAGCATACATTAGACAATTAGCAACTTGTTGAATGTTATTGCCTAACCTACCGCTCCAGTGAGAAACTGAACATGTCATGGATTGATTACTAGTTCATTTTCAATGTTATCAATATCTTGTTGCCAATCAACAAAATTTGGATTGTCACGATTGAAGTGTAAATCGTTCAACCAATTACGGATTTCAAATACCTCATTCCAATCAACGTTACTCTTAAATTTCTCAATAGCATCAAGAGTCTTAACCTGAACAAATGTCATACCACAACTTGGTTTATGGTGTCCGATGATGACATTTTCATCTTCATACGCATCCATTTCACGAACACTTCTAGGAAGTCCAAAGAAATCGGTAATAGCAACATCAGGCCTTTCCCATTTCTTTCCTCCAATCGTATCACCATAAGTATCTTTTGTGACAGGATTGTCTTCACCATTTGGACCAACCCAGTGAGAATCATGAAAGACAAAATACCCACCTTCTTTAATATGATTGCACCAGAAGTAAAGTTCGGCAAGAACTTGCTCACGAGTGTGAATTGTATCAACAAAGATAATATCAAATGGTTCTTCATCCCAATTTTTACCAAGCGTTACGCTGTCTGCGAGATAACACATGTAGTCTTCATTAACAAAACGTGCTCCATTCTTCTCAAAGCCATCAAACTTTAAGTCACATCCATGTACTTTGTTTCCATTTTCTGCAGCATTAATAGACATAATCGCAGAAGAAGAACCATAGCGAACGCCAAGATCAATGAATCTTCCATTCTTAAATGTCCTCACTAGTTCTGCAAGAACCCATGCATTTGAACCCAAGTCACAATGAGGTTCGTTAATAAAATTTCTAAGCGGTGTGAGATTAGTCATCGTAGCCATACTCCTTTTTCATTTCAGCAAAAACTTTTCCAATACCAGTTTCTAAATTTGTTTTTGGCAACCACCATCCATGAATGTAGTTGTCAGCTTCATTCCTTTTATCCAGTTGAACACTGTCTTTGGCGGCTCCAGGTTTAATTTTTACATCATACTTACCAATCAAGTTAAATTGTCCTTGAATAATCTCAGCAACTTGTTTGATAGAATCGGAACGGAATGATGTAATATGAAGAGGATCATTTGATTTAAAATTATCATAATGTTCCATGATAGTTTCTAGTCCTTCACAGCAATCTTCAGCGTAAAGGAATTGACGTTCTTCGGTTCCATCCGTGAGCATTTCAAACTCACCTTCCTCAAATCCACGTTTAATAAAGTCGGTGATTACATGAGATTTTTCATGATCTTTCTCAATACCATAGACATTCCAGAACTTAACAATCAATCCACCAAGATTTTGGGTGTACATTTCACCAACACGCTTCATAACTCCATATGGTGAGTAAGACATGTTACTCATCTGAGAGGAAGCAAACACAAATGGCTTACGGTATTCTTGCAAATACTGGAATACATTTGCCATCATCCGCGTATTGTTATTGATAAACTCATAGGTGTGTTGATATTTTTTCAGATACCTAGAACCACCAACATCAAAAGCAAGGAAGAATACAAAGTCAGCAAGACGAATGTCATGCATGAGTTTTGTATTAGGAATCGTTCTCAAATCATACTCTTCGCCATTAGTAACATCAAACTCAGTTACCTCATGTCCTTTTGTGCGTAGATAATCTGTCAGATAGGCACCAATTTGCCCTGCAGAACCAAGGATTAATACTTTCATCGATTTTTAATTTGCTCTTGAATCCAGTTATAAGTCTTGCGAATACCCTCCTCTAAAGTCTGAGAGTAATCCCAACCAAGTTTCTCACGAATCAAATCATTATTTGAGTTGCGTCCACGAACACCAAGAGGCCCATCAATATGAATCTTTTGAACTTCTTTACTAGCAACTTTAGCAGCAGTATCTACAAGTTGATTAATAGTAACCATCTCTTCAGAACCAATATTGACTGGCCCCATAAAGTCACTATCCATCAATCGTCGAGTTGCTTCAATACATTCGTCAATGAACAGGAAGGAACGAGTTTGTAGACCGTCTCCCCACACCTCGATTGCTCCACCATCCTCTGGGAGGTAAGCCACTTTACGGCAGATTGCAGCTGGAGCCTTCTCTCTTCCACCCTCCCAGGTGCCCTCTGGCCCAAAGATATTATGGTAGCGGGCAACACGAACAGGAATATCATAATTCCTATTATATGCAAAATAAAGTCGCTCTGAGAATAGTTTTTCCCATCCATATTCGGAATCGGGGTTAGCGGGGTATGCGGATTCTTCACGGCAGTCGGGGTTGTCAGGATCCAGTTGATTATGCTCTGGATACATGCAAGCAGATCCAGAATAGAAAATCTTAGTCTTATTTACACCCTTGGTTTCGTTCAACTTGCGTTGCTCTTCAAGAACGTTCAAGTTAATGGATACAGAATTATGCATAATATCTGCATCGTTCTCTCCAGTGAAGACAAAACCTGCTCCACCCATATCAGCAGCAAACTGATAGATTTCATCAAAGGGTTCTGCAAACTTGTCTACAATCTGTTGATAAAAGTTACCAAGATATCCAGTGAAACGAACACAACGAGAAACAAATTTCACGTCACGAAGATCCCCTTGAACAAACTCATTTGCTTTCGTAGAAGAAAACTCAGGATACTTTAAATCAACTCCACGAACCCAATATCCCTCTTCGCGGAGACGCTTTACCATATGACTTCCAATAAAGCCACCAGCACCAAGCACAAGTGCTTTTTTCTTATAATCGCTCATGAAATGTGAAAAACTCATATATTATGTATTATACAAAAAAAGGATGGTTTATGCAACCATCCTTGATTCCGTTTAGGTATGCAGGCTCGCCACTTGCCCTTTAACTGGAGGCAAGAAACCAGGCGGGAGTTATCCCATCCGCACCACTTGCCTTTTAGAGAAATGGCAAGAAAACTATCAGAGATTCTTTGCTGCTCCAGGTGATGCTTGTTTTAGGACTGCAATCACTTCAGCAAGTTTTGCTTCAAGTGCTGCGATTTTTCCTTCATCTGCACCACCACCACAAGGAGTATGTGCTTGCGCTTCTAATTTTTGAAGTCTTGATTCAACTTCAACATCATATTGCGACATTGCCGCACCGCTTGAGGATTTTGCTGCTGTTCCTTTTGTTGCCATGTTTAAGAATTAACTCTTGAGTTATTTAGTTTTAAGGGGTCTTTATGACTCCACCAGTTCTGTTATAGTCCATCCGTGACTGAAGGGGGGTTCCCGACCAGGGTTTTTAGAGACTCTCCATGTCTTCATCATCATCCTTGATGTAACAAGGAACACCTTCAGGATCAAGCCATTTGGTGTATTCAAAGTCTTCCATTGCTGTAGTGATTTGCATTCCGTTATCACAGAGGTACATATCACTATATCGTTTTGTCCAACTATCTGCTTTTTGAATGCGATAGTCAGGGAACCCATTATCTAGGGTTCCACATTCAACATAACGATAAGGAAATCGCTCAAGAATAATCTTCACGCAACCTCCACAGTTTCAAGATCTTGGAATAGATATTCCATAAGCATCTCATAGTCGTCCAAAGGATCTCCAGAGAATACTACACCTTCATTTTCGTAGTACCGACGAACCTTTTTGTAGAGTTTCGGATTCTTTACATCAAGGAAAAATTCGCCGTTTGCTGCACCACGAAGGGTTTGAATGTCTTTCTTGAATTTTGAAGTGAGTGCCATCGTTTTGATTGATTACCCAGTTATTATAGGGGTTTGACAGAGAACTGTCAAGTGCTGGTTGTCGGGATCGAACCGACCTATCTTGTCTTATGAGGACAGTGCTTTCACCAGAGAGCTAAACCAGCATTAATGAGTCACTTTATATTGAGTGCTCTATAGGTTGGAGTAAGAGAATGGCAGTTTGGACATAGTACTCGTAGGTTTTCCCTTTTAGAATTTTTTCGGTTTCCATCTATATGATCTATTTCTAAAGGAACATTTCCGGTATGTGGATTAACTTGAGACCATCCACATTGAGTACATTTATGATTGGATTCATCTAACAAATATCTCCTGATATATCCAGAGACATAATTACCTCTAATTCTGCCTTCAATTTTTCCTTCAAGCCATTCCCTAATGTAAATTTTTTGTTCTTCATTTCTTTGGCATTTAGTAGAACAATATTTGCCAGTTTTTTGTGATGGAGAATATTTAAATTTTTTTGAGCAGAAAGTACATGTACCAATCATAATAGAATAATAGTTAGTTCTTCAGTTATTTATACAACAGAACTAACCAATAGGACTGTCGGGAATTGAACCCGATTCAGCCGCTTATAAGGCGACGGCCTTAACCAATAGGCGACAGTCCCTTAGGATTAAGATGCTTCGTTGTGTTCTGTGTATATGCGTATGAGTTCATCATCCGCTGGTATCATTACTGCTCTCTCGCCCGTTGATATATTTTCTATTCCTATTGTCTCACCATTTTCTACTCTGTCCAGAAGAGTGTCCCAATTCTCTTGCCAGTATTCCACTGAATAAAAATCCATAGTTGTGATATTTATAAGTCGGAACGATAGGATTTGAACCTACGGCCGCTCGCTCCCAAAGCGAGAGCTCTACCAAACTGAGCTACGTTCCGTTGTTGCTTACCTAATAATTATACTACTTCTTGTGGTGCTTGTCAAATGGTGCCCAGTGCTGCCAGTTGTATTTGTGGACTGCCCAGATACCGATGATAGGCACAAACACAAGTATATAACAGATAAACGCTAAAAACAAGTCGTTGTTAAGTGCTGCTGCTGCAAAGTGTCCCATTAGATTATAGACATAAAGAACAAGAAAAAACCGAATGCTATGAAAAATCCAAGAATTAAAAATTGTGATTCCATAGTTCTCTAAAATATCTGTCTGTGTGGTTTAAACAATCAAGTGGTGCTGTTTCATCTTTTAGTGCCCATTCATAACAAAAGTCAATCATACCAGATGAAACATGATTGACTCCAAAGATTCTTGAGAATGCTGATGCTGCGAAATGAAACCTTTGTCTAGTGTGCGGTTCCATTGCCCTTATAGTGTTCGGATTCATAGTAGTGTCCCTTCTTAGAACCGAAATAGATTGTAGCGATTACAAAGGGTATTGCAACTATAATGAGTGCTTTTCCTAACAGATGTTCCATTACTTTTCCTCCTCATCCTCGTATGTTGATGGCTCTTCAAATAGTTCTTCCATTTTTTGTTCTAAAACTCTTTTTTGGAGTTTGAGTAAATCTTCCTCTGTGATTTGTATCTTGTCCATTAGTTAAGTGTAATTTTTAACCACGGCAATAATGGTGGGATAGCACCAACTAATCTCAAAAGTCCCTCAGCAAATAAAGCAAGAACCACCCAACCGACGCACATACTAATGATAGAAGCATTACGGTTGTGTTGTCGTATTGCTGCATCGATCATCTCCTGGCATTCTGAGCGTGTGATAAATTCTTCTTGTTCATGCATCATTCAGGAAAATCCTCACTAAGTTCAGTCAATCTCTTTTGCCATGTAACACCACCTTCCATGCCCACACATGGATTGATGCAAGTGTCATCACCTAGTTTATTACAAACAAGTCCAGCAAGGTCAAGTTCGTTTCCTTTCTTACCTGTGCCAGACCAGTAGTGCTCTCCGTTGATCCACAACGCACCACACTTTGGGCATTCCTTTCTTTCAATAGAAAGATCGGACAGCTCTTTATTGGACATCTTTGTTGTACTCCTTAAGAAACTTTTGGAAATCGGTTGTGTCCTTAATTAACTGTCTCTTAAGTTGCCAACCCATCCATTTCATTTGAATCTGAATGGCAGCATGTCGAATTTGTAAGTCCATATACTGAACCAGTTTCATGGTTTCAGCATAACCAGCATAGGCAACTAATGCAACGAATGTCAGCATTAGAAAATAAAAGACTGCCATTTTAGATTCTTCTATATTTTTTATGTAGACATTCAATGTTTTCTTAACATTGTAATATGTTGATACAAAAACTTTTTATAAACGGAAGGTGCCGGAGTCGAACCGGCAAGGGCTTTAACACCTCAACTGTTTTCAAGACAGGTCCCGTCACCAATCGGGTTGACCTTCCAAGTATTCTTTTTCTTGTTGATAGGGATAAATCTTACCAGTTTTTAGTTCCCAAACATATATTATATCTGGAATTAACCATTTGTCAACGCGATAACAATACTCCCAATTAGCAGGAACTGTTACACAATTCACAACTACAATCTGAAAGAAAGATATAGAGTAATTCCAGATAGTATTAATCAACGGATTTCAAAATCCAACTTGCGAACTTTGCGCTGTCTTCTTGCTTCTTGATATGCAAGATCTGAAGAGGAAAGAACGTTTGACTTTTGTTCTTTCTGTGTAGAGTTTATCATAACTACTCTGCTTAAGTCAAGGGCTGTAACACTATCACCCTTTACAGTCATCATATTTGGACAACCACATACTTGCGTCTTTGGATTGCTAGTTAATTCCTTATTGCAATCCTTGCATCTTACGACTAACATTTGTCTGCATCCTATTCAGTTCAATGGTATTTTATTTATAATGGGCGATGAGGGATTCGAACCCCCGACCCTCTCCGTGTAAAGGAGGTGCGCTACCACTGCGCTAATCGCCCTAAAGGGTGGAAGGTACTCCCACTCGCATAAATGCGTCCACCCTACTCCCCCACCTCGATTCGAACGAGGAACCTTAGAGTTAACAGCTCTCTGCTCTGCCGTTGAGCTATAGGGGAATAAGTCCTCTTAAAGAGGAAGCGGATGACGCGATTCGAACGCGCAACCAACAGCTTGGAAGGCTGTGACTCTACCGTTGAGTTACATCCGCAAGTGAGACAATCATAAACCATTTTGGTTTGATTGTCAACAGGCAAGGAGGGACTCGAACCCCCAATCGACATCTTAGAAGGATGCTGCATTATCCATTATGCTACTTGCCCATATGGTAGTTCCTATCGCCGCTAATCCTGAACTACCAAGGGGATTACCGCAGTTGATTATGATCTCTCAATCCCATCAACGTAATTATCATACTCCTCTTCACTGATTTCGTCAAGGCTTACAATTTCAAGTTCATCATCACTAATGTTTATCCATTCAACAAACTCATCGATGATTGCCATTTGATCATAAATTTTTGAAATGTCCTGACAATCGTAAGATTCAATTCTACCAAGTGCCCAGTCACGAACATGAGCAACAATTTCTTCAGTCTCCAGTTTCATAATAGTCCTTTCGGAAGTACCTGCTGAGGATGTTGCTATTGTAGTACCTCGGGGTTCCGTCGTCAAGGGATTCTGTGAGAACGTTGTTGGTGAAGAGTTGTCTTGTTTCTTCGTAGTTTGTTTTGCCAGCTGTCTTATGTAAAGACAAGATAGTTCTACTAAAATTTTGTCTCCCAGTGCGTTCAATTTCCTCTTTAAGTTCTGGACAAGACCCATAATACTTTTTCCAATCAGATTCCTTTTTTACTCTGCGTTTCTTTCCTGGCGGTTTTCTGTGACTCCAAAAATACTTTCTCCCAATGTACGCTCGTCCGTTGGTGAGATTGGTAATGAGATAAACAAAACCATAGTTGTCCCCAATATCAT
>Ga0208645_1001223_pt1 | contig 23209 bp, 21 predicted proteins | sample VirMetDEL_Sep_01_FD_184519 | JGI IMG/M metagenome (GOLD analysis project Ga0208645, IMG submission 184519) | Aqueous microbial communities from the Delaware River and Bay under freshwater to marine salinity gradient to study organic matter... | ecosystem: Environmental > Aquatic > Marine >... | reverse complement strand
TTCTGTTATATCAGTACTCCACAGCCCGAATGTCCCCTTGATAGTGACAAGCCGGGAGTATTAATACCTGAAGGCGAGACTGAAGCTACTTTCTGTTATATCGGTACACAGCCCGAATGTCCCCTTGATAGTGACCTGCCGGGGCAGTTAGTGCCTTACGGGCAGACAGTAGAGAGTTACTGCTATAATACAATTGACTGTATTGACTGTAATTGTCCAGCATACGCTGCCGAGCACCCAGAAGAATGTGGAGTAGACCCTGATCTTTGCAACAACATAGCGTATGCGCTTTTGAACCCTGAAATTTGTAATGGAGGCGGGTTTGATAGCATGGGGATGCCTAGCAGCAGTGGTAGAACAGTTAGTGTAGGCCCCGCAGAGTTAGTGAACTTAAGCAGCCCATACGACATTGGCGGAGAAAGTATTTTTAATCCTCGTTCGGGTGGACAACAAAGCCCATACCTAACCGCAAAAAGCGGTGGTATGATAGAGACTTACGACGAGTTCGATGAACTTGAAAGATATTTGAGGGGCTAGAAAATGGGTGATTTTTGGGATTGGGTAGCGAACACCGCAGGGGCGGCTGTTGAAACCGTAGCGGATTTCTTTAAAACCGACGACGGCGGCGTTGATTGGGCAAAAATAGCTCCTTTACTTGGCACGTTTTTAGCTTCTAGGGCGGGCGGGTCCGATACTATTGCTGATTTTATTGGTTTGGATAGTGACCAAGGGCCTATGGGTTATATGGAGGGCATACCCGAATACGAAGTAATGCGCGAGCCTGTAGCGGGCACTTACGATCCTAATAGACGACCCGGCTCCAGAGGCCAAAGGTATTTTACGCAAACGCGCTACGCTCCTTTAGGAGAGGAAAACCAAGCTGAATACGATGCAGCTAAAGCGGCTACTACCGCAGAACTAGATACACTACAAACACAAAACGCGGCCCTTACAAATACGGGACGCCCCACTTATGGGCGGACTACTGAACAAATACAGGATAAATTAGCTCAAGTACGGGCCGAAGGCGCTTCTTCTGATTATCAAAACCGTGAAATGATGGACTATGGTAATCGGTACGGTCTTTCTTTGGCTCAGTTAGCTTCCGCTGGTGGGGTGCCGTACGGGCAAGCTCGTCAAGAAATGCAGCGTTTAGGCGGAATTGCTGCTCCTCGTGCTACAAATACAACAGCGTATAACCCACAAAATATACAGAATACGCTAAACAGACTTATTGCTGGGTCTACCCCCGGAGCTATTGGTATAGGTCAAGGCGGTGCAAGTATAGACAATGTTACGCTCGGACCCGGTATCGACGCAAACGTAGCAAACAACATGGGTCCACAACAAACAGGTTATGCAGCAGGTGGTATAGCTAGTGTTGCTCCACAGGGACAAGGATACTACCTAGGCGGTACTACAGATGGTATGGCGGATAGAGTGCCTGCTACAATCGACGGTATGCAGCCCGCAGCGTTAAGTGATGGGGAGTTTGTAATTCCTGCTGACGTTGTTAGCCATTTAGGTAATGGCAATTCAGATTCTGGCGCACAGAACTTATACAGTATGATGGAAAGAGTACGTAAAGATCGTACCGGTAACCCAAACCAAGGGCGTCAAATTGACCCCAATAAATATTTAGCGTAAGGAATAAAACGATGGGTGATGATGAGCTTGACCCTAATGCCACCGCAAGTAATACGTTAGCGGACGCATTTACTAGTACCAATAGAGCTGAAGAATCAGCGTTATCTTCTTGGGCCGGTCCCTACGTTACCGATATGCTTGGTCGCGGACAGGCGCTTGCACAAACTCCTTACACACAGTACGGCGGCCCTTTAACTGCTGGCGAGTCTACGCTCCAAAGCCAAGCCTACGGGGGTTTAGGCTCTTTGTATGCGCCTACTACCCAGATGGGCGCTTACGCCCCTACTTCGTTTACTGAAGCGGGTGTAGCTCAAAATTATATGTCCCCCTATATGCAAATGGCTGTAGAGCCACAGATAGCAGAAGCACAGCGTCAAGCAGAAATAAAGCGCGTACAGCAAGCCAGTCGGCTTGGTAAAGCAGGCGCGTACGGTGGCGGACGCCAAGCTATTATGGAGTCTGAGTTAGACCGCAATTTACTTAGAAACGTAGCTGATATTTACGGGACTGGGGTAGAGAGAGCCTATACTCAGGGTATGGGGCAATTTAATAAAGAAGAGACTGCCCGCAAACAAGCCCAAGAAATGCTTAACAAGTACGGGTTTGACGTATTTGCTGCGCAACGCAGAGCTGGTGCAGAGCAAAGAGGTATTGAGTCTGAAGGTATTGCGGCTGACTATGCGCAGTTTAAAGAAGAACGCGATTACCCCTACAAACAAATACAATATCAACAATCCTTGCTAGAGGGATTACCTGTAGGGGTTCAATCGTACGAGTATAGCGAGCCTTCTGGTTTAAGTAGTTTACTCGCAGGCGCACAAGGCGGCACAGATATTTACACATTACTTAACAACATACTTAGCGGTGAGAATACGGGCACCGGCCCTGATGGTGGGAATACGGGCACCGGCTCTGCTGGCGGGTATACAGGGCCAAATTTAACGCAAGCCCAAGCCCAAGCCATGCAAAATCAATATCAAGTAAATTTAACCACTATGGCCCCAAAAGAAGCTATGGAAGCTGCTATGAGACAGTTTGGGTTCGTAATTTAAGGGTACTAACATGAACGGAATACAATCTCTAATGCAAGGCGCAGCGCCCCAACGTCCTCGACCTATTAGTCAGCCCCGTCCTGCTATGCCCAATATGGCAAACCCCCGCATGGGTGCAGCGATGGGTTTAGTAGACGACGATCTTGAACGCGCGGGCATTGACCCCCGTACTCGTGCTGCTATGAAGGCCCAAGAAGCGGTAGATTTGTTAGCGTCTGCGGATGCGGATATGGCTATGGGACAACCTAAACCCGTGCCTGAAAAAATAATTGACCAGCGCAAACAACAAGCTAGTGAAGGCGTAGTAGGTCTTTTGCAACAGCTTATGCCCGGTATGCAACAGCGCGGACAGCAAATGCAACGCCAGCGTCCTCCTATGGGCGGTATGCCTGCTCGTCCTGCACCGGCTCGTCCTCCTATGGGCGGTATGCCTGCTATGGGCGCTCCTAATATGGCTCGTATGGCTAATGGCGGGATTGTTGGGTATGCGCAAGGCGGTACAACAACTCCTACTCTAGGGGCAGTGCCCCCATCTGCGGTGGGTGACGAGCAGATAAAGCAGTTTGCTGCACAATACACAGCTTTACAGGCGGGCCTAGCAGCCGCTACAACCCCAGAAGACAAGGCCCAATCTCAACGGCTAATACAAGACTTGATACGGGACATGGGTAACCAACACGCTACAGTTATGCAGTATATTGACAGCACTAAGGGGTTTGTAGCCCCACGCACTAGTGGTATGGCTATGGGTGGTCAGATTAAAGGCTATGCCGGTCCTGATGGTAGTGATGTAGAACTTGACCCAGAGCTTTTAGCTTTAACAGAAGAGTTGCTGGCCGAAAAAGTTCCCCCTACTGGGTATACCGGGCCTTCTTCAGAAGAAAGAAGAGCGGAATACGTTGCTAAACAGGAGCGACGTCAACAAGATAGACTCGACCAACAAAGGGAAAGACGTGATTTAAAAGCCGCAAACCCGGAGCTTAGCGGCATGGACATAAACAAAATATTAGAACGTCGGGACCAACAAAGAGCTGGCAGGAGTGCTGTTGGAGTTAATAAGCCTATAAATTTGGGCGGTATAGGCTCACTTGGTCAACCTCGTCCAGAGTTTCGTATGCAAGGTACTAGTAACGCCGGACCTTCACTTATAGACGATACTCCAGTTGGTATTGCCGAAGGCGGTATGGGCGAACCTCAAACCGAAACAACCACTAAGCCGGAGCAAGGAATCCTTGAAAGAATGCAGACTAACCAAGCTGCTGTTACTTCCACTACCGGTACGCCTTTGGCATTAGCAGAGCAGCTAGAGACGGTGTTGGGCGGACAACTCGGGGCGTTAGACGGGGCTAGAGATAAAGAAACTGCGCTAGCAGAAGCGGCATTAGGGGTGTCAGAGGCCGAAAAACAAGCCGCTGAAGAATTAGTAAAAGCTGATGAAGCCTACTACGGTAAAGTACTAGACCCAGCCGAACGTCGCAGACGTGAAAACGAAGTCATCATGCAGGCGTACTTATCTGGCAATAGTCTTGTAGACCAAGCCCGAAGAAGTGGTGCAGCACAAAGCCAGCTCCGAAGACAAGGTTACACACAAGAACGTGAAGCTGCCAAAGTACGGCCAACCGCTACTAGAGAGCAAGAACAAACGGCGCGAGGCATACGAGCACAAGCTTATGAAGCAGGGCGGGACGCGGAGAAAGACGCAAGAAGTACCCTTAACCAAACGATACAAACTACGGGTAACTATATAAACAGCATAGCAAACCGTGAAGCCCGAGCTGCATTAGAGTCTTCAAGCCAAAGTATGCAAATATTAAAGGCAGAAATGGACCTAGTATTAGCAGGCAAACGCATAGACCAAGAAAGCAAAAACATGTTTGCTAGATACCTTGGCGTCATACAAGACGACATAGTTAAACTTAGACAGTCGTTAGGCGATGTGGCTGGTGATCCCGTTATGGGAGACGAAGCTATAAGCAGAGAGCAACAAACCTTACGCGACGCAATACGTGAACTAGAAACCGCAAGCACCGCTATAGCAGTGGAAATAGGGTTACCCACGCCAAACCAAGCTCCTCCTACGGGTGGTGGGGACGTTATAGACTTTACTGACCTCTAGTCGGAGATACGTATGCCCGTAGTAAAAGCCCCAGATGGCAGGTTAGTTAGGTTTCCAGATGACATGCCTAGGGAAGAAATAAAAGGCATAATCTCGGCAAAGTTCCCTGACGCCTACCCCACTGCCGCCGAGCCTGAAGAAACCTCACTACTGGGGTACGGGCTTGAGACGGGTAAGGCACTGCTTGGCGGTGCTGCGGGCCTACTGGAATCGGCTGCGACTGGTGCTGCGTTTATCCTACCTGAAGAAGCTGAACAAGCTGCCCGCGCTCGCATCGCCGAAATTGGTGGTGGGGTACAAGACTTCCTTGCTCCTGAAGCTGCCTATGAAGATAACACCTACCTAGACCTCGTTCGGGGTGTGGGTTCTACCGTACCTTTCCTTGCCGCTGGCGCACTAAGTGCTCCTGCTCTTTTGGGTCGTGGAGCGTACGCGCTTGGTACTGGTTTAGGTGTAGGAGCCGGTGCAGGTGAAGCTGCCCAACGCGCCGTAGCTGCCGGAGCTACTGAAGAAGAGATAAGTAAGGCCGCTGGGCTAGGTACCATACCGGGCGCATTCGAGATGTTCGGTCCGGGTAGGATTGCTGAGCGTTTTAGAAAAGTACTTGGCCCAAAAGCAGACGAAGTAGGGAAAGAACTTAGTGGCAGCCTAATCCGAAAGATTTCTCAAGCCGCAGAAAGAGCGCCCCTAGGACGTGTAGGCAAGGCGGCTATCGACGAGGGTATCCAAGAAGCCCTTAGTGAAGTAGGACAGAACCTTATTCAACGTGGGGTGTACGACCCAGAGCGTGGTGTGTTTACCGATACTGGCGAGTCCTTTGGTTTAGGCGCAGGTGTAGGTGGTCTGTTACAAGGTCTAGCCGAAGCCATACTTCCCGGTCAACAACGCCGAGCTGCTAGGAAAGCCGAGGAAGAAAAAGCCGCTGAAGAAGCGGTAATGGCAGCTACACCTGAAGGCGAAACTCGGGATATGTTCCCGGACGCCCCTGAACGTGAAGGTCCAGAGCCAGAGCGTTTGCTTGATGTAGAGGAACTTGCGGGTGTAACTGAAGAAGACCCCATCCAAGTAGAGGCAGAAGCTGCTGTACAAGCCCGTTATAGTGAAGCGCCCCTCAGTCCTGATGCGTTTGCCGCAGCGGTAGCTAACGAAGTAGACATACTACGTAGTCGTGAAACTCCATCTGAGCCTACTCCAGAAACAGACCTTATTGAAGACGCAGAAGAAACGGCGCAGATCGAAGCGTTATTAGACGAAGACGCGTACGCCGCAATAGAAAGAGAAGAAGCTGCCCTACTAACGCAAAAAATAGCCACAGCAAAAGCAGAAGAAGCCGAACTTAAAAGAATGCAGGCGGAAGAAGACGCTGCGCTTAAAGAAAAAGACAAAGCTGAAACGGAAGAAATAGAAGCGTTAATAGCTGCGGAACCTACTCCTGAGCAACGCACTACTACGTTAACCACCGTCCTCCAAAATCCGGAAATCCAAACGCTAGAAGAAGGTGCGCGGGCGTTTAAAAATATACTAGACGGCCAAGACTTTACAAATACCAACGCCTCCCCTACAGAATTACAAGAAATTTTTGCTGTAACTAAACTGCGTAGGGAACGTGCCGCAGGGGTAGCGCCGCTAGAAGCATTCATAAAAGAAGCCAAACCCAAACCTATAGTGCCCGTTACTAAAGATTTCTTCGACGGCCTTAACATTGCGAAGTTAGCTCCTATCCGTAGGCAAAAAGGGCTAAAGGGTAAGGACGTACGTAGTCCAGAAGTACTAGCGGCGCTAACCAAATTAGCCGCAAACAACAAGCTAAGTAACGCTGCCAAAAGAAGTATAGAAACGTACTTAAACGCAGAAACTTCAGCTACACCTGCGCAAAAAACAACTACGCCTAAACCTACTGCCGCACCTGCACCCGCTGCCGTTGAGCCTACTGCGCCTGTAGCCGAAACTACTACACCTACTGCCGCACCTACTGCGCAACCCCCCGCACCTACCGTTGCGCTACCTACTACGGACGCAGAGAAACTGTCTGCACAAAAAGCTAAACCCGTACCGACAACCCGTGGTAAGTATGCCCCGAAAGCCGCTATATCCCATTACACGCAGAATACTGCGGATGCAGACCAAGCACTACGTGCTATCGCTCTTGAAAGTACTGAGCCAGTAGCCCTTAAAAAAACAGCCCCCAAGGAAGTGCCAAAGAAAGAAATGCGCCGTGCGGAAGCAGCTACTACATGGGTACGTAACAACCTAAGCCCCGAGGCAAACACCAAACTGGACGAGTACAAGGCGTTCTACGAGCGTGCGGAAAACAGAGGCGAAGAGTTTGTAGAAAAGTTCACCGAAGAGCAGGATGCGAGAGACCGGCTTGAAGCTGAGTATATAGAGCAGGCTGAGAAACAAGATGACGCGCTAACACAAAAAGTACTACAAGAGATGGATGTCTATGGAGCTAACGTAGATGACATTGCGGGGGTCATAGACTACCTGCGCTCTGATGCGGTGGCTGCTAGTATGCCTTTGGTTTCGGCGGAGACTAACAATAAGTTACTTGATGGAGATTTAAAAGGCGCACTGAAACAGTTGGCGCTAGACAACCCTAACAAAATGGTCCGCGAGCTTGCTAGCAATTTAGAAAAAGCTATAGGCACAACTAAGGTTGAGTTTGTAGAAACGCTTGAGACTCCACGCGGTGACCAGTTTGCGGGTAGTTACACCGCTTCTCAGGACTTAATCCAAATAGACATCAACGCTCCGTTAAGCAGCCATACTATCTTGCACGAAGTTGCGCACGCGGTTACTGCAAAGACTCTCGATAATCCGGGCCATCCGTTTACCATACAGCTCACTAAGTTGTTTAACGACGTTAAAGGCGAAATACCGGGTACCTATGGCTCAGAATCACTAAAAGACTTTGTTGCCGAGGTATACACTAACCCCGATTTCAGAGCCACACTAGCTGCGCATAAGCCCACTGGGTCTAAGTTAACTGCGTGGCAACGGTTTACTAATGCTATTAAACGCCTATTCGGTATGCCCACCACTGAAACTGAAACCGTAGCAGACGCAGCGTTAGACTTTATAAACTTAATCGTTGCAGCGTCCATATCAACCCGTGACGCTACAGTAGTAGAACAAAAACTGTCCGATGGTGACGCACTTCGCGCGGCCTACGAAATGATGGGCGGCGGTACGGCGCTTGCTAAACTTAAAACGCTGAAAGATTCCAAAGATTGGATACTGGGTAACGCACAAGAGCTAAGTGCTAAGTCTCGTGTGACCATGATTAACGCTATGACTTTGGACAACATAGTCGGTCTCATTAAAGAAAAGTTGCCGTCAGCAGCAGACTTTCAAAATCTTATCCGTAAGCAAGACGGCAAGCGCAACGAGTTAATGAAGAACTTTGGCAATAAGCTAAGGGATTTCAAAGAAGCGTTTAAAGACGATAGTGTAGCAATAGAAACCTACAACACCTTAGTAGGGCTTAGCACTATCGAGGAAGTAGACCCTACTAAACCGGCTGCCCGCTATAAAAACTTTGGTTACAGCTACACGGACACCAACGGTAATGTAATAGAAAGGGTAACGTTCCCTACGGAAGCGCAACGCGATGAGGCAGTAGAAGCTCTCGATAAGACAAACATCCTCGCCGGGGTTAGGAAACTAAACACTACCCAAGAGCGCATTACTGCGTACGAGGAAGCGCAAAGGCTGTACAACAAACTGTCGCCCACACAAAAGACCGCCTACCGCGAAATGCGGGATATGTATAAACAAATTAACGCGGATATTCTCGCCGCTATTGACGATAAGTTAGACAAACTAGACATAGAAGCCGGTGTTAAAGCTACAGTTAAAGACAGAGTGTTTAGAAAGTTGCTTACCTCTGGCGTTATTGACCCCTATTTCCCGCTTAATCGCTCGGGCGAATTCTGGGTTGAGTATGAGTACAAAGATAGAGACGGGCAGGTCAAGTATGGGGTTAGCTCGCACCCGAGCAAAGGTCTCCGCGAGGTAGCTATAAACGCCCTTAAAGCTCGTACGGATGTAGTGCCGGAGTCTGTTAAACCAAAACCCCGTCCGGATATGTCGTCTCAAGGGTTTGATGTCCCTACAGGATTCTTAGTTGACCTACTTGCCGAACTTAAAAAGCCGGTTACGCTCGTTGAGAAAGACGCAAACGGAAACGACGTAGAGAAGCAAGTTACCCTACCTCAAGGGGCGATTGATTTTGTTGACGACGTGCTAATAAAGTCGTTACCCGAACAAAATCTAATACAGGGGCACATGGGCCGGGAAGGGTTTGCAGGCTACGAAACACAGGCTATTAAAGCTTTCGAGGACACGTACCCTAGACTGATTAACAGCCTTGCGAATCTGTCCTTTGATGCAGACTTTGCGCTTGTCGCCAAGCAAATACGTGAAGAGGCTGCGGCGGGCGCTAACGCAGACGACCGTTTAGTACAAGATGCAATGAAGGCGCTCGTAGGTACTTCTGCCGAAACAAACGCCTTGCCGGGCAAACTATCTAGCTATTTAGAGTTCGTTAAAAACCCGAACCTGCCTAACTGGGCGCGTATACTGCGCTCTTCATCGTTTATCTACACGCTAGGTTTTAACGTATCCTCTGCTGCGGTAAACATGTCTACCCTACCTATGGTCGTGGGGCCACTACTGGCCGGTAAGTTCGGTTTAGTTAACGCTACCTCGGCTATGTCTCGCGCTTCAACTATGTACCTGCAATCCTTTGGCGACGTTACGCGCGAGGGCATTACAGAAGAAGGTGAGGTAGGCGATATATCTGAGCTAGGTGGGTTTAGTTACGCAAATAAAGAAGGTGGGCTGCTTGGGCCACTAGTAGCGAAACTTAAAGAACTGGGCTTAGACACCCGTACTATATCGTCTGAAAACGCAGACTACGAAAACCCTGCTGCGCCTGTAATAAACAAGATAGCCTACGTGTCTAGCTTCATTTTCAACCATTCGGAACGGGCTATCCGTCAGATTACAGCGGGCAGCGCCTACATCTTAGAGATGGAAAAGAAGTACGGTAAGCCTATAGCCAAACTAACTCCCGAGCAGATCGAAGCCCACGGAGAAAAAGCCGCGCAGATAGCTATTGAGTTTATGGAGTACGCAAACAGCTCAGCATTACTCGCCACCGCTCCTCGTTGGGCGCAGAGTGGGGTGGGTAGCATCATCTACCAGTTTAAGCGTTTCCCTGCCCAGATACTGTATATCCAAATGAGTATGCTAAACGCCATACAGCGTCAGGCCAGAGGGGCAACCCGTACGCCAGAGCAGATAGAAGAAGACCGTGCTTTGCGTAACGCGTTTATATACATGAATGCTACCGGCGCGGCGCTAGTTGGCGCTAAAGGCGTGCCCTTCTACGGCTTCGTCGCGGCTATCGCTAACATGTTTTTGGGTGAGGACGAAGACGACGTAAACACTATAGTAGCTAAAACGATAGGCGAAGGTTATTACTATGGTGCGGTTGCTAAATATTTTGGCGCTGACGTAACTGATCGTGTTGCCCTAACTAACCTACTGATTCGAGACAAAGGTAACTACCGCCCAGAAAACAATATCCAATACGGGCTAGAATCTTTCGGTGGACCTACGATAGGTATTGCCATACGACTGGGTACTAGCGGCTACCGTCTTTTCGTCGATGACGACCCTAGGAACGACACGCGGGCCGTAGAAGGTATGTTACCCACTGCTATATCCAACGGTAAAAAAGCTTATCGGTACGCTACAGAGGGCTACGAGACTACGCGCGGGGATGCTATTGTCGGAGAGGTTACCGTAGGAGATGCGATCCTACAGACGATGGGCTTTGCCCCCTCTAAGTTCCGTGCTGAGCAGGACAAGCTAGCTAGAGACCGCCGCGTAATTACCGGTGTTGGCCGTATGCGTAAAGGGCTGCTAGATCGGTTTGCTTTTGCGCACAACAACGGTGACGAGGCAGGCAAAGAGCAGGTGATAGAGGACATACGAGAGTTTAACCAGAAGCACGGCAACGTGGCAATAAGTGGGGACACCTTAAGGCAGTCCATAACCACTCGCGCTAGAGGCTCAGCGATAGCAGAACAACTTGGTGGTAACGTGGCAGACCGCAGGTTTATTAGGGAACTAAGAGAATCGAGACGGCAATATACGGATAGATTGTATGAAGACGAATAGCGCAAATAAAAAAGCCCCCAACTAGTGGGGGCTAACTCTCTATGACTAGGGAGAATGATGCTAGGTAATAATACTAACAGTAGTAGTCAAAGTCCATACAACTAACTACATATAGTTATTACCGGTTACGCCACACCCTAATTCCATACCTACCGTTATCAACACAAACTCGTTTTATTAAGTCTTTCTTCGCTATACCACTAGCGTCCACTATATCGTTCATAGCTTGTTTTGTGTTTATGCAAGGTATGAATACAGACGTGCCAACCACAAACGCATCCCAATCTATGACTATGCGCACCCCATCAGGGGATATGTCATTTAGCTTTAACCTCATCAGCAAGTTCCGGCATTTCAATAAGATCATTGTTAAAAGTACACTCGATTACATGCGTCGTGCCTATGTCCATTTTAGTACCTTTACCCATCCTCTTTTTGCCATAACGCCCATCCATTTGCGAAAATATCAAAGCCTTAACCGCACTTTCTGTGTACTTGTGTTCGTTAATCCACGATTTAAGTGCCGGTCCGCGTATAAAGAGTTTGCCTATGTCGGTTTCATGCCGCGCTACAAACTTAAAGTTAGGCATGTCCTGCATGTCGGGGCGGATTATATTCTGTAATTCTGGGTCTCTAGCGTCGGCTGTACTAGTAATTCGTAGTATCGACCGTACGTTGTCCATATAGAACTGAGATATTATGTCGTGTATGTCCATATCCATTTGCGTTAAACCTGCTCTTTGCTCCTTTATTTTTGCAATTATCCAGTCCCATAGGTTGTCTAAGTCCCAATCTATAAGCCCAATTTGTTTTGCTATCGTACACCCTGCGTAAACAGTAGCGCCTTGTGCTATCCAAAAGCGTTCTTGTGGTTCACCGTCTATCTCTTTAACAATATCTGAGCGTGTATCTAAAGTAAGTTTCTTTGCGGCAGCTTTGTTTTTTAGTATGTGCTGTATAAACAACGGTCCAGCATGTCCGTAGTTTTCATCTAATTGATCGTTTAAGTCATTTGCACGCAGTGTGTCAGATGCGCCACGCAGTAGTTTTGTAGCACTGTGGCTAACTACTCGCCCTGTTTCACCTTTTGGAGATGACCTATATTCACCCGCCACTTCCGTTAAACTGCTATTGCCGCTAGTACCGCAGTTTAACGCCCAAGGTTCTCCTCTGTATCGCTCAGCGTTTTCCCCCTTACCACTCATACGGTTCTTTTGTACCCCGTCACTAATGGCGTAACAAAAATCACTAGCGGGTTGGGGCTTGTAGTTAGATACCTCATCAATGTACAGCGGTAAGTTTTTTATAACTTCGGCACGGTTCCAAGCTGAGTTAGGCGTATCTTTGCCTATAAGCACTAACTTTTTGTGGCTGCCCCATACTGAAGCCCCGCCCCACATACCTGTGGTTTTACCTACACCTGTTTCAGGACTGTTCAAGTTATAGATACAACCTGATATACCCGACATAAACTCCATTAATGGCGAACCAAAAGAAAGCCCGAACATATACTGATGCTGCTCAAACCCTTCCTGTCCGTAGAACTGTGCTAACTCTTTCCATTTCTCTAGCGTGCCCTTCTTCTTGAACATGTGCATGTACTGTGCAGTGCGAGACCCTGCCGGACTGTTCTCTACCCGATTAGCAAATATCTCTTTGTCCCCTATCACAAAAGACTTTAACCCCTCTGTCCAACCAAACTGAGACTTAACTTGAATGGGCGGTCCTTCGGGCTTAAGTTTAGTAATCCAAGCAGCTATATATTCCATAAGGTCCTTCTGTGTACTAGGCATTACTAGTACGTCGTTAGAGTTCATCACACCCCGAAAGGTTTCGGTAGACATCAATTCTTTCTGAGACGCTACAAAGGTACGCTCACCTTCAAAATCACTGGTGTGTCCTATCTCATAGCACGGCCCGTCTACATCCACCATCCGCTTTTTCACATACAGATTGTCAGGACACAGAACTTTTTCTTCACGGTTGCCGTCTTTATCGTGCGATATTTTTGCTACCCCACCACCTTCTGGCCGTGCGTAACCGGGAGGATAGCCCGGTATCTTAATCTTTTCTAGCACAGATTCTTTCTTAGGTTTGCTTGGCGGTATGTCACCACCGTCGGCATTGCTAGGTGCGCTAACGCTAGGTGCAATAGCAACTTCTTCTGCACGCTCGTCATAAAACTCTTCGGGTTCGTCGTATCCGCGTACTTCTACTTCGTCACTTTCAGCTAACTTAAGCTCTCGGCATAGCGTGATAGGGCTTTTTATTTTGCCGTTGTTTGGGCATCCCTCACACAGGCCGGGACAATCACTGTCGAAAGTAGTGCATAGGTGCGGGTAATCAATAGACGACGCTATCTTATCTGTTTCATCAACACTGTATTTACTGTAACCCTTTGATATTAAATGTATTGCAGGTTGCCCTACTATACCGTCCGTGTCGCACCGCTTTGCTATAGAAAGTGCATGGGTCCACTCTGGATAAGTAATCTCGTCTGGTTTACGTATAGCTTTATCTATATGTGCACAACCACTACCTTGGGCGGTCTTCATTAGTATGTTAGCAAACTTGTATGTGTACTTACTCTCCCCGCCTTTTGCGTTAGCCATGTCCGCATTATCTGCGCTTGTGTACTCTCTAGGGGCAAGTACTGGTATCAAGCTTGTAGGTAACTTAGCCGCAAACTCCTCTAAGACTACCGGTTTACCTAAAACAATTACCTTGGTGTTTTTTGGTGGTACGTCTTTGAAGTTACGTGTATTAGGTACACGCAGTAGCCTAGCCGCGTCCGCAGTTACAACGGCGTCAATATGCAACCCGTCCTGTAAACACGTAGCCTTTAGCCCTTTAGCAGTAGGTAGCCATTCTTCGCGTGTGTAAGCTCGGTCAAGCGCCCAATATACGTGCAGCCCCCGCCCTGAGTTAACTACTGTAGGGCGAGGTAGCTCGTACTTCTTATACCAAGCCTTTAGCGCAATAAGTGCATCTTGTTGGGTGCTGTAGGGTTTGCCTTCGCCACAATCTAAATCGAGGAACAGCGATTTTATCCCACGCACGTTTTGCGCAGTACGGCCCTTAGTAGCATCTAGGAACACACCTAGCGCAAAATAAGAGTCTCGCCCTTCTTCGTTAAAGTTGTTTGCAGTCTCAATAGCAGCATCTAGCGAATCGTAAAACTTTTCTTTTATAGGTTTGTTCTTCGCAATTCCTGCTACGTGGTAATACCCCTCATCACTCAACACCGTACTTAAAAACTGTTTGGTGTCTGTCATCATTTAATCCATGTCATAGAGAGTTACGGGTGCCCGGAGGCACCCGCGTGGTTTAGTCATCAAACTCATCCAACAGTGAGGCCAAATCAACATCTGGTTTAGGGGCATCTTTCTTTTTCTTAGACACCTTAACCTTTGGCTCTTCTACCTGCTCCTCTTCCTCTTCCTCGTCAGAAAACAACGCCGGGGTTTCTGAAGCAGGGCTTGGAACTTTATCATCAGTTAGTTGTGGAACGCTAGTCTCTTGCTTTGCTTTTATAGATAGCGTAACTAGTTTTAGCGTAGCCTCATCCTTTTGGGCGGCTACTGCCATACCTATTTCGTCTTCGGCAAGTACACGTACCGGTTTGAAACACAGCTTAGGAGTAGAACTATCAGTATCAAAACGTAGCTCTGTAACTATCGAAGCAAGTGGTGCTCTCTGCGCTTCGATTAGACGGGCGTAAGTTTGTAGCCCCATCTTCTTTTTGTCATCGCCAAATATACTAGTAGCAGGTAGAGACAACTGGTACACCGAGTTAGACTTCAATTTGCCATCGCTATCAGTCAACATTACAGCTACACGTTGTTGATACCTACACGCACGAGACTGGCCTTGACCAGAACCTTTTATGTTCTGAGGGCAATCAAAACATGCCGCAGATTGAAGCGTATCGCTTGGTACATCCCCAGAAGGCTTACCCCCACCAGAATCGGCAGACCAACAAGCCGGAGGATTATTAGCACCTGCGGTGTATTGGCTAGCGTAGTACATACGGGAAATAGGGGAAGTTTTAACAATAACTATATTTATTGCTCGGGCTTCAAGCTCTCCTACTTCCTGTCCGTTAACTACCTTACGGAACACCCCACCGCGAATACTAAGACGGTTAGTGCCAGTTTTATTTCCACCACCTGACGCGTTTTTATCAGGCTCTAGTTGGGCCAGCAGCTCTTTGTATTCGGCAGGCATATTGTCAAACAAAGCTAATTCGCTCATAAATCATCATCCTCATCAAAGTCTAACTCTAGTTGTTCGGTTATCTGTGTCGGATCGGGGGCAGGTTCTTCTTGTCTAAGCGCCTCTATCACGGCAGGAAGGTTAAAGCGGTACGTGTACCCTACTTTTATATAGGTACTTTTTGGTATGAACCCCTTGTTTACCCACTGTCGGATAGTGCTCACTTTTACAGAAAGATAGTCCGCCACTTCCTCTACAGGCACGTAGCTTTCTAACTCGGTCATTTTTTTCTCCGTACGGTTATGGTGTACTCGTTATCCGCATTTAGCCCCGGCGGATGTTGTTCGGGGTTTTCTTCAAGAAACTGCCGCATGTTACCTTGGCTAATGCGTTTCTCTAGTAAGTCTACTGCTTCGTTCTCTACAATAAACTTACTCATTGCCTCCCAGTCGCTTGTCCAAAAACGCTTCTTTTGGGTGCGCCAGAACGTACCGGAAGCGGTCTTCACAGATTCGATTCCAGTTTCTTTACAATGTTCTAGTAATACTTCTTTTAGCTTGTCTAACTTGGCGTCAAGCTCTTTTTCTTTCTCTTTAAATTCCGCCGCTAACTCTAACTTCTTATCTCGAATCTTTACGTACACAGAAACGAGACGGTCAAGGTCCGGCACAACAGCGTCTGTCATGGCATCATACTCCATTTATAGTTATGTTTTATTTAATATAGTGCAGTTTAGCTTATATTTCAAGTATATCTTGGTATAAATCAATCATTTTTGTGTGCACGTTAATACGTTGGTCTAGCATCTTGTATATGTGTTTCTCTACCTTCGATCCTTGCAGTTGCACGACAGTACACGGGTGCTTTTGACCTGATCTGTGTACACGCGCATTAGCTTGAGCGTAAGTTTCTAGGGAAGATGTCGGTCCCCACCATACGATTGTGTTTGCCGCAGTAAGCGTTACGCCATGCGCAGCAGCTTGCGGTTGTATGATAAGTACTCGGGGGTCGTTGGTTTCTTGGAACTGTTTGAAGATAGCAGTACGTTTTTGTGCTGACACTTCGCCGTTTATAACCGCACTTGTTATACCGTCTTTAGTCAGCTTTTCTTTAAGAATACTGATGACATGCTTGAACGGCACAAAGATAAGTATCTTCTGGCTAGATTCGTCTATTACTTCCCGTAGAACTTTGTAGCGATTCTTAACGTCAAATTCTATAGTCTCGCCAGTATCCGTATAGACCGCGCCACACGAAATCTGTAGTAACTTATTCATGTTAACCGCAGCATTAGCCGAAGTAATTTGTTCTCCGTCCGCAGTAGCCATCATTTGCTTACGTAGAATTTCGTAGTACTTCTTCTGTTGCGCCGTTAGGTCCACTTCGCGCTTAACGTAAGTCATCTCTGGCAGGTCTAAGCATTGCTCTTTAGTAAAACGTATTGCAGGTTGTAACGCATTGAACACCGTATCAGTAGCGGTCGGCTTAGGTGCCCACTTAAACTGCGTCACCTTGTGCATTACCATCTCGCGGAAAGCCCCAAAGAATCTAGGCACGCCTTTAGGATTAACAAGTTTGGCTAGCCCGTATGCGTCAACTGGTGACTGTGCGGCAGGCGTACCGGTCATTAGCCACAGCCACGTTTCTGGTTTTATTACACTAGCCAGTACTTTCCAACGCTTAGATTGTGCATTCTTATAGTGGGTTGCCTCATCCACAATGATAAGATCAAACCCGCCATTCGCCACTTCTTCCTTCACTATCTCTACACCGTCGTAGTTGATAATGACAAACTCGGCGTCGCCGTTAATTATCTCTTGGCGTTTCTTCTTGACCCCATGCGCTATATCTACGGTGCGGTGCATGGCAAAACTAAACAAGTCAGTACGCCACGCGGAGTCCATAATAGATAGAGGACAGATAATCAGTACGCGTTTCACCAACTTCTGTGTCATTAAAAAGTCAGCCGCCCAGATAGCAGAAGCAGTTTTACCTGTGCCCTGCTCGTTAAAGCAGAAGGACCGGCGGTTCATAGTCATAAACGAAGCGGTTGTTTTTTGGTGCTCGAAAGGTTTATACCGCCCGGGCCAATCGTACATACCCATAATAGGTGAGGGTACGTCCTTTACATTTAAGTTCTTAAGTACACGAGCCTCGTCCACACCCCATTTAACCAGAACGCCGTGGTCCCCCACTGCCTTGCTTGTTGGTATTGCTGTTGTAATCTTCGCAGGATTGCGAAGCCGCAAGAGCAAGCCCCTGTTATCAATTATTTGCATTTACTATATCTCACCTACTTTTTAGTTGTTTTCTTTTTCTTTTTATAGTTTCGAGCGCGGTTCTTACTGCGGCTCTCTACAGTCACGCCGTCCTTGTTACTACCACCTTTGCTTAAAGCTTTCTTGTGGCTAATGTCTTTGCCTTCGCGTTTGTCGGCTTTGCCGTTCTTGTTAGCGTCCTTACCTTCTTTATCCATCTTACGTCGAGCGCGTTGGCGTTCCATCCGAGCTTCAAACTCAGGACTACCTACAGGCTTGTTCTTCTGCTTCGGTCTATCTTTCGGATTCTTGTACGGCATGTCGTTACCTCTTACCGTTATGTGGGCACTCTAGTACCACGCACCATGCGCGGCAAAGCCCTGTGGGTTTAGCATTCCAAGTATCTACCTCAAATGCTTTCTCTAGCTTGCCGTACTCGCCAAGCCACTTCTTCCATAAGTCTGGTTCGTTCTCGATAGTGTACGTCTCTTTGATAAACGCGTTACATACCACGAAGAGCAGGCCGCCCTTCACTACTTTTATCTCAGGGAAGTGCTTGAACGTAGCTAACGCCATCAGTTCGAGCTGCCCCTTGTCTGCATACTTCGCAGACTTACCGGTCTTATAGTCAAACACCTTAGCTACACCGGCTTCTCTATCTAGTATCGTAAGGTCGGAAACACCCCTGAACCATACGTTATCAGCAAAGAATCCGCAGGGTTCAAGGTTCTCAGTCAGCCCCATCTTATACTCGCAGAGCTTCTCGCCTTTCATGTTTTTAAGTCTATCTAGCGCGGTTAGCGCGTAGTCAAACCTTGGGTCTAACTCTTCTACATCTCCTCTGACATACACCTCGGCAGCTTCGTGGAACTCGTTACCGTACAGTATGGCTTCGGTATTAAAGTCTTCTTTGTAGTCCTTCAGTACCTTGGTGTGGTAATACTTTTTGGGGCATTGATCGAACGTCTTTATGCTGCTAAATGACCATGTGGGTTTACCCATTCAGTACATTCTCCGTAAGTTTTTCCAGTTTCCACGTCACCACGCACCGGAAGGCCCTGTGCCCAATCGGGTGTGTGTCGCATACATTCGCCAACATAGGCCGCAGCCTCGTCAACTTCGCTATCTGGAACACAGCATACCACAGAGTCATGTACAGTAAGAAGTATAGGATACCGCTTTGAAATCAATAACATCTGGTCTGTCATTACACATCTTGCAATGCCTTGGCAGACGTTTTCTATCACCTTACCGCCGTAGATATTTACTCTACCCCTACGTGTTTTGTACGAAAATTGTACGCCCATCTCACCATCCTCGGCTTTCAGGTCGTCGTAGCGCATAATCAAACCGGAAGGCAGACGTATACCATTAACTTCTGGTAACACCTTTAGCACCCCAGCTTTACCTACACCGTACCGTTCACCTTGGTACATCCCCATCAGAGCGTTTTGTGCGTCTCGCCATAACTGAGATATGCCTCCATTCGCACTGCGGTACACCCGTATAATGCGCTTACATTCTTCCTCGTCTATCTTAGTCACCTCGACACCCATACCCTTTAACTGGTCGCGGAACTTAGCGGCACCCATACCGTAGCCCGCACCTAGAATAGTAGTCTTGCCGATGAAGCGTTCGGCGGGTGTTATGTCTTCTTCTTTCTTATTATAGATAGTAGCCGCCATCTTCTTGTACACGTCTTCGCCGTTCTCGAATGCTCGAACTAGGTCAACTTGTCCTGCTAACCAAGCTAATACGCGAGCCTCTATCTGCGCAGAGTCAGCTTCGATCAAGGTGTAGCCTTTAGGGGCGCAAATACATGCTTTCAATACCTTTGCATTTGGCCCACGTGAGGGTAGGTTTTGTAGGTTTATCTTATCAGACCCGCCAAACCTTCCTGTGTGTGCGGCATAGTATCGGATAGGCACGGGCAGCGTGCCCCGAATACCAATGTCGATAAACCTCTCGGTGCGTGTCTCTTCTAGTGTGCTCTTCAAACCTATTCTTGCAGCTACTAGGGCTTGTACTCGCGCATCGTCATGCTCCTGTAGGGCTTTGAACCCCTCGTCACTCTTGGCAAACGCAAAGGCTTCCTTACCCGTACGCAAACTTGTTTTCATTGGTGGCACAACGCCCAGCGCCTCAAGTGCCTTAGCGAACTTAGGATTAGACATGAGTTCTTCTTTTGCGATACCACACTCTGCAAGTAGGTGTTCTTTCTGCTCTTGTAGCGTATCCAAATGGTCTTCAAGTTTACCTACGTCCAACTCCAGTACGGGGTCGATAAACATACGCAGCGTCATGTCGATTACTTTTAGTTCTTTCTTCGGGAATACTTTCAGGAATATCTCAAACAACTGATACGTAAGCTCAACGTCTTGTATGCAGTAGTCGCCGTAACGTTCGAGTTCGTCTTCAGTAAAGTCACGACGGCGTTTACCTATAGCGTTGCCTACTTCGTTACCTTTTTCCCCGATCTCGTACATGTCAGCCAAGTACTTAAGAGAGCCACCGACTTCCGTACCATGTAATGCGCGGCCCATACACAGCGTATCAAGGTATAGCTTAGGGTGAATATCAAACAGCCAACTAAGAATAGCACCATCAAACATAGTGTTATGAGCAAGAACAGCAGAGTTTTCCCAGTCATAGTTATCATGTAAATACTCTTTAACTGCATTGAACGGGCCGCTTATCCAATCTGTTTCCCCTGCGTTAACTTTAACGCTCAGTCCTATCACTTCAAACTCTGGGCTTCGTACGTACTGCTCGGTTGTTAGTTTACTTAGCGAAAACTGTTTGTCGTAATAGGTTTCAAAATCTATTGTTATAATATTCACTTAGTTTCTTTTCCTAATGTTTTGTTTCAAAATTTTCTAGGGTTTCGCTATAAAGATGAGTTAGCACATCAATCCAATCTTGCAAGGCATCTAGTTGGCTAATTGTAGTCTCCTCAGTAAATCGTCCTACTAGCTCCACACTACCTTCGCCATACTCTTCTTCCCAAACCAACGTTGCCATTTGTATTCTACTCATTATAGTTTCCCTTCTTTTATTAGGGCTATTCGGTTAGCTTCTTGTGCAGCCGCTATGTCTTTTTTATTCTGGCCGGTGTACGCGACAGCCAATTTTTCTTTGATAAGGAGTTTCGTAATAGCTCCTTTTCCCGTCTTGAACTCGCCCAAAAATCTTCCAAACTTTCCCTTCTCTCTTGTTCGGAGCGCATAAACTCCTCCCAACTTGAGAGCCGCTTGAACGTATTTTTTGGCAAGCATTCCGTGGGCCTTTTCAGCCTTATTTCTAGTTCTACATTCGGGTGTATCAATTCCAAATAAACGAATACGCTGACTGCGAAGCCAAACGTCAAACCCAAGATCAATATCCACATCTACTGTATCTCCATCCACGACTCGAACTATTGTTGCTTTGTATTCGTACATTTACTTAACCTCATCTATTATGGCAGGTAGGTAGTGGAACAGGATGTCGCTATCACATTCAATAGTAACGCGGGCGGTGTCTGTTGCAACGTAATAAGTTATTACAGGTACTTCTGCAATGTGGCATCCCACGTTGTCCACTTTAATAACTACATCTGGTATGGGTTCCTCTACTACTTCTGGAATAGTGACAGGCTCTGGCACGAAATGCGTCCAAATAAAAAACATACTAATCGCAAATAAAATCATTGCGACAACTGACATAACTAGCTTCTCATTTTTCATCCTATCTCCACGTATTAGTCGTAAATATTAAAGTTTTCTTCAAAAGGTACACAGGTTTCCAATATTATTTTACCCATGTTAAGGGCTTCTCTTTTTGAGACCACGACAATCATGTTGGGTTCGACTTCGACAACACACATTGTGCGTTTTTCTTCTTTAGCTAAGTACTCCGCTTCTTCTAGCGCAGCCATTGGGTCGGTAAAGTTACTCATCTTCAAACTCCTTAAGAATATCTTCTAGCTTCTCCACCGCATCAGTAACACGTTGTATTAACGCGATAAGTTCTTCGGCATCTTCGCCATCAACTTCTATAGTTATTTTCATTTGCCCTTCTTCTTTTTAGTTTTTACAAGCAACATACCGCCTAACACCACTGCGTTTGGTTGCAGAGGCTTAAACTTAAAACCCTTCGCACCGCTTTCCACGGCTTCTAAACCTTCGGGCAAATCGAGTCTGATCCATGTGTACTGAGTACCTTCAATTTCCATATCACTCTACCCCGTGTATCTCAATTAGTAAGTCGATGCAGTGCTTCGCCTTGGTTAAGTCTTCTAACGGTTTTCCCTTCAACTTCCATCTGGATATGTACTTAACCACATTACCTTCGAGCAATGACAACCCGTTCTTCTCTGCGTACTCAGCAGGTTGGATTACCATGTTCTTGTAGTGGTTGCCGCCAGTCTGTCTGTCTAAGGCGCTAGTCGTTTCGCCCGTCTCTTCCGTTGTAAGGGTCTTGTTCTTGGCTATGTCTCTCAGCCCGCTTGGTGTCAGCATTCTTTTTTCCTTCTCTGCTTGTTTCTATTTTTCAAAAATTCTCGCCCAGCTCTTCTTTGAGAGCTTTTAATTTTCTGTTCCGACTTTCTTCTGCTTCTTTTTTTACTTTTTCCCTGAAAGCTATCCGTTCTTTTATCTCTTGCTTTCGTTTTGCGTCTGCCCTTGCCGCTCCCTTAGCAATAGCCATTGCGTTTTGGATTATTATTTCTTCTCTATGCTCACCTGCCTCGTCACTGTGTGCGTAAGCTAAAGAAGCTGTTGAATACGTTCTAAGTTTTCGTAAGGCTTTCTGTTCTATTTGCCTAACCCTAGTGGACGATAGATTAAGTTCTTTTCCTATTTGGACTAAATTTTTTTCTCCCTCACCGTTTAATCCAAAGCGGGCATCGACTATTGTTTTCTCTCTGCTAGTTAATTTTCCTACCGCTGCCGCCACAAGGTCTGTCGCATCACCGTCGCTTAGTATTTGTAGCGGGTCAGTTCCACCTGCTAATAAGTTGCTAGAGGTTAATTCAGCCATGTTGGCTTCTATTGAACCGGAGTTAGTTTGTAGGGGGTCGTTTATATGTTGTGGTGGGAAAAGGTCGTACACGCTGCAACTAAAAAAATCACAAAGGGTTTGTGCAGTTGCAGTTGGTTTTCCTGTTTTAGTAAGGGCCGGTGCTTTTAAATTAAGTACCCTGCCTATAGACGTTTGGTCTAAGCCGCTAGCTCTACTCAATTCAGCCCCATTGCTTAAACCGTAAGACTTCATCATCGAAAACAAGTAGTTGTTTTTTACTTTTACTTCTACTCTGTAGTCTTTCATTCGTAGCTCCCTATTACATCCCCTGCGTCTATCCAAACGCTAAGAGCTTTTAGCACTCTTTCTTTTCTAGCCCGTAGTTTCTCGGCTTTGGCTTTGCGTGCGGCACGCAGTTTAGGTAATTCTTCTAGTTCTTTTTTCCATAAAGCATGTTGCGCTTTCTTTTGTGCTTTCGTTAGCTTAAACGTTTTTGTCCTATGGGATATAAACTCCGCTATTCTGGCTTTAAGCGTAGGTGGTTTTAACGCTTTGGTATTCTCTTCTATCGCGGCGTCTAAAGTTTCTACAAGTTTGAGTAAATCTTGTTTAGTTGTCATGTGTTTTTCCTAAGATACTGGTATCTGTTATTCTTCAAACCACGTAGACATAGCTTCATCCGCCGCACGTTCCGCCATCTCTCGCTTACGCTCGGCAGGGTCTACGTA
>Ga0208645_1001222_pt1 | contig 23219 bp, 30 predicted proteins | sample VirMetDEL_Sep_01_FD_184519 | JGI IMG/M metagenome (GOLD analysis project Ga0208645, IMG submission 184519) | Aqueous microbial communities from the Delaware River and Bay under freshwater to marine salinity gradient to study organic matter... | ecosystem: Environmental > Aquatic > Marine >... | reverse complement strand
ATTTCAAAGACACGCTCTGGACAATCAACACCAGTGCTGTATCCTTTCTGAGCATCAAACAGAACTTGACGAACTGCTGCTGCAGCACGAACGGGCATAGTAATAGTTACTTGACTCACAGATCTCCCTCCACACGATTTTCAGAACGGTAAACATCAAAAGCACCCTCAGGATAACGAGCACTCAACTTCTCATAATTCATTTCCATAATCTCACGGAAGTTGGTATCAAGTGCCATACACGCCTGAGCAATATACCACATAATATCACCAAGTTCACGCTTCATATGGAAGACACTTTCTTCATTATAAGGCTTACCTTGGAGGAAGATTTTCTTCACAACTTCAGTAAACTCACCTGCTTCTGCAGTCATACCAAGAGCAGCAGTCAGAAGACGGGGAACATCAACATCAGATTCAACTTCAAGTTGACTAAGGCGAGAAAGCAAGTCTGCATAGTTAGTGCTTGCAGGACTTGTGGTTTGGCGAACAAAGTCAATATACTTATTACTATCAATTACTTTATTTTCAGTCATGGTAATCAGGAATAAAAGGTTCTAGTTCAGATTGGGGTAAAATTTGTTGTGCTGGTATTTCTTGTCCTCCGATTTTAATGCTTGGGAGTTCAAGTTTTGATAGTTGAATATCAACTGTTTGAGAGTATTGGAGTCTGTTTGTTTTGTAAGTTCCTTTTCTATAATCTGCTAATTGTTTGGCATCAGATTCACTGCCACAATCAGCAATCTTTTTACCTCCACTATCAAATACCGTATAGTAAATCAAAACTTAAATCCCTCAAATGATTTTTTAGGTTTTCTTTCTTCAAAATCATACTCCTCTTCTTTGCCGTTGTCAAGAATGTCTTCTTGAGCAGATTGTTCACAGTCATACAAACGCATCTTTGCTCTATCAATACCAACCACAAAACGTTTATGAATAGTTGGATCGTTATATCGATTCTTCAATTGCTTCACAAGGATTTGTCCAAGCCCTTCAAGGTCATCAGTAGAAATAAGGGCAAACATAAGATCAGCAGTAGCAGGGAGGCCAAAGGATTCACTAGTATCAGTAAGTTCAACATCACTGCTACCATAACCAGAGCGAGTGGTCTGCGTGGCAGAAACGATAGGGACGTTTGCCTCAACAGCCAACCCTCGAAGTTCCTCAGCAATTGCTTTGATATAAGAATATGAATTGACAGCACTGTTTCCGCGATACCTGCTGGAAGCACATATATTAAGGTAATCAATGAAAATAATATCAGGACGGAATGACTTCTTAAGTGCAAGTTCATTAAGAAGTGACTTAAAGTGTCCACTGTGTGCTGATGCTGTAGGGTACTCTTTAATAATTAGGGTGCCTTGAGTCTTCTTTGCAAGATTGTTGACTTTGGTATCAAACATCTGCTTTGGAAGTTCAACTATTTCCTGAATAGGAACATTAAGAAGGTTGGCATCAATTCTTTCCGCAATTCGTTCCTCTGCCATCTCAAGTGTGATGTAGAGAACGTTCTTTCCTTGCAGTAAGACGGAACTAGCGACATGGCACATGAATAGGCTTTTTCCGACACCCGTACCAGCAAGAGCGATGTTGAGAGTTTTATTAGGCAAACCACCTTTTGTGATTTTGTTAAAGTATTCAAGATCGAAAGAGATTTTCTCCTCTTTTCTATGATATGTCTCGTAACGTGCTTCATAATCTAGAAGATAATCGTGTCCAATGTGAGTATCAAATGAAACAGAAAGAGCATCGGATAGAATACTAGGGATGCTATCACGATTTTTCTTTTCATCATTACCATCGGCAATATGAATAGATTCCATCAGAGCAAGATAAATTGCTCTATCTCTACACCACTTTTCAGTTGTGTCTACTAACCAATTAAATTCTGAAGGAACATCCTCAAGATAACTGATAATCTGAGTGATTTCCTTGAATGCATTATCATTAATATCTTGTCTCTTTTCTATTTCAATACAGAGAACTTCTTTTGTTGCAGGTTCATTATATTCCTGAACAAACTTCAATATCTCCTCAAAAATAATCTTTTGATGTGTATCCTCAAAGTAATCTTCTTTGATAAAAGGAACTACTTTACGGAGATATTCCTCATTAAAAAGAAGATTACGCAGAATCAGAATTTCAACTTTATCCATTTAAAATTTAATCAGTTTCCATAACTAAACTCTCGCTTAGCAATCTCATCAAGTTGTTCCATTACTTCTGGAGTGAAATAAACTTCGGGCTCTTTGAGAATTGCTTTAGCATAGACTTTTTTGCCGTCAATCTCGTAGCGTCCAGCGACGTTCTTCCAGATACCGCCAATCTCACCGAGTTCAAGAAGACCGTAATAACGATCAAGGCCACGCTCATCGTAATACAAACGTACCGTAACATCTTTGTTCTCCTTGCTCAGACGCGACTTAGCAGTCTTAGCTTTGATAAGATTGCCGACAATTTCTGTTCCGTCCTTTTCTTTCTTTTTGCTGAGATAAATGATTGTAGACGCTGCGTATTTGAGTCCGCTGCCTCCACCCATTTCTTTAGTTGGTACGTAAGCTCCGATAACATCGTAGGTGTGGTTGGTAACTATCATTGGAATGTTTGCTTGTCCCAACTTGAGTGTGAGCATACGGAATGCACCTTTGACTAATTGAGATTTAGTCATGTCACGAACTTGTTTGTCGTTCAGCGCATCAGTAATTTCTTTCTCTGTGGAAAGCATACCCAAAGAGTCTAGCACAAACATGCAAGGTTTGCGTTCTTCTAAGGGTTTCTTAAGGTATATATCTACTGCTTTGAGTGCTTTGCCACGAAACTCCTCAATTGTTACGACATTAACAACGACAAGACGAGAAGTGTCAATACCGCGAGACTCAATTAGAGATTTGGTAATAGCAGCCTCAGTGTCAAAATAGAGGCAGTAACCATCAGGATTGGAATCAAGGAAATTCTTAACCACAGCGAGAGAGAAGAAAGTCTTTCCAGTAGAAGACTCTCCAGCAATAGCAGTAATCTTATTCCCAGATACACCACCAAATACACTACCTGAAACCAGTGCGTTAAAAATGTACGAACCTGTGTCAACATATGTTTCAGTCTCATCAATGTCTGATGCAAGTTTGGTGAAGTCATCACCAATCTCTTTTACAATATCTTTAAGAAAATCCATCAAGCTACCATCCCGTATTGTTCACGAAGTATTTTTTTATAAGGCAAGTCTTGCTCACGCAATTCCTTTACCAGTTTAAGTTTTTGATACAGAGCAGTATCACCACCAAGAGCCATTGCATTCACGATAGTAGCAAGCTCTTTGTCATTAATAGGCAAATCCATTAAAAGAAAAACGATTCTAGGTTTACAGTTTTTTCGACATTCCAACCGATTGCATCCAAGATTGCCTTAAGTGGTTCTAAAAATGCTTTCTCAAATTGTAAGTCATAGTCAACGTACTTGTCAATTCCCAATTCCTTTGGAAATTCTTGAATGAAGGAAATGATATTTTCGTGAATGATATTTGGTTTTTTCAGATAGCAGAACTTAATTTTCTCACCATTCTGAATAAGAGAATACTTATTCGACAAATTTTTCTCTTTAATATAATGATTGAACAACAATGCACCACGAATATGAATTGGTGTTCCTTTTACATAAATGTCTGACGAAGACTTGTACTTAACAACATCAGACGCTGAACGAGGGAATGAAATATCTTCTGGGGGAAGGTTTTTAAATTCCTTACGACTCTTTTCGATAAAGTCAATTACATCATCTTCTGTTCCAGTCATAACCAGATTCAAAGCATTCTTAATCATCTTACGACATGGTGCAGGTGTAGATGATTTAACAGCTTCAATACCCATCATCTTCAGTTTGGGTTCCGAATATTGAACTCCTTCACTGTTCCAGACATTGAGAATGTATCGCTTCTTCGCAGTCCAAATACCACGATCAGCAATATTCTCACGCTTCATCTGCATCTTCTGATCATATGCCGATACATAGTCCGCAAGTTCCTGGTAAGATTGTTCAATGAACGGTTCAAACTTATCTTGACAGATCTTATCAAGAATTTTGACGATTGACTCTTTATCGTCAGACTTAGAAGCAAAAAATTTATCAACAAGAGGTCCAAGATTAAGATAAATCGAATCAGTATCTGATGCGACAACATAATCGACATCTTCTGTTTGCAAAAGATTATTTAGATATTGATTCATCTTACCCTCAATCCAACGGATAGAGACTTGTCCAGAAAGAGTAATAGCCTCTGCATTTGCTAGTTTGTAATACCTGAAGTATTGATTGCCAATAGCACCATAAGCAGAGTTAAGAGAAATCTTTTTCGCCATTTGAATGTTGTTACAACGGGCGATTTCTTTTTCTAGTGCTTTAGTCGGAGTCTTCTCATACTGCTGTTTTGCTGCAAGCATTTTCTTCTTGAAGATAACCCTATCGCCATACATCTTCTCCATCAATTCTGGAAGGAATCCACGGACATCTTTGCGGAACATTGCACCATTAGCACAGATTGCATTATCCTTATACAACACAAAACTAAGTTCCTCATTCAGAATCTTATCTACTGTCACCGTAGGGTGCCTTTCATCAAGAAGAGTTTCTGGAGAAATGTTGTATTGCATGATGAGGTGTGGGTATAGAGAGTTCAAGTCAAAGCTCACAACCCAATCATACTTGCCAGGAATAGGTTCTTTAACATATGCACCAGCATACTTTTCATTCTTATCAGAACGAACTTTAGGAGGAATAACAATGTTTCTCTTCTTCAAGTAGTTGTAGATAATATTGTCCCACATTCTTACTTGATAGAACACGTCAACATAATTCACCTTGGCATCATAAGCCATGGTGAGAGCGAGTTCAATCAGTTTCATCTTGTCTTCTAGGCGATCGACAAGTTCCACGTCAACGATGTTATATTCAATAAACTTTTGCCAACCTTGAGTATAGAAGTCCTTAAAGGTATCAAACTCAGAGTGATCGAGTTTCTTCTGTCCAAGTTCTACTTCAGCAATATAATCAAGACGATATGATTCTTGTGCTTTATAAGTAAACTTCTTATAAAGATTAAGATAGTCAAGTTGAGTCACACCACCAACATCAAAGGTTGTGTGTCTACGTCCTTTAACAAAGGCTTCACCCTCACTTACAAGTCCCCAAGGAGAGAAACGTTTCATCAGTTTCTCACCAAGAACCCTATTGAGTCTCTTGCAGATATAAGGAATATCATACATCTCAATGTTCCAACCAGTAATCACATCTGGAACATCAACCATCCAATAGTTAATGAAGTGATTGAGAAGTTCATACTCACTTGGGCAGTGATGATAGGTTACATTACTCTGTTTATTATTAAAGGGTTTAACTCCCCAAGTAATAATCTTCTTTGTAGTGTAGTCCTGAATAGTAATGGCAAGGATTTCTTCTGAACAAGATTCAACATCAGGGAATCCTTGCTCAGAAGCAACCTCAATATCAAGAGTGACTAGTTTGATTTGACTAATATCAAACTTGATTTCATCTTCTGGATACTTCTCAGAAATATATTGATAGATGTACCTATCGTTTCCGTAAATGGCAAAGCCATCTACCTCATCATATTTCTTGTAGAACTCCCGACAATCCCGAACAGTTCCAGGATTAACTTCTTCTACAGATTCACCATTTAGCGTTTTATACTTAGATTCTTTTTTTGTCTTTACATACAAAGTGGGAAAAAATTCATCACGATGTTCATACCTTTTCCCATTATCAACCCCCCGAACGAGGAACTGATTGCCAATCAATTGAACATTAGTGTAAAAACGCATTACTTAATCAAGTCCTGATATTTTTCAAGTAGGGTGGGCATAGGATCTGCAAGAGTTATAATCTTGTCAGAGCTCATCATAAATGTATCTTGCTTTGTGTATTCTAGCAAGAATGGTTCCAGGGTGCTTCTATCTTTAATTACAAAAGGATTTATCAGTTTACAATCAGGTTCTCCAATATCAGCACCAACTTCTTCAATCTGACTGATTAGAATCTGATTGTTCGTCAGAACCAGAACTTTGATTATCTTGTCCATACGTTAAAACATCCTCAATGTACATTTGTTTTAGTTTTTCTTTTGGTTCAACCATAGTTACCAACCAATCGGCAGGAACGGGAATGGTTTTATCTGAAGTGAGTGGCATCCATGGAAACAAAGATACCTTAAATGAAGATTTTTGCTCTGCTTCAACTTCTTCAGTCAAAACCTGAGAATCTCTGAGTTTAACAATACATGGTTTGTGAAGGAAATATCCAACTACTCTTTTATCTTCACCCTCACCAGAAGCCATTTCTGCAACATCGGCAATAATGTCTTCACCAGATTTCAGTAATACAAGTTTGATTGTCATAGAATACATTAACCTCCATTTATTCTACCAATAAAAAAGAGGGGCGTCAACTGGATTTTGCCAGTTGCCCCTCGTGGCATAGCGCCGACGATATTCGTTATTATTTAGAGATAATCCTTACGGGCATGATGCTCTGGAACTATTTTTCCGAGGACGATTCTGAGGAGTCCGTCTTCGAAGGTGACTTCCCGTACTTCTGTGTCGTCGGATAAAGTCCACGCTCGTTGAAAACTTCTTTGAGCCAATCCCTTGTGGACAAACGTCTTTTCGGATTCGGTGTCCTCCCGTTGCCCCTCGACAAAAAGTTTTCCATACTCCGTGAAGACATTGACCTCTCCTTTCTTAAATCCTGCTAGTGCAATCTCTAAATGAGATTCTACATTATTTACCTGAATTAGATTATAAGGTGGGTAATTCTTTGTAGTTTCGTGAAGATTAAATAGACGATCGAAGTATTCGTCCATACCAATGCTGTTGCGGGTAATCTTATCCATCAGGTTATTAAGATCCGCAGCAGTATAACGCTGAATGTTCATTATGGTAGCTCCTTAAAAAAGCGAGTTTGTGTTGTGTGGATCCTTTCGGCATCCACTACTAATTATACAAGAAGACAAAAAAAGACGGGTAGTGAAACCCGTCATTTTGTAGCGTATATTCCGTATGTAGCGTGTCGCGCACGAAAGGCGACTTACTATTTATGCTTCTTGCTCTTGAGTTTTACCCTTCTTACCAATGTTATACTTCTGCTCAAGAATCCAATCGCCCTTATCCTTATAAGCAAGAACCTTGATTTGATTCAGAGGAGCAATATCAACAACACTATCCTCTTTGACAATCGTAATCAATCCCCAGTCTGCAAGCAAACGTGCAATGCGATTACGACGCTGAACATCATTCACTGTGAGGTTAGCGTGTTTGCCATCAAGTGCAAACAGTTCCTTAAAGTGAACAATAAAATATCTACCCTGTTTATGCAGGATATGGCATGATTGATAGAGTTTCTTCTCTTTGCGTGATGCAACTCCGATGCGGGTTAAAGTCTCACGGACTTTAAGGAAGTCATCAGGTTCATTAAGAATTACCTCCACCATCTGGTCTTGAGACCACTGTACTGTAGGTTCTACCGTAGTAGTCATTTTGTTCCTCCAATGTCAAGTCGTTGTTTAATAAAAGTGATTTGTTCGTTTGTCAGGATTTTCAGTGCTTGGGATGCTTTTTCATTACTATAACCATAGTATTGTTTTACACATTCTAAGTCGGTGACTTTATCCTTACGGAGCCAAGGAGAGAATCTCTTCTTTTTCCTGAGACTATTTAGATAAAATGAATATTGCATATCTTTTTCTAGGAAATGATACTTATTCATTTCATTTGCAAACAAAACACAATCAAGATGTCCAGAGAGACAACGATTGATAATATATGGAGGATAGGATTTGATATCCTCTGACAAATCTTCTTTTGTAAAGTTAATTGAGTTCAGCCAATCTTTGAGTTCCATTATCTAATAATCTGAATGTCGTCATCTTCTGTCCAGAGTTCAACCTTATCTCTGAACCTACCTTCCTCTTTGAGTTTCTCATATCTCTTCGTTGCTTTCTTTTTCCACCAAGAGATAATATTATCAAGATAAAACTTATCCCAGTTCTGTCCACGAATAAGTTCTTCTTGCTCACCATTGATTACTTCGCGGATATTTGAGTATCCGTAGTCGGAAATATAAAATCTCTTCTTTTGAGTAATACTAAATGCAGAAGCAAGTGTTGTATTGAACAACTCAAGTTTCTCCTTATCCTGAAGAGAGTTGCGGATAATAGAAATCATCTTTGTCTGACGCTTCATCTTCTTAGAGGAAGCACTGTTGTCAGTCAAAGGAGTGTTGTTGTTCAGATAGGTGAAATGATCATGCAGTTTATGAAACACATCATCATGAAGAAGCGGTAGAAACTTACTCTCAGTCAGTCCCTTGTATCTCATGAATGGTTTGAGTCCGTCATACTGAGAGGCATCAGTTACAGAACCATAAAGAGACGTTGTTTCAAATAGTCCAATGTCCTTCTCAAACTCCTCATTAAGGCGCTCTCTGGCATAGTGAGAGCAGCACAGAAGGGCAAGGAGTTTACCGCCCAGGTAATTGTAGCCAAAGGGTTGTGCAGGCACGATTACGAACCCCATAGCAGCATGACGATTGAAGATACTCAAGTCAGGACACTTACCCAACCAAAGATTCCTAGGTTTGGAATTAATCGTTGGAGAACCGAAACGAATGAATCCAAGAATCTTTTTAGTATTCTTCTCAAAGATAACCCACTTCAGTTCTCTACCAGGAACATTCTGCTCATTATTATGAGAAGAAACTGCAGCAAGAAGTTCAGTAAAATACTCCTGAGATACTTGAAGAGAACCACCTTTAACTTTTCCACCAACACGGACAATTTCAAAGTCCATGTCTTCTGGATGAATGTCTTCATTGAAGAACTCATCCTTAAGAGAAAAGATTCGGCTAGTTCCAGACACTACGTTCATTTTGACAAAACGCATGTAGTCTTCAATATTTCCCATATGGGAAAAGTATTTGATAAATTCATCTGCTGCCCATACAGCAGTCTCTTCAGAAACTATCATTCACACACAACATGAATAGCGGTTGATTTAGTTGCTTCTGCCATCTGACGATAGCCCGTTCCAACGTAGATTTGTCCTGCTACAACAGTAACAGTACAAATACCCCAGAACACATAATACCAATGAGACTTAATTTGTTTAATCATTTGAATTCACACTCCACCATAATTTCAGTTAAAGCCGCTAGAAGATTGATTTCTTGATCGGCAACAAATGCGATCTGATACTGATACTTAGCAATAATAAGCACAGCAGCAGGAATGCTAGGGTTTTCAAGGGATGTAGTAAGAGCATCGTAAATGCGACGCAATAGTACACCAGAATCATTGTCCAGGTTATTGACAACCCATTTACGAACTTCAGCAAAGTTCTTTTCCTTAAGGTTCTTAACCAAGTCATTTACTTTTACATCACTAAAAGTTGCAAGAATGCCCGTATTGATTTCTCCTCCCGACGAATAGCGTTGGCACTCATTAAGGACTCGTCGCCAATCGGGGAAATGTTTGTTAATAAGTTCAAGGAGGACTTTTGTGTCATACTTGACACCCTCTGCCTGTAGAATTTCCTGAAGGCGTCCATAAAAACCTGCAGCCAACTGCGCCTTCTCTTTCCCTTTGATTGAGAAGTCAACGACGGCACATCGGGAGTGAAGAGGTTCAATGATTTTGTTCTTGTAGTTGCAGGTGAAGACGAATCTGCAGTTGCCACTAAATTCCTCAGTAAACGCACGTAGGAGGAGTTGTACGTCGTTTGTTGTGTTATCTGCCTCATCAATGATGATGACTTTGTGTTTAGCAGTTGACGAAAGCGATACGGTCGAAGCGAAGTTCTTCGCATTGTTTCGGACAGTATCAAGGAATCTACCTTCGTCGGATCCATTGATGACATATACATCTACTCCAAGTTCATTACACAGTGCTTTTGCTACGGTTGTCTTTCCACACCCAGCAGGCCCTGCAAGGAGCAGATTAGGAACTTCCCCCTTATCTAGGAAGTCTTTAAAAGTTTTCTTTGTTGCATCGGGAAGAATGCAATCTTCAATAGTTTTGGGTCGATACTTCTCAACCCAAAGAAATTCATCACGACTCATAATTTATACCCAATCAGGTTTACGCTGTGGCATACGAATATAATTATCGCACACCCATGGTTTAGAAGCAATATACATTTTGTAAGCAGTGAATGTATCAATGCTGTCATCATATTTGAATTCGTCAGGCATAGCTCTGGCGAATGGTGTTGTCTCTTTTCCGCTGCGTCCTTGAGGATCAGCATACGGAAAGATTTCTCTTGCTGCAATCAGAGTTTTGAAACAAGTGTGATGTTTACCATAACGGAGTTTGTATTCATCACACAATGCAATACCGTGCTGAATAAGCCATTGCCAGTTGTTAACAAACTCCGATGCCCATTTGGTGCAGGGGTGATTACGAAAAGCACCCTTCTCAGTGGCATAGGGAGTACCGTCTGCCTTAGGAAGAGTGCCGAATCCATGTCCCCATTTGTCTGATGCTACGATAGCAAGCATCTGACAGGTTTCTAAAGGCATCTTGACAATATGCTTGTCAGGAAGAACTCTTGCAGAAGTCCAGGGATTAGGAGATGTTACGAAAATGTTCATTCTAAAGGGCGAATAAATTCATTCATAATGATGTCGGTTGATTCCAACATCTTTTGCATATATTCTACACCCTTTTCTGGTGTAGTGTGATCGCCACAGGTAAAAGCGTCACATACTGCCATACTTTTCTCTGGCCAAGTATGAATGCTGATGTGAGACTCAGCAAGCATAGCGATACCAGTGAAACCCTGTGGTTCAAACTTGTAAACAGACAGGTTAAGGAGGGTTGAATTACATTCTTTTGCTGCATTATACAACATTTTTCTCATGTAATTTTCATCCTCCATCAACTCAACATTGCAACCTTTCAATGTAAAGAGGATATGTCTCATCAAGCAAACGTGGAATCAGGTTCCAGAGCGATATAGTAAGTAAGATCGTGATTCTTAGAAGCAAATCGTGACAGGAGTTTCTTGGAAACAACAACTTCATAAGTTCCAGGAAGAACTTTGATGTTTTCTACCTTGAAATTGAAGGAGAACTCAGAATCAGTTTCACCAACAACAATTGCAAAATCGTTAGAAGTTTCGTTCTTCTTATCACGAACAACCAGTTTGACAACACCAGCTTCACCAACAGCAGAGATATCAGGAAGTTGATACACTGCTGCTGCCTTGAGCAGTTTGTCCAGTTGTTCAGTGCTCACTTCAAAGCAAACATCTTCACTAGGAAGAGTAATGTCTTTGTCGGGAGGAGTGACGATTACATTAGGATCTGCGAAGAAATACTTAGAACGCATTTTACCTTCACGGATAACGACATAACCATCGTTACCAAAATCAAGTTCAGGGCTTTGGTGAAGAGTCAAACCATTCAAGAATTGATTCAAGTCATAGATACCAAAATCTTTAGAGAACTCTTCAGTAATCGTTGCTTCTGCAAGGATGTTCTTCATCACACTAATAGTGCGAAGTTTGCTACCTTCTTTGAACAGAATAGACTGGTTGATAGAAGAGAAGTTCTTGAGAACAGAAAGGGTTTTATCAGAAAGTTTCATAGGGTTGCGAATTTTCATTACAAAGGCCAGCGAAGTGATAGAGAAGAATGCAGTAGTGAATTGCTTTTAGAATGTCCTGCTTGGACTTTCCATTCTTCTTTCCAAAGCGAGAAAGATATTTAATTGCATTGCTGCGACAGAATGGTTCTGCATCACCAATACCTTCAATCAAATCAAGAGTCTGAGTCTTGGATTCTTGAGAGGCATAGTGAGCATTGTAAGTGCCACCAAGATAATCACGAATCTCTTTGAGGATTACATCCTCATGATACTTCCAGAAACCATTCTCATTGGTAGGTGCTTTAGGAAGTTCAGGTACATCATTCATGTTTAATTTAAATGTTGAAGAATCATAGGGAGAGGAGAAAGTAATAATATCTTCTTCCATACCACCAGGAAGAAGACTTCCAATGTTTACTGTATCTGCAGCGTATGGGCCCAGATTTCCATCCTCCTCCCAGAAATCACTCCAATCTCTTTCGGTTGTTTCACTTGCACCACCAATAATGGTGATATCATCATTTTCAGACATAGTGCTGTAAGTCATAATAACCTCTTTTCAATTATATCAAAGTTGCGATTGCTCGTCAATGGCAATGGGCATTTGGAAATCAGCATCCACTTTGTCATACAACTCCAAGAATGCCTGTTTGGTTTCATCATCAAAACGGTTTACGCAAACTTGGATTGCTTTTGCTTTATCTTGGAAGATGCTAAAAGCACGAATGATATGAACCAAACGACGAGTGCTGATGATTTCCTCAATACCACCATCGTAGAAAGTCTTGCGGATAATATCTCCCCAGTCCACCAGACGCTTACAGAAATCCTTGTCTTCTACACCCAAGTCCAGAGCAACACCTTCAAGGATTTTCTGCTCAGTTGCAGGGGCAGGATAGGACTGCTCAAATGTCACAGGAAAACGCTCAAGGAATGCTTCATTGAGAACATTAGTGCCAATGAAGCGCCCATCATCAGAACCTTTGCCTTTAGTGTTAGCAGTGGCAATCACATTGAAACCATCAGTAGGAACAATGTGCTTACCAATCTTCTTCAAGAACACTCCCTTTCCTTCAAGGATTGATTGAAGGCAAAGAATTTTGTTGGAAGCCAAGTCAATCTCGTCAAGCAGTAGAATCGCACCGCGCTCCAGGGCTTCGATGACTGGGCCATTATGCCAAACAGTTTCACCGTTGACGAGACGGAATCCACCAATGAGATCATCTTCATCAGTTTCAATAGTAATGTTTACACGAATCAGTTCACGTTTGAGTTGAGCACACGCTTGCTCCACACTGAACGTTTTACCGTTACCCGAAAGGCCCGTAATGAACGTAGGATAGAAGAGACGGGACTGAATAATTTTTTTAATATCACCAAAGTTACCAAACTTGACGAAGGTATCATCTTTTGCAGGAATAAGGTTTTGCTCTACAGGAGGAACTACAGCGGGTGCTTGGAAGGTACGTTCGATTTCTTCCACCTTTTGTTTTGTCACTTCAAGATTCCATTTACCACGGCCAACTTTGTAGTCATCAATCTTCTTGGTTACAGTTTGATAGTTGGAATCATTAATATTACACCAGGCTTTAATGTCAGCACTGGTAATGTTGTTACCATAAAGTGCTTGAAGAGAAGTGCGGATATAATCAGAAGAAAGTGCCATGCGTGTTTCGTTTGAACTTCTTTATTATAAGGCAGAAAGGGGAGTTCTCACCCCCCCTCGTGTCACTTCCCAGACTGTCCATACTTGTATCGCATAGCTTGTAGCAAATATGCTTGCGATAAAGATTTTGCTCCTTCTTTGAGAATTTGTATTACTTTAGGATCTTTTTCTGATGCGATTGCAATTTCTTTCCAGTTTTCTTTCATGCCACTAGAGAAATGAATTCACCAAGAACTTTCTTATTTAGTTTCTTGGTTTTGAGAGATTTGACAAATGCGGATTTGATTTGAGACTTGGTAGCATCCTCAGCAACTTCAAACTCAGTATCTTGAGCCAATGCAGTCGCGGACAATCCAAAGTATGCATCATATCCAGAGTTGGTAATAGTAAAACTCCTAAGTTTCCTCCAGTCACTTTGAATTTTATCATACTGCTTGTCTGCCTGAGAATGATAGAGTTGAATGAACCGATTAGCATTTCGACTTTCAAGAACTCGAATACCAATAAAGTTCATATAGGGAAAATTATCCTTCAGATTCTTGAGAAGAGTATCAGTAAATTCATGATACCCATAACCAACACTATAAGTTGTTCCAAGTTTACGATCGCGAAGGAAAGACTTTCCAGGAATCAACCTGCGGCAGCCGATGTAACTTTGTTTTTCCCAATGGCGGTTTACTTCTGCATGATAGGGAATTTGATTTGCTTCACCATCAGTCAGAATAATGCACTGAACTTTCTGAAGTTTGTTTTCCTTTTGAAACTTTGGAAGAATCTGATGAAGAGAAATCACTGCTTCATTCAAGGGAGTTCCAGAAAGAGACATACGGTTAGAATAAGTATACAAACAACGATAGTTGTTCGCAAAACAAACAGCAAGACGCCAAATATTGAGCATTTGATTTTCAAGTTCTTTGCCAGAAACTTTACTGGTAAGAATGTTCATCATAGAGAACATTTCTTCAACGTTAAGCAATCCTTCTTTTTTCTCATAATGAGGAGTTACTTCTACAGCAAGATGCTTACCAGTTTCATAATCAAATTCACTGCGACGCCATTCACCAGTAAAAGCATAAACTTCAAAAGGAATGGCAACTTTCTTACAGAACCAAACAAGATTGAAAAGTTGCTTGCAGGTGTCAGGCATCACCTCAGCCATTGAGCCACTCCAATCAAGAACGAATACCAATCCATGATTCTTACCATCAGCAAGAGTGGTAACCTTCTTAAAGAGGTCTTCATTGTACTTGTAGGTATGAAGTTTGGTGCAGTCCAACACACCAGTGCGGGCAGTGGTGGCACGGGCATAGGAGTCTGCTGCCTTACGGCACTCAAACTCTTTGACCAGATAGTTGACTTCTTTCTGGGCAGACTTCTTGAACTTGTAGAACTCAGTATCAACTTGATTAAAAAGATTTAGAGCGGGAAATCCTTTCTCTTCAGCATGTTTCTTATGATTTTTTTCTTGATGCAGAAAAGAATTATTAATCTCTTTATGCACGTCAGAGTTTTTAGCAATAATGGTATCAAGATTCACTTGAGGAATCTCAACATAAACGTTGTCACAACCTTCGCTGTTCACAAGATCACGAAGTTTTTCTTCCAAGGAATCAGCAGTACGAACTTCAGGCTCACCACTGTTTCCAGCAGAACTTGAGGGAATTCCATCATTATTAGAAGCACCACTATCACCCTCAGAATCTTGAGGAGATGACTTATCACTCTCACCCTCTTCTTCTGAAGAGGAACTATTGCTCTCTACAAGTTCACTAGCAGGAGATTGAGAATCTCCTTGTTGTTCTTGAGAATCAATATCATCGACTTTCTCTTCATTCTCTTTTTGTTGCTTACAAAACCTATAAAGTTGTTCAGCAACAATCAAAACGTCAGCAAACGTTTCAGTTTCAGCAATCATATTGATAATCTCCATTTCTTCACCATTCTCAATAGGAATGTCAACATGACTACCAATCTTAAACCAAAGATTGGCTCTATCAGCAAGATTCATTTTAGAGATATCTTCACCTTCAAGGGAGAAGAAATCAGAATCACTAAGTTCTTTATATCCGTTGAAAAATGATTTTGCAAGTCCCATATACTTGCGCTTCATCAATTTCTCAACGCGAGCATCTTCTACAATGTTCACAAACTGAGGAGGAACTTTCACTTCCTCCAACCAATTCTCATCAGGAGTAAACAATGCATGTCCAACTTCGTGTCCAACCAACAAATCATACACAACATTACTTGCTTTCTCCCACAGAGGAAGAGTCAGCACACGAGTATGAACATTGAATTGAGCCGTCTCAACCCTACGGTGTTCAACCACCAAATCTTCAGTAGCAAGCAGTTTGGCGAGTTGAGATTTGATTTCGTGTTGAACAGCCATGATTCTCGTTTCGTATGAAGCCATAATACGACGAAACCGCCCCATCGGAGCGGTTCATGTGACGCTTTTTAAAGTGGCGTAATGCTTCTCGCCTTGCTCTCATTGCCTGAGGTTTAAGGCGACGTTTCTGTTCCTTCTTACTGTGGTGTTGCCAGTTCGGGGTAGAGTTTGCCAATGTCCTGACGATAGAGTTGCCTTATATTATCTATGAGAGCAGGTGTCTTGTCAAGCTTGTTACCTTCATTTCTTTTTGTGTATATCAATTCTTGATTCATTGATACTTGTATTTCTAATATATGACTCAACCATTCTGAGAAATCATTTCCAAATCCAGCCTCAAACTTCCAAACATGAGTTTTATCTGATAGAAAATCAACTTGATTTCTAAACCAATTTCTTGATTCCTCTAAAGGATAGTTTTCAATCATAGAAAAGAACTGCATAGGATCTTCCATCAATTCTTGGATATCATTCCCATATAAGTGAGTGAGAAAGAATGAAGAAGATATGAATCTTTCTACTGGATTTCTAATAATAGAAACGTGAGGTATGTTCTTTACATCTAAGTACTGTTGATAATACTCCCTATGAAAGTGAGCAACTTCAATACCATTAATGCTCTGATACATGTTAGAGACGTTTACTTTATCGTCCCATATCCAACCTTGAGATTCTAGGTTTCTTTCAATAAATCTTCCAGCAGTTCTTGGAATATGAATAAAGAAAAATCTTTTTCCTGTTTCTACATGTCTAAATGTAGCCATCAAGTAACATGCCAGTCAATTACTTTGCGAATTTGCTGATTATATTTCCAAATTTCTTTTAGAAAATCTGAATTGATTTCATTGTTTTCCATTTGAACAATCAGGGAGTTCAAATCTTTAGGGAAACAAGTCCCACCAAATCCTCTGTCACCATCAATACCAGGAACTTTAGTATGAGATTCTCCGATTCTACTATCAGATTTTACTCCCATACAAACTTTATCATAATCCATTCCTAATTTTTCACACATATCATACATCTTGTTAAAGTATGCTACCTTAAGTGTTAAGAATGTATTAGAAAAATATTTAATCGCTTCACTTTCATCGGAGGATACAATAATATTTGGAATATGCGGAAATATCTCAGCAAACATTACCGCAAATTTATAACAAATGTCGTAATCCCCACCAATTACATTACGCTCAGAATTTCTAAAATCTTGAACAGCATTTCTTGCTGTCAGAAATTCTGGATTATGAATAACTTTATATTTTTGAGAATATTTTTTTGTCGTTCCAATCGGAACAGTAGATTTGATGACAAAAATTCCATTCACTTCTTCAGGAAGGTTTTCAAAAAAGTTATTCAAAATTGAAGTATCACATTCTCCCATGCTTCTCATTGGTGTCGGAAGACACACAAAGATATACCTCTGTTGCAGAACTTCTTCTAGAGTGTTGAGAGATCGATTCTTGTCAACATCAAAAACTCTGCACTCTAATTTGTCTCTGAAATTTTGATAAACAGCGTTACCAACAAATCCATTACCTACAATTCCAATCATACAGCCATCCTACTGAATCCTTTAATTTTCTCAAATCTAATACACTGATCGAATCTGTCTTCCATCCCTTGCTTGTGGGAGATGACAAATACATTTGCATCTTTGATAACGAAGCGGATGATTTTGAGAAACTCTTCTGTCCCAAAGCCATCGAGTGATGAATCAAATACCTCATCCATGATTAAAAGATTTGTATTGACTGAGTTCTTCATTCTCGCAACTTCTCTCCAAGTGAAAAGAAGTGCTAAGTCAATTCTCATCTTCTCCCCTTCACTAAAAGAAGCATAGGAGAAATCTTCATGGATAGGTGACTGGACGGTTTCGTTAAATTCCTCATCAAGTGTGAAGTTAATATAGAAATCCATCATCTGAAGATAACGGTTAACTTGCTGATTTATCAGCGGTAGGTACTTCTTAATGATTTTGGATTTTACTCCACCGTCTTTAAGCAAACTATACGAAAAATCGTAGTAGTTGATTGTGTCTTTTTTAGAAGCGAGCTCGTCGTATGTAGTTTTTAAGTTTTTATTGAAGGATTCTAACTTCTCATGTTCAGAATTTCGGTTTGCAAGGTTCTCGGTAAGAACTTGAATTTCATGTTCAATATCTCTGATTTGTCTCTGACATCCAGAAATCTTGATATTGTTTTGAGAAATGCCATTAGTTAGTTTTGAAATCTCCTTCGATAGAGCAGTGAATTGACGCTCTCGCTCCTCTTCCTCTTTAATTGCCTCCTCCAGTTCTTTGTAACCAGATTGCAACTCCTTTGCTTTATCTTGAGCGTCCTTAATTCTATTTATTCTAAACTCCTCTTCGATGGACTGTGTGCAAGTAGGGCATACCGTATTCTCAGTAAAGAACTTATGCTCTTTCGTAATTGCAGATACTTTCTGAGAAATCTTACCCTTAAGGTTTCCCAACTTGCGAAGTTTCTCTGTAGCTCCGATATGTTTTTCTAGTTGTTTTTCTAATAAATTCACATTATTAGAAATCTCAATATTTTCATTGATAGTATTGTTTTCTTCTGCAAGAAGTTTTTGAATACTAGTTTCTTTGTCTTTGATATTTTCTTTACCACGATTCTCAAGCTCTTCAATAAAGTTCTTCTGCATTTGAACTTTATCTAGAAGAGATTCTTTCTTCAAATCAAGAACTTTGATATCTTCTTTGATAAGACGAATCTTGTCTTTAATTACAGAATTCATTGAAGAAAAGATTTTGATGTCGAGCAAATCTTCAATCACTTCTCTACGATTAGCAGCAGTTAGTTGCATAAAAGGAACAAACGTGCTACTACCCAGAATCACAATCTGAGTGAATGACTTGTAATTCATTTTCAGAACATTCTGCTCCAACCACTTCTGTTGATCTAGAGCAGCGGAAGCTTGATCGAGAAGAGAATCATCTCGCCATACTTCAAAAATATTAGGTTTGATTCCCCTTACAACTTTCCATTGAGTTCCACCAATAGAAAATTCAACTTCAACTCTACAGTCCTTTTCATTTACAGAGTTAATTAGTTGAGGTTTATTGATTTTACGAAAAGGCTTACCAAACAAAGAAAACGTAAGAGCATCAAGAACGGTTGACTTACCAGCACCGTTCGTACCAATGATTAAGTTTGTATTGTGTTTGGTAAAGTCTAGTTCAGTAAACTGTTGTCCTGTACTAAGAAAATTTTTCCAACGAATTTTTTCAAATAAAATCATGTTCAGTTCTAGGAGGAATTACAAAGTCATTTTTAGTAATGATAGCATATCTATAATCACTCATCTCGCATGTCTTTATCATTATTTCATCTTCAATCTCAATCACATGCATTTCTGGACTTCCGTCTTCTTCCAACATCATGGCAAACCTAACGGCATCATCTTCCTCTTCAAAGAGATAAAGAATTTGTTCTCCTTCTTCATTCTTTACTGAATATGCGCCTTCAGTTTCTTTTCCATGAATTGTTAGAATAAACATTACACTAGTTCACAAGCTTCTTGATATATCTCCTGCATCATTCGCTGAACAACTGATTTATCAAGATTAATTTCTGCCTCCTGAATATATCTATTCAAGATAGAAAGGGTGTCTTCTGACTCAAATGCTTCAAACTCTTCAGATTCTTCAATTACAAAATTTTCTACAACCTTTAAGTCAGAAACATTAGAAGCATAAAGTTTATCAATGAACTTTTCAAATTGCTTGGTATCAGTTTTTTTACGAACAATAACCTTTACAATTTTGTTCTCATATTCCCTGGTATCAAATGTTTGGTAGTTTGTATCCTCATAGTAGATGCTATAGAACATTCTATAAGGATTATTGATTGGAGTGTGTTCTAACGTTTCAGTATCAAAGATGTGGAAACCTCTTTTATCATTCAAATCATTCCAATACAATTCATATGGATTTCCTAGATAAAAGATTCTTCCGTTGTCCGATCGAGTGTGATAGTGTCCCGAGAAGACATGACTGAACTTCTCAAATAATTTGCTCTCCATACCGTGTTCCATGACGATACTTTTATTAACTCTAAATCCTTGTAGCTCAAGGTGCCCCATCGCACATATGCTAGATGTAGTTTTAATAGATGTGAGAGTAGTTTCATAATTTTCTTGATTAATCCAGGGTATAAAAAGAACTTTAAGTTTATCTAATGTGACTTCAGTTGGTTCGGAATATACGGTTACATTGTCATATTCACGTAGAAGTAAATCTACAGCATTTACTTCATTTGTATTTTTATAATATGCAGTATGATTTCCAACAATGGTATGGACAGTTACTCCCATTGCTTGGAGTCTATCGTAATAATTATTCTTTGCCCAAGAAAGTGCTGAGAAATCAATACCTTTGCGACTGTCAAAGGTATCACCCATATCAATTACAGTTGTGATACCTTCTTTTTTTAGTGTAGGAAAGAATACGTTCTCATAAAACTTCAGAAAGTAATCATGAAAAAGTTTTGAATTCTTTCTTGCACCGAAATGCTGATCGGTAATAATTGCAACTTTCATTAACCGCGCAGTTTTGAGTGAACGTTGTCCTTAATGCTATTGTAGTCGGAATAGTTAGAGCCGTCAAGTGTATTGCTATCATCAAACACTTCACTGAATCCAGACTTCTCAAGGATTTTGTTCTTGATTTCTAACTGACGCTTTTCTCTTTGGATACGACGAAGGAAAGCATAGTGAATGATTTGGGTGAAGTATGCAAAGGGGTTCTGTGACTTCTCTGGATTGAAGTTGTGAATGTATTGAACACAGTTCTCAATCCCATCAGAAATCATATCCTCTTTGAACATGTAGTTCACGAAGTTTGGTTTGAATGATAGGTGATTAGCAATCTTCAGGAAACACTCACCAATGTAGCGGGGAATAGGAGGCTTAGTGTCCCATCTCTGAGAGCGATCTTCTTTGGTTGGTTCTCTACCATACTTCTTGATAAAGGCAATCTCAACATCTTCACGATATTTAATCAGTGCGGAGAGAAACTCTTTATTGTTTACGTAGTGCTCTGACCTCTTTCTTTTGGCCATAACTGCTGTTGATATCATTAGTTTATCTCATAATATGTATGAATTATACCATTTTTAAAAATGCTTGACAAGTCCTCAAATACTCAGTAGAATACCTTTGTTAGGGTTGATAGAGATGGCTTAGCTACTCTTATAGAGCTTCTCTAGAATCTCTTTAGCATCATTGACATTAGAGACATAACCCATTGTTTTAGTAATATTCTTTTTATTAGTTCCTTTGTCTAAAGGTTCTCTTACGAAAGTTTGATACATCATTATCATTTCAATATCAGAAGATTCAGAGATAGTAAGAACATCTTCTAGATTTAAGATGAACATATCATCAGTTGTTGTTTTAAGCCAAGGTTCTAATGAATAACCAACAACACCTTTTCTTCCTGTTATTTCATTAACAATAATTGGATTAGAAACTATTAACATAGTTCTATCTTCTTCTTCAGAAGCTGCTACTTTAGCAAATATCTCTTCTCCTGTTTTTAACTTTATTGTTGCATAAAAGTCGTCTTCAATTCCCATTTTTCTTTAATTGAATAGTGATTATCTCATAGTTAAAATTCTCTTCATTGTATGTTTTAATTCTTTCAATAAAGTGATTAAGAGTATAATTTTTTCTAGTGTTATAAGTGCAATCGTCAGAGATATCGTAAAGAGTGGCTTTTACTTTGTCTTTTCCTTTTCTAAGAACTCGTCCAATACTTTGAAGATTTCTGATTCTGGACTTACTTGGAGAGGCAAAGATAACATTATGGAGGTTTTTAATATTGATACCTGTAGAAAAAGTTCCATAAGAGGCAACAATAATTGCGTTGTTTTCTCTCTCTGTAATCTCTCTGACTAATTCTCTTTCTTCAGCATCCACTCCACCATGAACAAAGAATACTTTACGTTCTTCACTAGTGTTACTATTTATTTGTTCGTAAAGTACTGCACCATGAGCTTCTACTCTTGCAAACAAAACAAGAGTATTGCCTTTTAAATCTAAAGTAAGATTACGAATGAACTTATTTCTCTGTTCGTGACCGATTAAATACTGTATCTCATCTTCATAAGTTTCAAACTTTTGTGGTGGGTGTTTAAGAACAAGACACTGAATGTCAAGTTGAGAAAGATGTCCTTGTCTCATCAACTCATCAGTTCTTGTTACCTTATACGATGGGCCAAATAATCCTTCAAGAACCCACTTGTGAGTTTGTGTACCATCTAATGTTCCAGTAAATCCAAATCTATATTTTGCATGATGTAGTTTAGTCATGATTTGTATTAATGATTTGGACTTGAAAAGATGTGCTTCATCACCTATAATACATCCATAATCTTCAAAAAAAGATCGCTCTAGTTTATATACTGACTGCCATGTGGTAATTGTCACTGGAGCATCATTACTCTTCTCTCTACCAGAATAGATACGGTGGCAATATGAGTCAGCATCCCAACCATAATCCAAAAAGTCCTTGTACATCTGCTCTACAAGAGATGTCGTCGGAACAACTAGAAGAATTTTTTTGCCTTTATCCACATAGTATCTTACGAGGGAATAAATCATTAGTGATTTGCCGCTCGCTGTGGGGCTTATCAATAGTTTTCTATTATGCTTTAGGGCACCATATACTCCCTCAATTTGATACTTCCTGGGAGTATGGACACAAATGGAATGCATATAATCCTTGACACCTTCATATGAGATATGTTCATTTTCCTCATATGGAGTTCCATAGAACTTATTGTCTTCAAACTTATAAGTATATCCGTATTGCTTACAGAAATTGACAATCTTATCTAAGAGTCCAACATAAATCTGTTTGGATCTCATATCATATAAATGAATCTCCCCGTTCCAGTTTCTATTTCTATATTGGGGCATAAATTTAGCCCCTTCCACTTGAAAGGTAAATTTATCTCTTAATTCGTATTCAATGTGTGGTTGTGTTTCTATTCTTAAAAATACTTCATTTGCTTTTTTTATAACAAGATCAGTAGTATTCATATTAAGATTCTATCTGGAAATATTTATCTCTTATATCCAGACTCTCTTCTTTTTTTATAGTATTCCTTTAAACTATCACTTCTCTTCTTTTTTTCTTCTTCTGTAAGTTTTCTTCCTTTTGTGTAACTATTGCCCTGCATTCTTTTTCTCATTTTTTCTTTAGTCTCTTCACTGTGAGAAAACCCGGTTAATCCTTTATTCCAAGGTTCTTTCCCTTTTTTTGAAAGAGACATTTTTAATTTTGCTTCTTCTGTATGATTCCATCCCTTTCTCCAATACTTATGATCAAAAGGTTCAAAATTATTGTCGTCAAAATCAAAATCTTTTAGAGAGGAAAATATATCATCCATACTTTGCATTTGTTACTTCAAATATTTATCTACCCTAGTCCAGCATTGAATCTCATGAACTCAATTGCATTCTTGATTTGATATGTGCGATTAGTAATCTGCT
>Ga0208645_1001219_pt1 | contig 23295 bp, 34 predicted proteins | sample VirMetDEL_Sep_01_FD_184519 | JGI IMG/M metagenome (GOLD analysis project Ga0208645, IMG submission 184519) | Aqueous microbial communities from the Delaware River and Bay under freshwater to marine salinity gradient to study organic matter... | ecosystem: Environmental > Aquatic > Marine >... | reverse complement strand
TTTAATTTCCGATGATGCTAATTGATTGGTTAATTTTTGTATCTCATTTTTGAGATGTTGGTTTTCTTTTTTATATTTCTCAAATTGTTTTTCTAATTCATAGATTCTAGGGTCAGTCCAGTCTGCATTACAACTACACTCAGACTCGCCATAAGCATAGCATTCGCACCCTTTTCCTGCGTAATATTCCTCACTCACTCTGTGCCTCGCTTTCTAAAAATTTAATTATTTCATTTTCCTCTATTCCATTTCTCCAATTTTCTAATATATCACGTAGCAATTTCTTAGCCTCCCGAAGCTCCCGCTCTAGTTGCTTGGCATGAAATAGCATACTATAAAAAGACTCTTCCCATGTGCGGTGATAAGACTCAGCCTCTACATCCGTTCTTGGTGTCTCACTCATTCCGCCTCGCTTTCTAGGAATCTTCTAGCTTCATTGCAAGCTGCAATTAATTTATCTAATGTCTCAACGTCATTTACAAACACATGAATATCAAGGTTATCTGAACCTATATCTATTGACGTATATCTATTTGGAAGAACTTCGCTTCCATTAAATAAGCTTGCTTCAAATCTTTCTGTATTGTGAACCAATATTGTATTCATATCTTTCCTTTTTTGTGGGTTCCACTGAAACAGTCAGCAGAACCCTATTATATTATTTGTTTATTTCTCTTTGCAGAACAAAGCTGCATAAGTGCTAGATAATGTCGCCATAACTAATAACGTAATAGTTATAGGCATTTGTGTAAATTGGCAATACACTAAAAGTGCGCCAAGCGATATAATTAATGGGACTTTGCTATTCTTTTTATTTTTCATAATACTAAATCTAATGGAACTCCGTTTGCTTCTAATAATTCTCTTATTTTTTCTCTTATTTTTTCTGCATATTCTACCACCTCTTCAGTTGCTTTTTCATCATATTTAATTGTATTCCTCAATATTTGGTTATCTAACTCCCATATTGTAGAGGCTATTCCCATCGCATGAACAGCTTGTTTAAGCTGATCCATGTCGTGAAACTCTCCATGAATTTCAAATTTAACCATTGTTTTCATCTCCAGTTGTAATTTGTGTTATTATTTCTTCTGAGTGAACTTCTTTTATTACTCTAAGCTTTACACCTTTTGACGTAATTCCTGAGATATTAAACAAATCTGTTAATGCAGACTCCTTTTTATCAAAAGTTCTCACTGTTTCCCAATCGAAAAGATCCATCATCTGTAACTTATAAGCTACCATTGCCAGTCCCTTTCGTATTCCCAATCATTACAATCATCATCATAATCGTAATAAACACTACTTCCTTTTTTTATCAAGTTTTTTTTCATCTTTTTTTTCACTTTCTTGTTTTTTACTCCAATCAATAGCATCGTAATTGCTCTCGTAATTGGCTGTTGGTCTGCGTTTACTTCCTTTACTCATAATCTTCCCATCATTGTTAAATAATCAATAATAATATCAAACTCCTTGTTTGTTAACCCTAGTTCTTTTTTAATTGTGTAATGCCCGATGTCCTGTTCAAGCAAATCCATTACATCCTCTACTTGTTCTTCAACTATCATAGATTATGCCCATAAGTTGCAATTAAGTAAGCGTCAGCCGTATCTGCTAATATCGCCTCATCTGGAAACAATTGTGCAGCTTTTTCTCGTAAAACTGCTTTCCTAGCTGTGCGTTTTCTAGCTGCCGTTGCACTTTTGGTTTCCTGTTTTACTTTACTGAGCATATTTTTGTATTCCTTCATCCATCTTTGAGGTGTTATAAGCTCATAGTCTATCTTATTTGCTACCAAAGACATCTTAATCATACCAAAGTTCTCACCGAAGTTGAACGTTGCTACAGAGCTTTGATTTGGCATTCCATGCACCTTTTCGAGATAGCAAGTCATAGTCGCACCTGTCACTAATTCATAGCTTTTGCAATCAGTGATGAACTCAATCCATTTTCTAGGTGTATCCCATCTGTGCACTAATGGCTTATCTAGCCCTAGCAATACTGCTGCACCGCTTTTACCTGGATCTATGCCCAGTGTTAATTTGCGCTCTTTTTGCATAATGTTATCTTTCTTTGGAGGTTCTATTTTTTTTCTTCGATCTATATTCACCACGTTGACCATTCCTTCCCAAATGTTAGCTCAAGTAAAAACGGATATTCTTCGTTTTTTCGTTTTTTATCATAAGTAACTGTCAGTCCACCGCTTGAGACTCGCCATAGGTCTTTCTCAATTACTTCGTGAAGTTTTTTTCTAGCATCATGTTTTAATTCGTGGACTGTAGGTGACGTTTTGTCAAATCCCCAATTCCAATTGGTTGCTTTCATCGCATCTGCACACCACTCAAAATCAAAGCTTTCCATGATTTCTTCAATAGCCTTGAAATGTTTCTTTTTTAGTTTTTTACTCATATCCTTTAATTAATTCACAATATGCGTTCCATGTTGGCTTTAGTCTAGGACTATTGACAGCCTGAGAATAGCCATAGCAGACAGCATGACCCCATTTCTGTTGATATTTGCGCTCCATATAAGAGCATTCCATTGTTCTAGTGCAACCTGCGTTGAGATAAAACCTGTCTGTTGGCCTTGTTTGTGTTAACTGTGCATTGACTGGTTCACCTGGTGTTGGTCTGTGGGTATGTCCCGAAACAAACAAGCCATGAGGCCACCCAAGAGAAAATGCCTGAAATTTGTCACTAGCTCCACCTGCTTCATATCCATGAGCAAATACTGTAGCACCAATTCTTGCAGTTCCTTTTTGGTTATATTTATATTTAGCCTTAACTTTCCAATGTTGCAATTCTTCATTGAGATATATTCCAGAAGTGGTATATTGTGGAGCTTCCCAATCTAAGCTATCCCTAATTTTCCAGTCAAACCTACCCTCTGCGCGAAGGTTCTCATCGTGATTACCAGGAAGCAGCCAACATTCAGCATTTTCATTTGCCTCCCTTAGTTTTTTGAGAACCTGATTACAGCCCGCATCAAGCTCATCTTCATACGTCCAATTATATTCACTACCCCACTTAGAAGCACTATCAGCCTCAAATAAGTCTCCGAGATGAATGATAACATCTGGTTGATATTCTTTGATTCTTTCACAGATTATGTCTATAGTCTCATTATCTTGTATTGGAGCATGGCTGCAACTTAGCGCAAGCCATTTTGTTTCTCCATTTTGCGGTTCTAGCATTGATGTTAGATTCATATGTCTACTCCTAATTTTCTAAGTTGCCAATCGTTTAACTCATCTTCTAATACGATGTTTGTTGTTTGTTTTGGGAAGTTGTTTGTTAGGTAGCAGGTTTCTAGCTCTTCTCGTGCAGCTTCCATTTTCCTATTTGCAGCATCCATTACAGCAGGACCAAGCTCAACTGACATAGATTGATATGGATAGTTCTTTTCACAGAACACAAATGACCAGTTTGTTACAGGTAATCCAGTGGTTTTCTCAATTACCCACGCATAAAAAGCTGCCTGAATGTTGTAATGATACTTGATTATATCATCTGTAATTTTTTCCAACGGGCTAGATGTTGTTTTTAAATCAACAACAGACCAACTATCACCATTATTGTCAACAAGCCAATCAGCTCGACACTGATATGTTAGCCCGTCATAATTGACCCTAAAGCCTACCTCTGGTTCTCCATCAGACAAAAGATTAGATACAAATTCATTATCTCTAATGCCTTCTAACATCTTAATGCACAAGTCATAGTCTTTGTATGCTAATTCAGTTTTATAAGGATTGGCTTCTTTTAATTCTGCCCTTAAAGCCTTATCTGCCTTGCGCACCTTGCCTACCCCTTCAGGAACTACATAAAACTCTTTCTGAAAAGCCTGAGTGCCTTCTAGGGCTAAACTGTGAAATGCACTCCCTATGTCAAATGCGTTAGTGTTCCTTTGTGGTCTGTGTTCTCCACTGACATACGTTCCGTAATACGCTCTTGGATCGCTAATAAACCCTTTGAGCATACTACTGCTTATCGCTTCTGTTTTGTGATAGTCGTAATTCGACTCACCCTTAATAATACCGTATTCCATATTCTTTCTTTTATTCGTATTGATGTCTTGTTATGTAGACCATATCTTCATCATATCCCATACGAGTAAGATGTCGGTCAATTCTTTCAAATTCTTCTTGGCTAGGTTCTTCACCTTCAGCGTGGACTGGTTCTAATTTGTCGTCCAGAAAAACTTCAACAGTAGGCATATTATCAATTGCCTCTTCTAGCAAAGCCTCATAATCAGAGGCTCCGCAGAAAACATATTTCCAGATCATCAGAATGGAACGTCATCGCCATCGTCAATGTCACCGACTTCTGGCAGTTTTTGTGCTCCATTGCCATTTGAAACCTCTGGATTTTTGTCATAAGGCCAACCCATTGCTTTGTCGGCATTTCCGATGTATGGAGCTTGTTCGCCTTTATCTCTAGCTTCTTTAGGAATTTGTTGCTGAATAGAAAAATCTCCATATTCAGAATCGTTTCTCCAAAGAACAGCATCCAGATAGACTCCCTTTTTGCCTTTAAACAAGTATTTCTTGTCAATTTTTGATACGTCTATTTTTACTTTTATTACAGGTCCACTCATTTTTTGTATTTTTTTGTTGTTATTTTTTTAGGTGTGAAATTGCTTTTGCTAACTCAACGGGAGATAGATCAATGATCTTTTTGCCCTTTGGAGTGCATCCTTCTTGTCTGTCTGGAAACTTGTCAGCATTATTTTCTAGCAATAATGTAAGCTCTTTTCTCATGCTGTCAACATCTTTTCCATGAGTATTTAAAGCATCTGCATCTTTGTTGTCGTCAATTGCAAAAAGGCCATTAAGTGCATACTTCCTAGCATAAGATGAAGTAGATCCCGATATTTGGCTATCATCCATGCCTTTTTTTGTCGCTGCTTCTCTAGCTATTCCTACTGATTCTATACAAGTCCGAGACTCACCATCTTGTAATAGTGCAACTGCTTTAATATAAACCCTGTCACCATGAGCTTCTAGACTATCTGTTAGAATTATGCTGCATTTGTATTTAAATAACAGTGGTTTCAAAGACTCAAGAATACCCTCGCAACTTCGGTAGTTGTAATTACCAAAATTGTTCTTCATATTCTTGGGAGCAACTAGCTCGCTTTGAATTAAATATAATTTTTCTTGAATATCCATCTTTTTTGTGTATATTATTAATTTGAAGTTAATTTTGAATATTGCAATTAAGCAATACCAATACAATTACAGATAAATCCGAAAACGCAAATAAAAAATGAAAAAAGTTACAAAAAAAACTACAGCACGTAAACGAGGTAGACCGCCAAAGACAGACAGGCAGCGAGCTTCAGAGGAAAAGAAAGCTGCTAAAAAAACTGCAAAAAGAATCGAAAAAGCTGAGAAAAAAGCTGAAGATGAACTTGTGGAAGCAATAATTAACCCAATAACTAGCATCAAAGTGAGCGAATCCTTAGAACTAGCTGTGATAGAAATGCAAGCAAAGGGTTATACTTATGAACAAGTTTGCGAAGAATTAGGAGATAATGCACCTAGTAAAGTAGACTATGCGAAGATTCAAAATGCATGGGAGATGTCGCCTGACGAGTTTGTTAGGTTACAATCAAAGAAATATCAACTACTAGAGAATAAACTTTTGGATAATGTGTATAGAAATGCTGATATACTCGAACCTCATCAAGCTTCTATGGCATTAGCGCGAATAGCAGACCTTAGAGCAACTAACATGGGTATGCCTAGTAATATAACAGCTACAGTCAATTTTAACGCGAAGAAACGCGATTTAAAGGCGCTATTGGCTAATGATGTTCCTGCTGCAATAGAACACGCCAAGAAGGTAGATAATGGGTAGGCAAAACCAAACATTTGCACAGATTGCAGATATTATAGACAAAAAAATAGAGAAAAAATTACTCTATGACCCAAACCAGGCATGGGATAAATTTGTTGAATCTGTGCCTCAATTAAATATACCACCAGAAAAAACTGTCAAAGTTCAGGTTCAATGGCTCAAAGAAGCTTTTCAGAGAGGGTGGCAATATGGAAATGACTTTGGAATGAGGTGGGGAAGGCAGGTAGAGCGACATAATGAGTGGAGAAAATTGCGAGAATTAAGAGCTTATACAGAAGATGACTTAGAAGAATTAAATAAAAAAGTTTAAAATATATTTGACAATAACTGTTTTTTGGCAAATTTTTTAAATATGAACGAAAACAAGAAAGAATTAAAATGGGATCTCGTTTACTGGGCAGGTGAGCGAGATATATGGGTGAGGACTAAATCTGGAATGCATAGAGCATATTGGAGAAGTGGCGGTCTTGTTGATAAAAATAGCGAATGGAGAGATTGCATTGTGGATGCTCTTGCAGATGCTAAATTACACTTAGAAGGGTTTGTGAAATGAAGAAGTCATTTATATTATATCACGATGCCTGTGAAAACATTTTTGATTTATCAAATGAAGATGCAGGAATAGTTTTTAAAGATATTATTTTTCACAGCTTTGAAAAGAATAATCATAACCCAAAGAAAGCGAAAAAACCCAATGGGTTAAATGGGTTATTGAGTATAGTCTCGACATTCTATAAAGACCAAATAGACAGGGACTTAGAGAATTATAATAAGATTGTAGAAGTCAATAAAAACAATGGAAAAAAGGGAGGCAGACCAAAGAAGAAAAACCCAATAAAAGCGAAAAAAGCCGATAAGGATAAGGATAAGGATAAGGATAAGGATAAAGAAAAAGAAATATATAATATTTATCCACGAAAGATAGGTGGAGCTAAAGCAATTGAATCAATCACAAAAGCTCTAACCAAAATCTCATACGAAGAACTCAGAGAAAAAGTAAAAACGTATGCAGAACAATCAAAGGAAACTGAACCTCAGTTTATTCCTCATCCTTCAACTTGGTTCAATCAAGAAAGATGGTTAGATGTTCAGCAGATAAAAAACAATAAAGTATTCTTGAATTTGATATGAGCAAAAAAATTGAACAGGGAATCTTAGCTTGCATTCTCAAAGATGGTGAATCAATCGTTGATGTAGTCAGCGAAGGAATTAAGCCTAAGTCTTTTGAAGATCCACAATGCTCTAAGCTTTTCGAGGATATGCTAAAAGTCTACTCAAATGGTGAAAATCCAGATTATGTAGAGATGTGTATGCAAGAGAACGCTGATATAAGCCTTCTAGGATACCTAGACGAGCTTGTAGACACATCAGCTATGCTTGGGTCTTATTTGAAAAAGAAAAAGGCTTCTATGGCTAAATATGAGCTTTTAAGGAAATTAAAGGAAATATGGGAATTAGTTAAAAATGATACCTGTGATTCTGAAAAAGCAATCGGATTAATGTGTGAGTTAAATAAAAACTCAAAAAACGAGAAAAACATCACTGTCAAAAAAGAAGTAGAAAAGCTAAAAAAGATAGCCATAACTCCTGAAGATGAAAGAAGCGAATTAACGCGCACATTTACCTTTGGATTAAAAGGTGCAGATTTAAAACTAAGCAGAATACGAAAATCTGAGCTTGTTGTAGTTGGTGCTAGACCCTCCACTGGAAAAACATCGTTAGCGTGTCAAATCATGGATTCTAATGCCAAAGAGCAGAACAACATCCTATTCTTTAGCTTCGAAACAGATGCAGACGAATTGTCAGAAATAATCATGTTGCAAAGAACCAAGCAGAACCTAGATTGTATCACCCAGGATGGAACAGATTGGTGGGATAGACAAACAGATGATTCGTTAGACAATATGCAGATTATATCAAAACCCTGCACAGTTGAAGAAATCGTTGGCAAGGTTAAAGCAAATCATGGAGCAGGAAAGTGTGATATGGTAATCATTGATTATCTTCAGCTTATAGTTCCATCGGACAATAAGCAGAGTAGAGAACAGCAGGTTGCTCACATATCCAGACAACTCAGGCTATTGACAATCGAATTGTGTGTTCCAGTTATAGCACTAGCACAACTAAATCGTGGCACAGAAAAAGAAGATAGACCGCCAAGGATGTCAGACCTCAGAGAATCAGGAGCTATTGAACAAGATGCCTCTAGGATAATTATGATACATAGACCCAAGGAGAAGTTTGACGGGTCAACTCAAGACCCTGAGCAGGGTTATACGTCATTTGTATTTGACACAGCGTTACTACAGGTAAAGTGCAAAAAAGGACCAAAGGGAGTAGGTATTCCAACTAGATTTATGGCTCCTGAACAAAAGTTTTATGAAATATCTTCGATTTCTGTTTGACAACAACAATAAACTAAGCATTAGTAATATCAGTTAACCAAAAAAAGATTATGAAATATATAGAAATGATACAAGATATGACCGAAAATAATATGGTCGAATTATTAATTGAAATCCGCGAGGCAGCAGATGAAGGTGTATTTGCAAGCACCAAAGATCCAGATGGGTTACTAATGGAAATGATTGACGAATATAGCACGTTTCCTTTTATTCCAACAGATTTAGAAGAGGAAGAAGGATGAATAAAGAAGAAATTTATTTGGAAGAAGTTTACTGGAAAGAACTTGCGAAGATGGTGGCGAAAGGGACAGACTATTTCTGGTCTAAACGATTAAAAAAAGAAAAACCTGAAGATGAGTGATACACCTAGAACAGACAGAAAAGATGTTAAAATTGACTATTAAATCGGAGAGTGGAGAGCATGAGATAAACATTCATGCTAAAACAATGAATGAACTTATAGATGATAATTTACCAAAATGGTTGCCTGATTGGGAAGAAACGAAAGAGTTTCTTCAGAAAGTAGGGAATACCGATGAAGAGATAGAGCAAAAGTATAGAGAAGATGAATTTTGGTATTATAAGAAAGCGAGGCAGAATGAGTGAGGAAGAGGCAGAAAACCACTTCCTACCTCCATATAGGAAGTATGTGGATGAATATGACGAGAACCTTACAAAAGAGCTAGTAGCCGTTTTAAACAGGTTTTCGGATCAATATGTTCCATCTGAAGATATGGAAAAAGGTTGCGTTAAGAGGTTTTGGGAATATGTAAAAGATAGGTGGGATTATGAATATGAATATTATGAAGTCCCACTTGAAGAATCTGACGATGAAGAGGAAGAAGAGTGGTAATAGTATGACCCTAGTTCATTGAGAGCTAGGGTTTTTTTATTATTACATTAGCATCTCCAGCAACCCCCTTTTTTACTTCGGCTTCTGGAAGTATTTTTTGAACAAACTCAATAAAATCACTCTGCTTATATCCCTTTTGAAAAGTTCCCTTTCCAGTTATAACCTCTCTTGGTCCTACTAATTTTGTTTTAGGATTATTGAGCGTTTTCTTAATACTGTTCCAACCCATTACATTGACAAAAGCCTCGCCTTTATTATCCAACACCCTATATATACCTTTAAGTATATCAACCCGAGTCTGTTCTGGAACCACATTTAATACAGCATTGTTTATGATTTTATCATAACTATTAGATGGGATGTCATTTACATTTTCAAAATCAGGATCTATAACTCTTTTCTCTGGCTGAGAAAATGGTTCATACCCATCTATATTATATCCTTTATCTTTTAGCGCCTTGGTTCCATGGCCTAATCCAGCACTAAAATCTAGGATTCTCTCGTTTTTATTTATGAATTTTTCCCCTATTTTTTCGTAAGTGCCTTTCGTGGTTGTTATTTGTGTTCCTTTTGCATCTTCTGGATTGTAGCCATTTGCAAATAAATAATCCCATGTTGCAGGAGGCATATCTCCGCCCTCCTCTTTTGGGATAACCTCATTAGATATTTTTTTCTTGGGCATAAATTTAGCCTTAGTTATATTGTATGCTATAGATGGCGATGGAACATCTATTGATTCTATTCCAACCAACCCATCTATATATGTTGACTTAAATGTATTATATGGGTTTCCCTCTCCTGTTGGTCTAGCATTGCCCTCCCTCTGCTTATATCCAGTTTTACTTTGTGTTCTCTCTTTCATCTGCCTTTCAGCCCATTTTTTTAAGTCTGTATCTTTAATTGGGATTACATATTTATCTGGACCTTTTATGCCATATAAAACCTTATACCTTTCTGGCATTGCACTGTCTTTTTTATACATATCCCTTGCGTAAGTATTAAGGTCATCAATAATCTCATCTACCGTCATTAAAGAGCCGTCCTTATTGAGGTATTTTTCTGGCATATCTCTTCTTGCCAATCTAGCATTTTCTCTAAGGTAATGCATATCAGTGAATTGCAAAGAAACCCCAATCGCTCCACCCTTCTTTTGAACCAACTTAATACCAAATGGAGCAACTATTCTATTGGCTGCAAATCCAGTAAGCTTACCATCTTCACCAATATATTGCATTGTAATATTTGCAAGCTTATTCATTTGGGTAGAGTTTTCCCAGTTGTCCAGTGTTGTTAAGTATTTTTCCAACTGATCTGATAGATCCTCAATTTTACCCTTTTGAGACATTATTAAATTTTGAATAAACCTTCTATCTAGTATTATCCCATAGTTGCCCTCTTTGTTTTTTAAATCAAATGGAACAACTCCACCAGTTTCAGCTATATCTTTCAAATTTTTAATTGAATCCTTTTTAACTTTCTTGTCTGGAACAATGCCAACCATATTTTCACCTTGAGCGTTTTTGTGGCTGACAATGCTCATATTGGGATTGGCAGTCTTTATCTTGGAAACTTCATTTGGGGTAATCTTTCTATATCCCAATTCGTTGTTCATTTCCTCTTTTGCTCTATGATCTTGAATCTTTTTAACTTGATGCCAGTTGTTTATAAGCTTTTTGATTTCAGGGTTCCTTTTTAACCTTTGTGCCGCACCTTTAATTTCGTCACCGTTTTGTTTTATAAACCCATTTTCTTCAAGCGTTCTCCTTATGGCTGAAGAAAAGAACTCTAGCCCTGTATCATCTAAAGATTCAAATATGTCTGGATTTTTTTCAAACATCAATCTATAATGCTCTGCGCTATATTCATGTAGAAAATCATCGTATGTTCTTATAACATCTCCACCTAAAGCATCATTATATCCTGAAATGTAATCAACTGCCTCATTCGACAGTCCCTTGATTTTTGTTCCGTCACGAAGGACAACCTCTTTGTTTCCTGTCGTTCCAAGTCTAAGGGCAGCTATGATATTATCTCCCTCTGGTGAGTTTAGCATAGAATCAAATGCAGCGTGACCTATTTCGTGAGCATTATTCCCCACTAACTCATCTACCTTTTTAGTAGTTGCAGTTTCTCCGTTGATATAAACAGTTCTATTATCTAGTCTATCATAGGCCGCTTCCACTTTATCACCAAACATATCTACCATCTCTTGATTTGAGAGTATCTTTAGCTTAAAGTTGTTTCCCGCTAACTTAGCAGATGCAAATTGTATTTGTGCTTCAGGAGGTAGTTTTTTAAAGGCTTTTACTTGATCTTTTTCTAATCCTTCTTCTATAAATTGAGCGATTGTATTTTTCTGCCTCTTGCTTCCTGCACCAGAACCAAGACCACCCTTACTACCGCTAAATGCTGCTGTCACTGGTCCTAATAGTCCTGTTGCAGCCGCTCCACCTGCTTCACCAACATCACCTGTAGCTGCATATTCTAATGCCGCATTGAGTGCACCTATTTCAATACCATCTGCTATTGTATCAAAGGCATAGTCACCAAATTTAGTTCCACCCATATCATAGGCTTTTTTTGCTAATCCTCTTATTTTGGGGTTTATTTCTGGATTTGATGCAACCCTAAGAAAAAACCTCTTACTAGTCCCTGGGTCTGTCATCATTTTAAATATCTGATTGGCATTTTCACCCAATTTCTCAGTAGTTCTAGCTGCTCTTTTTGCTGCTGAATACATAAACTCTGGAACAGCTTTGCCTCCTAGATGCCCTAGTGCTGCACCAATTTGACCTCCAACTATAGCACCCCAACCTCCACCAATTGTTGCTCCAATAGTCCCTCCAACTGTTGCACCTTGCCAAGCACCCTGTCTCTTTCCTACTTCAGTAGTTTTTCCTGCAAGATATTTAATTGGCTTTGATTCCAACACCCAACTTGAAGATTTTCCTGAGTATTTAGGTATAGCAGCCGCCATTCTAGGTAGATATGCTGATTTTCTTGCAGCTATAGACATTCCTGTTTTTGCTAATTTACCTGGACCTGAAACCACAACTAAATTACCTGGGTCTGTTAGTAATGAAGATGCATTTTTTAAGTTTTCATAAACTTCTTCAGGCTTAAATATTAAACCGTATTGTTGTTGAGCTTTTTCTTTCCACCTTCTGCTTCTTAGTCTTTCTGATTCTGCCTGAATTTCTTCCTCTAGCTTTGGTCCACTCCAATAGTGTGTTCCATATTTGGCAAGCTCTTTTATTTGAGTAACTGCCCCTGAAGCTATTCTAGCATAGTCCTCTATGTTTTGTGCTCCACTTTCAATTATACTCTTTTCTAACTTTGATAAGCCCTGACCACCTTCATACTGTGCAACATCCTCTTGAGTTAACCCTAATACACTAGGATCTCTCTTTAAATCCCTCATCCCCTTATGTTTGAAGTGCTCTTTCAGCGCAGTAGGTAATTCTCTTGCTGCACCCTTTGCCATTTCCTTGATGCCAATAGCTGCTTGCCCAAACATTCTAGTTGCCCTGCTAATATCCTCTAATATGTTTTCGGTAGGAGTTTGCAGATTTCTTTTTCTCTGCCTTATCTCATACATTTCTGGCGTTTCTGGTGCATTTCTAGCTTCAGGTGAGTTAAAAATATCATCCAATTCCTCGTCTGTAGGATTTTCACCCTTTGGAAACTCAAACTCCAATATCTGTCCTGTTTCTTCGTTAATAACTTCAAGCCACTCATATTGAGTATCGTCAACAACTTCTTGAGGTTGATTGTCTAACTCTACCTCTGGTTCAGGCATTGGTGCAACCTGTTCACCTGTTGGTAGTGTTTTTCTATCTAAGCTAGGTGGTAATGCTCCGTATAACATAAGATTTATTACTGTTGCTTTTGTCTAATAATTCTGTATCTTTTATTTGACTTAGCAGTTTGAGATTCTGCTATTTTATCCTCTGTAGATTTAAGCTGCGACTGAATTTCTTCATCTGTTTTTGCTTTCAGTTTTTTTTCTAATTCTGGGTTTTTCGGGAATATTTCCCTTAGTTCTCCTATATTTCTTGTTCCAGCTTTCAATATATCTAAACTTCCCTGAGTGCTATAATATAGCGTTTCCTCTAAGTCTTTAAAAATTATTTCTGCGATCTCTTCGGGTCTATTAAGAGTTGGCAATAAGTCTGCATATCTAGCGAAGTCCTTATCCGTTAATACTCCAACCTCACCAAATACACCTCTGGCTAAATCGGCCACCATAGAAGTTTTTAGTGCGGCTATTCTGGCTGCCTTAGAATCTAATCCTGCCCAACCTTTCATTTGACTTATAGCCCCTCCAATTCTCCCAGTTTTGGAGCCACTCTTTACGGCATCTTTATAAGCTGAATTTAGTTTTTTAAGTTGAATCCCAATTAATTTTGCCTTCTTAAAGACCTCCAAATCTCTACTCTCTAAGTTAGCTCCAAGAGATGCTTTATCAATTGATTGCCTAGACTTTGCTAGTTCAGCAACCTCCTTGGGTTTTAACTCTTTTGGAAGTCCTGAGCTTTCAATAAAATCTTGGATGTTTTTCTTGGAAACATCCACTCCTCTTTTGGTCATAAAAGACAATAAATCTTTTTGAGTGTCACCAACCTCATTTCTCACTGCTTGTTCATATTCCATAGCACTTGCAGTTTTTCCGGTCTCTTGGGCTTTTTTAAGAAGAGATTCTGCTGTAATTTTTGTGCTTGGAGCCTCTTTTCCCATTAAACTAAAGTCTCTCAATTCAGACTTAGGCTCTTGAGATCGACTAAAAAAATCAGCCATAGCTTGAGTTGCTTTGTTTGTATTATCCCGTTCCGCTTGTAATCCAATAATCTTGGCTTCATCGAGTTTTTCTGCTGCATCTAGCCTTTCAGATTGTGCTCTATAATAGTCGGCCATCATTTGCTGTTGAGATTGCTTTTGCTCAATTTCCATGACCTTAGTTAAAGCATCAATAGAACCCTTATCTTTTGACAGATATTTTAATTCTTCCTCTGAGGACTCTGGAAGTAATCTTGCTAGCATTGTTTGTCTTCCAAGTCTAGCCTCTTCTTCTTGCTCTTTCTTATACTTCCTTTCCATGGCTGCACCCACAGATTGACCTAGCTTCTCAAAAGCCCTACCCATAGCCCTACCAGGAGCCATTAAAAGCTCTGGTGATACCTGCTGAATTGGAACTGGTTGATTTGTAAAATATGGTTGTGCCATTTCTATATCTCCTATCTAAAATGATGCGAAATCAATTTCATCTTGAGCAGAGAATTGTTGAACCTTTGGACTGCCTCCAAACATCCCTGCTATGCCTGAACCTATTTTTCCTAGTCCTGCCATGCCTTGTCGAGAAGTAAGTATATTGCTACCTAATCCCATAAGACCTGCACCCATTTGCGCCCTGTTAGTTTGTTGGGCTGCTGCTGCTTGATTCTGTGCAGATATACCTCCTGTAAGTAAAGCATTACCCGCAGGATCAAATGGATTAAATAATGTAGGCTGAGAGGTAGCATACTGACCTGCCATGCCTAACATTGCCCCTGGCGTCATCGTCATTGCCTGTTGCAAGCCTGGTGCTAATAAAGGATTAATTTTACTAGCTATACCTAATTGCCCTACTCCAAGTCCAAATCTTCCTACATCTAAGCCGTAAGCTCTATCTTGCTGCTGACCCTGCCTAAACATCTGATTAGCACCCATTGCAAAACCTCTTCTGCGTTGTTCTGCTTCAGTTCCTAGTCTGTATCTATTTAATACATCTTGAGCAATTGCAGCGTTATCTACAGCCCTTCCTCGCGCCTGAAATCCACCTCTAGTTGCTTGCTCTAAATCTCTAGCCTCTCTTGGGTCTAATTGTCTACCCAATTGCAAATCTGACAATGCCTGACCTCTCAGAGTTTCCTCGATCTCTGTAGGACCACGAGTAGCTTGAGCATCTGCCATTAAATCCTTGTATTGACCAGTTGCTAAACCTAATGTCTCATACAACTCAGGATTAAGTTGCCTAACCATACTGGCGTAACCAGGAGCATACTTCTGCATCGCTTGTTGGCTTTGCTTTGCAGAGAAGTCTGTAGCCTCTCCTATGCCCTTTCTCAACCTCCCAAAAGCGTGTTCCATGCCACGAACACCTATGTCAGTCATCTGTGGTCGCCAAAAATCTCTTGTTCTGCAACTAATGGCAATAATTGAGTCTGAGCACCTAATGTTTGATGTCCTATGTCAAGTGGATTATAGGTCTTTACCTTGGGCTTTTTAGAACCAAAAGTAGACATTGCTGCACCACCCAATGTTGCTGCACCACCTATTCCGGCAGCCCAGACAGCAGGAGCAACCTGAAACTTAGGAACTATGCTATGAAACCAGTTAAATATATTGTATTTTCTACCTGTCATACTAATCCTATAGTTTGTAAATTTTTAAATCGAGATGACACACTTTAACTCCTGCCCCCATTATATTAAAACCAAGACCAGACGCATTTGCAACTACAGCAGATGAAGCAGACCTAACATCAACATTTGATGATGAGGATAGTGTAAAATATCCACTGCTTTTTCTGTGGGAAATAGATGCACCAGCCAACGTCTCATAACCATGTGGTTCAGTATATGAGAGATCAGCCGTTCCGGTTTTATCGTAAAGTATCGTTGTCCCTGTTCCATTATCCACATTGACAACTGAAATGATCTCATAATAATAATCTCCTGATGGTAGAGTTACATGAGTGCTATTTACATGAACACCAGATTGATTATTTACAATTGTCTGAGTTCCAACCGCACCAACATTCCCGCTTGTTGTGCCGTCATTAGTTAAGGTTGCACCTGTTATGCTATTTTTTACAATTCTATTAATATCTCTAGTGTAGTAAGTGTCAGCAGCATCAATAAAGCCTCCACCTACATCACCTGCCTTTACATCTTGAACATGGAGAACTGGCTTAGATTGCAAGCCTCCACCGCCTAATAATGTGCTTAAATTTGCCATAATGTTACCTTATATTCCTGTAATTCTCCATTCGCTTTGAGTGCTACTGTATCTCAGGAAGAAACTAGCATTCTTAACATCTACAACCAATGTAGAATCTCCATGAATATTTGTTCCGTTCCCGTCTATTGTTAAGTTTTTTGAATCAAATGTATCGGCTGCATCTGCTATGCCAATCATATCTCCATCACTAGGAGAACTAGGCAGCGTCAATGTCCATGCTGCACTCGATGTGTCAGCCATGACCTGATCTCTGTCAACTGCTGTATATGTTGTTGTTTTTACTGTCCAATCAAAACTTCTAGCAGCTAATTCATTAATACCGCTAGGCTTGACTATATCACCATTACTATAATAATTTTCTGCCATAATGTTTTATTCGAATGTTCTAGTTCCTCTAAATTTATCAATTGCTTCAGTGTTGACACCTCTAATTTCAGGTCTTCCTTTTGTTGTTTCTATCTGAATACTACATCCATAGCCTCTTTTTGGTATAGATGCCCTTACAAATGTATCTTCTATGGTTGCTCCTGAGTTGCTTACTGTTTTTAGTAGTGTCTCACTATCAGGATTTTGTGTAATTGCTGTAATTTCTAATGAAGAATCTGCGGGCATATCTAAATCAGCCTGAAGTCTGCTAAACTTCTTAATCTGCTGATTACCATGAGTGTATCTTCTGGTTGTTATTTTCCCATTGATTTCTGTAGTTTGAGCAGAACCAGTTTCATCATTTTCTTTTTCTTCAAGCAGAATGAGTATTCCTGAAGCACCTACAGCGAATAATCTATGGTCATTTCCATAATCTACGATGTGAAATTTATTTATTTGTAGCCCAGTTGGGTATGTATCAACAGATTCCCACGCTTCATTTAATATGTTGTAAACAAACACCTTATTGTTTGTAGTAGATGAACCAGTTGGAACTGCTATGTAGTATCTATTATTGTGATATGCTGCTGTTGAGCCTTCTACTGCGCTAAAGTTAAGATCATTTATCTGGTCGTCAATTGGCTTAGATAAAGGTTCTGCATACCCCTTTAATCTGTCCTCAAAACCTGATTGTAGGCTGTATACTCCCTGCTCAGATAAAAAGAAAATTCTTTCACCTATTGTAACAATTGTATCTCTAGCAATACACCCTACTTCTCTGGTTAATTCCTCAACGTCAACATTATCTAAGTTGTTTGATACATTCTTAATAAGGTGGATTGAGTCTCTAAGGAACACCACTAAATCATCTTCTTTGTAAGGACTAAACCCTACAACCTTGTCACCTGACCCATCTCTGAGCTTAAATTGGTTTTGAGCAGCATCATATGTGTCAACATCAAGTATATCAGATAGTATAATATCGTTTCTGGAGCCATCAGGATAGTCTAAAATCAATCTGTTTTGGTAATACAGCCCAAAGTTAGCCTTTGGCATGGGAATCAAATCTAGGCGATCCCTGCCCTTATATAGAGTGTCACCAGAAGAGTTACTTGTCCAGTTATTGTCTGCTGTTAATGTAGTATCTGAAGCAATGGATGCAACAAAGTTATATTCACCATTGACCTTAATTCTATCGTTTACTGCTAAATCGGTTTTAAAGTATGTATCTGTTCCTGTGACTGTTGCTGCACCTGAAGCAATACTAACTGTGCCTGTTATTGAATTAAGCCCATCTGCTCCTATTGCTGTGCTTGATACAAGCTCAAAATCACTAGGAGAACTCAAATCACCATCAAATTCTAATGGTTGTTTACTATCTCCGCGCAACATTACTAACTTATTGAGACACTGTATCAAATCTACATTGTCTGTAGAAGCAATGCTCTCTGTTCCTGTATAATCTACCTCAATAGGGTTACTAGCGTCATCTGGATCAACGAAGAAAGCTTTACTAGCAGATAACAGAACAATATACTCGTTTCCGTCCGAATCATCTGTAAAAACGCCAGATGAGAATATACCATCATCATATTCTTCCTGTATTATTAATCTTTGTATTCCTGTTGCATTGGTGGGGTTTTCACCTGCCAATGACGTTCCTATGTTAATGCCAAAAACGCTTACAGAGGCTAATGATACAACACCAGTAGCATTGTAGCCTGATATAGATGCTCCTGTAACTTCGCAAGTATCTCCATCTAATAATCCATGCCCGCCTCCAACTGTATATTTAGCTACAGAACCCGCAGATGTAATGCTGTCTATATTAAAAGATGTTGGAAATGTGAAAGATATTGTTATCGGTGTTTTGGCTAATGATATTGCATCGGATAGGTATTCTGAACCTTTTCTTACCTTTGCAACAGTCTTGTCTAGTCTCATGTTTTGAGACAGAGCAAGCAACCCTGGTTCTAACGTAGTTGGATGCCTACGAGAATCCATTCCCTTCCACGCAAAATCTCCATCCTGTGTGATAGGGTCATCTAATTGTGCAAATGCTCTGAATCTCGACATATTACTATTAAGTATTATTTAGGTAACTATATTTAATTAACTATATTTAATTCTTGAATTTTGTCAAATCACTCATATTCTAGCACGTGCATAGATGCCCATACATTTGTAGTGTTTGCCATTGCTGTAGCATATATTACAAATAGATCTGAAACTGAACTGTCGTAGTTTTGAACAGCTAAACTGTGTGTATCATCAAACCTAGATTGGCTTGAGCCAGAACCAGATTGCCCCTGTCCACCTGAACTTGCGGGAACAAAATATTCATCAAATGTATGATTATCTCCACCTGTTATTGTTGGCTGACCTACATTATATTCAATTGCAGAGTGGGTAGAATCAACACTAGTCCAAGAACCACCCGTTACAGATGTTGGACTGTGAACTACCGCAACACGAACATAAACATCCTCTGTGTCTGCTAAAAAAGAAGTAGTTAGCAATTTAATTATTCTTCTAACATCCTGAGAATCAAAGGATGTTTTAAGTCTAGCAACCAAAACAACCTCTTCGCTTGTTCCTACATTGATTGGTGTTGCTTTAGTTCCAAATGCCCAATCTGAACCTACCAATCTATGTCCCCCCTCTGCTACAACATCAACACACCCTTCAACTAATTTTGTTCCACTAGCTGCTGTTCCTGTGTTTTCAATCTCATATCTAGCAGGGAGATTCGGCTTTGATATATAAGGAACAGTTTCACCATCTGGATAATATTGGTGGCATTTTATTCTTTTGCCATTCTTTATAATACCCCACTTAACACCTACTGCCCCTTGCCATAAGTATTCTACCCAAAAAAGTAACCATTCATTCCAACTTGTAACAGTTTCACCGCTAGGTCCAGTTCCATCAAGTGGATCTATATTCCAATCTGCTTGAGACACCCTATTATTAACAATTGAACCACTTGTTTTTGTTCTGCGAACAACACCCATTCCAGTTCCATCATCTTCAAAGAAAACCCCATTGTCATTGTCAAACATTCCAATTCGCTGCGAGACATTTGCCTTTGATTCCGCAAAAACCCCTGTCATTTTTGCTGAAACAGGACTACCAGGAAGGTATGGTATGTAATAAAATGATTGTCTAGTTACCCTATCCCCACTTGCTGTTGTTGTATTTAAGTCTGTTGCACTTAAATTAAATTGAAATGTAGAAGAACCACTCCCCGCAGTGTCTTCTATCATAGTGTGATTTTTCATACTAAAGGCAGCATGAGTAAATAATTCTTCCTTCTCTGAGGTTCTAATTCTGTCTGCAAAATCTGTGCTATTGCCCCCGCTGCCTATTCCAACTTGGAGATTTCCCGCGTTGTCTACTCTTACCTTGTTTCTTTGATTTGGATTACTGTCTTTTCCTTCAATTCTTATTTCATTATATCTGCTCATTCTCAAATCCTGTTTTGTTGTTTTTCTTTAAATTCTTTTCTTATCATAAAAGCTTTTCTGATCTGAGAATAGGCAGTGAATAAAGCACCAACAAGTGCTATAAATGCCGTCACGAATGCCATAATGGTAGTCGCGCTCTCCATCCATAGATAAGCACCTGTTCCTCCCGAAACAGTATACATTGCTAGTGCTTTATTTGCGTCCATTGTTAGCTAACTTCCTTTACTATATTGTTAACCTCCTTGGATACCCCATTCTTGTCTGCAAGCTTGGCTACTTTAGCCTTAACCTCTCTAATAGCCTCTTGACCTGCCTCACTTTTAACTGCTGTTTCTATGGCAATTGCAGCGATCTTGGCTACCTTCTTAGCCTTTCTTCGCTTTACCTCTAAGAATGCTGTCAATAGTGTTCCCAACACGCCTGTAACTGCCGTTCCAAAAGGAACTGTGCTTGCAAGTGGTTCTACAATATCCATGCTTTTCTCAACGATAGGATTCAATACGATTCCCTCATTGACATCTGGTGTTGCAGGGTTATCTTGCCCATTATCAACATACAGTGCTTTTTCAACTGTGCTGCATCCCACAAATAGGAAGCATAGTGCTAGTGTCGCTATTATTTTTTTCATATTTCCTTTCATTTGAAGAGTGCTTTTAATTCCTTTGGAACTTCGATTTCAAAAGAACCAACCTCACCTTTCCTAAAGTTACAATTTGATGCCTTGTCTGGAAGTCCTATTAAATCTAATCCGATGAAATTTAAAACCATCTCCCAAAAGGTGTTCTTCCACTTTACCATATTCTCAAAACTAGTGTGCCTAATCTGAATCCTGTCATCCATGAAAGCATACCACTCGTGGTTCCAATCTTTATATTCTTCATAGACAGGAACAAATTCTCTTACCTTTTCTTCAAATGATAACTTATTCCAATCAGAATGAGGTGCTTCTAATCTATTTCTGTGGTGAAGCCTTGATAATGCAGCATCTTTAGGGCATCTATGGTGGACTATTAATCTTTTTTGACCTGTAGATAAAATGAAATCTATCAATTCTTTACTTGGTCTTTGGTGCATCTTCCCAACAAATCCATAATCAGGAAGATCGTTTATCTTAGTATGATTGTAATTGCTTATGTCATATCGTGGAAGTGCTGAATTTAGGGCTATTGTATCAGCCATATACTCAGATGCCGTTTTTACTCCCGCTATAAATATAATGCTCATTATGACACCCAGGTTAAGTCTCTTTCTACTAGTCCATTGAATTGATCTTCCATACTCTCAGGAATTGGCATAAATAGATTTCCATATTCCTCATGCTCAGTATTATTCACAATACATTCTGTTATATTTACCCACTTTTCACCGCACCTTCTTGGCAGCCCTAATTCGTTCTTAATTAAGGTGTGAGCGTCCATCCAATCTTGTTGTGCTGTGTAAATTTTATAATACATATCAATATACGCTAAATCTGTTATTAAGGTCGGTGAATACATCTGCCATTTCTGCATCTGTAAGTGATCGCTGATACACTACTACAGAGTCAATGAAAGCTGTGCCTGTAAGAGTTGTATTAATTAGTCTAAGGGCTGCATCTGTTGTATTATTGGTAGTGTCTGTAATACTGTCACCCTGAGTTCCGTCAAACCAATAATCACCCGCTACACCATCTTCTAACCTTACTGCAAATATCTTATTTGTATCATTGACTAGTGCCGTAGTGGATGCATTTGGTGTAGTGGCAAAATCGTTTTTAATCTTACCTGAAGTATCCTTACTAATTAAGTCTGCGCTAGTTTTAAGTAGTGCTGTAGCTTCTGTAATATCAGTAAATTGACCTACTATAAATACGGTAAAATCAGTTGCTATTCCTGCATTGCCAGATGTAATAAGAAACTCGCTTCCAGTAAATCTAATGCCCTTATTTTCATCGAATATTGGCTGATTGGCTATCGTTGATTGCTCTAGGTCGTTACTATTACCGCTAAGATCAGTCCAAGAGAATACATTTTCTTGATTTATTACCTGACCTACTACCACCCCCGCGACTGCATTACTAGAATCTATGCCATTTTCTGTGAGGTCTAGCGATCCAACCCCTCCAACCAGATCCGCTTCTGCTATGGAATTAGGAGTCAGGTGGTTGAGATTAGTGTGGCTATCCTGACCTATGATCGTGTTGTCCTGCTCGTTAAAGTCCCAGTGTGATACTAGGTTTGTCTTTTGGGCTGCACTTAGGTCTGCGTAGTTAAGTGGTGCTCCGTTGTTGTAGAGGGAGTTGATTGTGGATGCGGAGAGGTTTGTGTCGTAAAATGAGATTTGATCTATAGTCCCATCCATTAAAACACCTGTACCATCCCTAGCACCTATATTAAAATCAATAGTGTTTGCTATTGTATTAGATGCTAAATCATCCTGAATAGGAGTAGAGTTTGTATCGTCAACACCATTAACATACAATTTTACACCACTTGCGTTACCGCTACCATCATAACTAAATGATACATGATACCATTCATCCGTATTTAACGTATTATTAGTATCAACCTGTATACCTACCGTTGCAGTATTGTAAATTCCAAACTCCAAGATAGAAGAGGCATTTAAATAAAATATATATCCTCTAAAATTACCTGAATTTTCCTGCTTTGAAAAAATAGTTCTTGATGTGCTATCAAACTTTATCCAAGCCGTACCGCTAAAACTATCAGTGTATTCTAAATCAAAATCATTTGATGCAACGTGAGTTATATTAAAATAATCCAACGTCCCACTTAAATCAACCGCATGAGTCTGTTGCGAACTCTCACGCCCGAAGTTTTTGGGGGAGTCATAATCATACCATGCAGCAATGGAGCTATAGAATGTTTCGCTGCCCGTAAGATCACGATGTTTGATCCCTGTGCCTGTGTTGTAGAGCGCGGTTATTTCTCCGTACGTGTCTTCGTCTAGTGCTTTGTTGAAAATTATTACTTGGTCATATTTACAATTAGCATCTGATGCACCAGCAAAATATTTTCCATCTATTCTAAATTGCTTTACTGAATAGGTTATGTCATCTGGAGTTCCACTACTAGTGCTGCCACTTTGAGTAACTTCGGTTCCATCCACATACATTTTAAAGCCAGTATTTAGCTTAGATCCATCATAAGTGTAAACTAAATGATGAAAATCATCATCTGTAAAAGTTGTGTTAAATTTTGGGTATAGTAAAGCCCCATTGTCTGTTTTAATTATTGCCTCGTTTGACTCAACACCAAAACCAACACCATACCCTAATGCGCCTGTATTTTCTAAATTATGTATCAATGGGTTAGCTGCTCCTTTGCTTTGCAATCCCCCAA
>Ga0208645_1001218_pt1 | contig 23320 bp, 24 predicted proteins | sample VirMetDEL_Sep_01_FD_184519 | JGI IMG/M metagenome (GOLD analysis project Ga0208645, IMG submission 184519) | Aqueous microbial communities from the Delaware River and Bay under freshwater to marine salinity gradient to study organic matter... | ecosystem: Environmental > Aquatic > Marine >... | reverse complement strand
GGGGCGGAGGATTCACACTGACACAAACGATGGCCGAGACGCGCAACTAATCGCCAGCAAGCCGCCAACAAAGCGGCGCTCCTACCGCCGGTCAGCAACAGCAAGGGTGGAGGTAAACTGCTTAGGCTAGGAGAAGGCGCTACTTGTAACTTACCGGAATCATTGCTGTTATCATCCAGCTACCATTAATAGCATCCACACCTTAACTTAACCTAAGCAACAAAATGCACGCCGCCACTTGACAAATCGCTCAAAATATGCTACAATACGACTACATAAGCACTTGTGGGCGACGGAAGCGGCGCCGATCAAGAGCAAGACTAGTAGGAGTATAGGGGGAACCCCTCTATCATCTAACTCTCGGAAGGAGGAAGAATGCAAGGAATAAGTGTAGTCGCGGACTTTATGCGAAAAGAGTCAGCCGACTGGAAAAGAATCGAAAAAGAAGTATTCAAAATAAGTGTAGCTCTATTCAATGAGCTGGAGCCAGATAGCTGCTTGGTGTTTGAAGACCAAACCTATAAGGTGGTTGCAAAATACTACGACCTGATCAGCAAAGACGAAGATAATCCTGCAAAGGTGATGAAGCGCTATGTGAAGGTGATGGCCGAACTGGAAGACTTGAAAGAGAAAGCCAATGACTAAGCCTCGCGGAAATGAGCCATTCAAGCTCCGTAATAGCCGCTACAAGCTCTTAGTCACGATTCTGTACCATAGGGCACTCAAACGCCCAACGGGCGACACAGTGGAAACTGGGCCTTCTGAGCTAACGAGATTAGCAGGTATCAGCAAGAACCACGTCACGGTAGACAACCTGAAGTGGCTAGAAGAAATGCAATACATCAAGGATGTGGAATGCAGATATGGCAGTGTCAAGTTCACAATCAACACGAACCTGATCATGGCCCACAATGAACCAAAACCGGCAGCACAGTCTGTCGGCTCTCCTTCCGAAAGTGCCCTTGCTGGTGGCGTTGTAATCAGCAGCCCTTCGGGCGAACCGGAAGCAGAGCAATCCATAAACGAAGGAGAAAACCAATGGACGGAAGATCAGAAACAGGACGCGGAAGTGGGAAGCCAGATGAAGGAGCATTCCGCAAAATCATCAACAACTTCTACCAGCCAACCGAAACTGAAACTAAAGCTAAAGCGACCTTTCACTACAGAATGAAAGAAGGCCCATATGCAGGCACCCCAGAAGACAAATGGACCCCAGTGTTCATCAACGAAGTGCTTGGCATGAACCTGACATTTACTAGAGAGAGCATCGCATGGTTCAAGAACCCAAAGACCCATGAAGAACTCGTCGAAGGGCTGCGTGAGAATTTGATAAGGGTGATTGCCGAAGTGATGAACCGAGACGACCTGCCACCAGCATCAAGACTGAAGGCAGTTGAATTGGCAATGAAGACGATTGCAGCATACGATGAAAAAGACAAAGGCGCGGACAAGAAAGGATCAGAATTCAGTCCAGAGGAAGAAGAAGCATTGAGGGCAGCAGGGCAAGGAGCATTCCTTGACATCATGAAGACAAAGAGATAGAGCATGAACATTGATCCAAAATGGAATGCAAAGCATCTCAAGGAAATCGTGATCCTCGGTCAAACAATAGCAATCAAACACCGCAAACCCAAAAAAGAAAGTCATGGGGAATGCGACATTGATAAACGAACAATTGAACTAAACAACAATCTGCGTGGTGAGTTCGCAATGAGAGTGTTGATTCATGAAGCAGTTCATGGAGCACTCAGACTATGCGGAGTGGACTACCACATAACAGAAGCAACCGAAGAACAAATCTGCACTGTGATGGAAAGTTTGATCCCAGAACTGGTGCAGAGTCTTGGACCGGAGATGGAAGAATAGATGGCAAAAACAACCTCAAATATTAACTACGTAACGAGTCGTAGACCAAGAACTGGCGATCCAATTGTGCCGGGCAGTATTGTGTATGACTCTTTAAATAGGATAACTAGTATTGGCTATTATGTTGGATTCAATGATGATGTGGAAACCATATCCTTCAGTTATAGCGCCGAAGGACACCTGACGTTCAAAGGAGTAGAATATCGAAACTATGAATTGGATATGTGGAATGCAACTCTTAAAAAAATTGATTTTGAATTAGCAAGTGTAACTAAATTTGCTTATGATGCTGCATTTAACTTAGAGTATCTTGGTGAAGCTAAAATACAAGCTACAGATTCGGAGAACAAATTCTTCCTTCAAAAGTTTATATATGACCCAGCTTTCAACCTTATTGAAATCCTTAACGCTACTAATGATACATCACTTGGTGCTGCTGCATTAACAATAGATGTTAGCTCTGACCCTAATTTTATTCTAATAAACCTCCCAAACGGTGGTGACTTCTCAGAGGTTAATGCTGCAGACTTTATATCAGTCAAGACAGTAAATAATGAATTTAACCTCCTTCTAATATATGACACAGATCAAAACACCAACGCTAGAATCAGAAAGTCTGACGTACCATCAGAGATTCTTTCTACTATAGTGGATGAGACAAATACAGTTATAGCATCTCAAGATGTTCTAGTCAGATTAGAGGATGATAGTACAAAAGAGCTTAATAAGCGAAGATGGGATCATAGAGAGAGATATATATACGCGTAAGTATTTGAAAGAGGATTTTTAATGGGTATAGGAAACTTTATTAAGAAGTTGATTGAGACTAATGCCATTTGGGGTGTTAGGGCGAAGCAATTGGCAGGTATTAATGATGCTGGTAATGTAATTACCACTTCTATTGTAGTATCTACAACTGACAACTCTATTGATTTTGCTCCTTTACCAGTACCTAGTTTTTTCAAAGTCGGACAGTATATTAGAATATTTGGCGGACCAAATGACTCTAAATTACTAAGAATATCCAATATATTGGAAGGTACTAAATTAATAGTTGAAGAGCCGGTTATTGCTGATTCTGGCACTCGTAGAGTTACTGCTAGATTATGGGAAATACATGATGATCCATCTATATCTAGACCTTCTTCAACTGGCTCTACAATGTTTAATGTTCACAATAGACAGCCGACAAATGTACCAGAAGATGCATCGGCTTTAGCTTTTACTTTTGCTGAACACTATCACGATGAAGAGGGTCCTGAAGATGATTTTGGCTATTTAGTAGAAGATCAATATGTGCCATACGGAAAGTTAGTTATAACAAACTTCAAAGGTATAAAAGGTCAGTGGTCATACTATAATGAAAGATACTATATCTGCATCGCTACAGATACATGGATTTATTTACCTACCGAAAATTTTGTAAACAGAGTAATCGAAGAAAGATTTAATCAATTTCAAGATCAATATATTCCATATGGAAAGTTAGTAGCTTCATCATTTAAAGGTATTAAAGGTCAATGGTCATATAGCGCAGACTATTTTTATCTATGCATTGCTACTGATACATGGAAAGTTATAGCTGACAAAAACTACGTTGATAGTGAAGATTTAAAAACTAGAATAGGCGCAGGGCTTGAAGATGACGGAAGTTATTTAGCGGACGAAAATACAAACTACATTGCACAAGCTAGCTCATTAAAAAATGCTGATTTTAAACTTGATGAAAAATTAAAAAACTTAGATGATAATTTTAATTCTTATGTGAATTTAATTAATGATCAATACGTTCCTTTTAACTATTTGCAAGCTCAAGATTTTAAAGGAATTAAAGGACAATGGTCATACAACGACAATAGATATTATAAATGCATAGCGACCGATACTTGGTTTGTAACATCGAACGAAAATCTTGTAGATGAGAAAATTAATGATTTATTAAAACAATTTGTAAATCAATATGTGCCATGCTGTTTGGTGCCTAGTAATTCATCACCGGGACTAAAAGGACAGTGGTCATTTCAGGTAGGTCATAGCTCGCATAAGGGATATGTTAAAATTTGTATTGCAACAGATACATGGGTAAGATTTCAAGTAGATACTTTATTTTAGAGGGGTTTTATGTATAGTTTATTTAAAGTCACACCAGACTTAGCAGTAAGAAAAACAGATGGGGCGTTTAGTATCTCATTTGTTACAAGTGATATGAGTAATGTTTCACTAGATACTGGGGATGCAACAGGCATTAAAGTTGGATTAATAATTAATCACACATTTACTGTAACACCACCATTTTTAATAAATGTAATTAGTGATTTTTCTTTAATTACAGATATCGCTTGTACTAACCAATCATTAACTGCGTGTGATGTATCTAGGTTTGAGAATCTTGAGTTTTTAAACATATCTCAAAACTTAATTAGCAACTTTGAGATTAGTCAGAACTCAAAACTAACTGATCTAAACATATCAAATAATCTCCTTAATGCTGAACAAATCAACTCTATCTTAATTGCTCTTGATCAATATGGTTTAAGTAATGGAACACTTAATTACTCAAATAACAGTGGGTTTCCGTTTGGTGATGAAGTTGTTGCCGCCTATAACTCGCTAGTATCAAAAGGGTGGCTCATTACTGGTGCTGTACCACAGGGCGAATCCATGCTTATTACAGTAAACACTGAAAATATAGAAGCTGGTTCTAGTGATAGTTTTTCAATATTGCTTCCAATTTCAATTGTTGGAACAGGTAGTACATTAAAAATTAATTGGGGAGATGGCATTGAAGAAACAATGGTTACTGGTGATCCGTATCCTACGCACAACTATGTTACGAGTGGAGTAAAAAACATTTCACTAACCGCTGATGGGCAATTTTTTTCTGGTACATTTTCCTACAATGCCAATGTAAATAGGGATCGCTTAAAAATAATTGACATTACTCAATGGGGTTACAAGTGGAAATTTAGCAATTGCATAGGGTCGTTTAGGGCGTGTGTAAATTTGGACATCTCAGCAAATGACAGTGTGGCTTTTGTTGGTAGTTGTTCTCAAATGTTCGATTCGTGTACAAGAGTTACCAATGTCGGGGCGGTTGATACATCCAGCGTTATAAATATGCAAAATATGTTTGCTGCTGCAACGTCTTTTAATCAAGACATTGGAAACTGGGATACATCCAATGTTATAGATATGTTTAACATGTTTAACGGAGCATCAGCCTTCAATCAAGACATTGGAAACTGGGATACTTCTAGTGTTACAAGTATGGTTTTCATGTTTAGAAGAGCATCATCTTTCAATCAAGATATTGGAAACTGGGATACATCCAGCGTTACAAATATGGGTAGTATGCTTTCTGGTGCAACTTCATTTAATCAAGATATTGGAAACTGGGATACATCCAGAGTTACAAATATGATTAATATGTTTAACGGAGCATCAGCCTTCAATCAAGATATTGGAGATTGGAATGTTTCTAGCGTTACAAGTATGAGTGATATGTTTAGAAATGCATCATCTTTCAATCAAGACATTGGAAACTGGAATGTTTCTAGCGTTACAAATATGACTAATATGTTTTTCCAAGCAACAGCGTTTAATCAAGATATAAGTTCATGGGATACTTCGAGCGTTACGACTATGCGGGAAATGTTTAGGAGTGCGTCTTCTTTTAATCAAAATTTATCTTTATGGGACGTTACTAGCGTTACTGATATGGTTAGGATGTTTTCATCCGTAACGCTTTCAACCGCTAACTATGACGCTATACTTATCGGGTGGGAGTCTCAATCAGTGCAAAACAATGTTTCTTTTAGTGGTGGGAATTCTAAATATACACTCGGAGGAGCGGCGGAGGCGGCAAGACAAAGACTTATTACAGATCATAATTGGACGATTATAGATGGCGGAGGTATCTAATGAAAAAATACACAGCATTAGTCGAGACTTTTTTTATAGCCAAAAATCCTAGCTATCATTATGGCAAACTTGAACAAAATCAATCAGTAAGTACAGGACAATCAGAGCTTTTAACATATGAGTCTTTTGACGAGTGGAGAAATCAGCTTTTGACTGATACTATTATAACTGAAAATCATGAATACGTTGATGGGTTTTGGCAGATCATTGAAGAAGCTCCGGGAAATGATATTCCTTACTAAGACTTACAATACTACATAATACCTGAATGACGCATCAATTCCAAATAACCCTAGAACTATTTAAAGACTTTTAACAATGCCAACATTTATCAAACAACACCCAAGAATGAGTTACCTGCTATCTGGCTTCCTGATGGGGCTGATCGTATGTGGCGCTTTATGGTATGGTAATCGTGGGGCTACCGATATCCTCACGAGCCGTATTCAAAAGCTGGAGATGACCCTAGTGGAAGAGCAACTGCAGCATGATCAGCTCAAAACAGCCCACAAACAGCTCAAGACCACATTCAAAGAGAGCTTTGAGGAAGTGATCAAGCCAGATGGCACCAAGATAGTGAGGCGAATCACCGACAATACCAGTGACTCTAAACAGTCTTCGAGTTCCCAATCACACCTTAACCAATCCAAAAGCAGCCAGACGACCGCCGCTCAGAGCGCCGAAACCGAGAGCATGACCAAGGATTTGGACCTGAGATTGGACTTTGGGACAAATTTGACGCTGGGATTGAGTGGCTACTACAGGTTCATGCCGCCGTTCAGCTTCGGGCTTGGGGTAGAGATAGACCCGAAAAATCCAAGTGTTATCAAGGAGTTACGACTAGGCATTGGAATCAGGTTTTGAAAGCTGGCTTCGGCAATCCCAGATTGCTTGCTGAAATGGATTGATTTCTTGCTTCGGTAACTACAGTTACTTGCTGAAATCACAGATTTCTTGACAAACAGACTGGAATGTGGTATAATACCCACTCACGAGCAAATTGGAAGAGGATATGGATTGGAAAGAACTACTATTTAATGAGATAAAGGACTTGCGCGAAGAAGCCAAGCAACACGCTTTAGCATCTCAGAATCACGCTAAGGAAGTTGATGTTCGTTTAAGTGCAATTGAGAATGATCTCAAATACCATATCAAACGCACAGACCTGCTCGAAGAGAGTGTAAAACCAATCAAGAACCACGTTAGTGGAATAAACTATATTGTAAAAGCAACCCTACTACTGGGTAGTATAGCCGCAGCAGTAACTAAAATAATGGGAATATGGTAAAATGCCAGACTACAAAAAAGCAAGCGATAAAATGGAAAAGGTTCGCCAAAAGCAGCGCAGATCAATTGGCAAGCTAGGCGAGTCACTCAAGAACTTTTTTACTAGCGATGATGTTAAAAAGAAGAAGAAAGCTGATTCAGTGAATTTGGACAAGTCAAAAGTGAGCGAATTCAAGAGCGGTTTCTTTGGCAGGAATAAATAAGCAAGGATGACTCAAACCAGTCATATTTGCATAAAAGGAAAACAAAATGAGTATTGATCGCGAGAAGCTCAACAAAATACTACAGGTAAACTACGCCAAAGGCATAACTTCCCAAACAGACGAGAGGGAAGGTGAAGGCGGGAGTGGACTGCGAAAGAACTTGCGTAAAAAGAAGAAACGCAAGAAGCAAGGCCCATTCGAGGAAGATGATCCAATCACACCACCATCACAAACAGGTGGAGCAAGCTACTAATCAGGGACTGTGGTTCCAAACAATCGGAAGAAGATGAGTAAAACTAGAGCACAATTAATCAGGATGATAGCAGTTAATCAAGCTTTCAATCCTGCAGATTTGACCTCCAGACCTACAGAGAAGCAAGATGAAGTACTTAGGGATGTTTGGAGTAGACACAAATATGTGATCGCTGGAAACCAGTGTCTAGCTGAAGATACCTTAGTTATAACAACTAAAGGGATCAAGAAAATACAAGACATTAAAGCCGGTGAGTATGTATTTGATGAAAATGGTAAACCAATCAAAGTACTAAAAACCTTTGAGAATGGTATCAAACCAGTACATAAAATTACCCATAGAAATATGGAATTAGTTAAAGCGACTGAGAATCATGTATTCTTGACTAGAAACTCAAGCGCTCGCTCTTTGAAAATAGAAGAATTAAAAGTAGAAGACTTTAAAAGAGATACTCAAATTAAAAGAGTAGAAGTTACTTCCATGCTTGGGTCTGTTGTAGAAAAAGATGCATATGCTATAGCTGTGTTTCTTGGTGACGGATGTTCAAGAACTCCCGGAAAAGTTATTAGTGGAGCTGATGTAGAAGTAATAGAAAAAGTTCAAAGTATAATAGGTGGATCAATAACAGTTCCGAAATCAAATTATTCTTGGAGATTAAAAGGCAATCCACATTGTAATCATTATGATGAGTGGTGTAAAGATAAATATGCCCACGAAAAATACGTAGATATAGAAATAATCAAATCATGGGATAGAACTAGTCTTCTAAATTTTGTTGCTGGTATAATTGACACTGATGGATCAGTTTTTGTAGATAAATGGAATAATATATGTATATCCGCAGAAATGCAAGCTGAAACAGTGATCCAAGCCTTACAATACGCATTTTTAGCATTATGGCAGACGGAAACAAATATATGTAAAAGTAACAGAGAAAAATATGTTAATGGTCCAACTTATATTATTAAAGTTGCTAACAACGCTTATAGCAAAAGAATACTAAAGGAACTAAGTCCTTATCTCCAGTGTGAAAGAAAACAATGGAAGGAAGGGTATGGTGGTTTAGATTCAAAGAGAAGTAACTCAGAGTGGACCGGAGTGAAAGTAAGCAATACAGTAGAATTAGTTCCAACTTATGATATCCATGTTGATAGTGAAACAAATCTGTACTGTTTAGCAAATGGGCTAGTGACTCATAATAGTGGCAAGTCGCAAACGAAAGCCCGCGATGTTGCTTGGAAATTGACTGAAACCCATCCATACTGGAGTAGGCCCAATAGCAAGAGGTGTATGAACAAGCTTTGTGAGTCTAACGAAGATGGAGCGGAACCAGATTTTGGAATAACAATATCGAATCGAAATCGCCCAAATGCGAAACCAACCACCTTCTCCAACGCAAAAGACTATGAACCGGAAGATGGTGACGACATTGCCAATGCTATCTACAGTTGCAACAAATGCAAATGCAAGTGGATGGATTGGAAACAAGAACCACTGACCTTGGTTGTGGGTTCAAAAACAAGTCAGCTAACTGGCGAGATGTGGGATAAAAAGATTCTGCCTTTCCTAGAAGGCGTAAAGATCAGAGTTGAGAAAGCAGGTCATGCAGTTAAGAAGGTAATCAATGTGGACGAAAGCAGTCCCGGATACCGCAACGAAATACTGTTCTTCTCACATGATAATGCAAAGCAAGCATCAGCTCGTATGCAAGGTATTACGGTTCATGATGTTTGGCTAGATGAGCTTCCTGATAGTTGGAAACTAGTAGAGGAATTACACCAAAGAACTGCAGCACGCCGTTCCCAATTCTGTGCTACCTTTACTCCAAAGACACCAAACCCGGAAGTGCGTCGTATTATAGATGAAAGTGATCGCTCGATCGTAAGTGTGTACCGATTCGGTATGCTAGATAACCCAGCTTACGCTAACCGTAGGGAAGAACAACTCAAAACCCTAGAAGGCTTGAGTGAAGCCATGAAACGTTGTATCTTGTATGGTGACTGGCTTGATGGGGATGAGAAGGTGTTTTTGTTTACCAAAGAAAGTAATGTGGTAGACAGTATCCAAGACTATGATCCAAGCTGGCCTCATGTGCTTAGTGTGGACCCTGCAATGAGTATTGTGGGATGGAGTGTCGCATGTTGGAGTCCCATCGAAGAACGCTGGTTCGTTGTGAGAGCAGAATACCAGAAAGTGGACAAGAGTGAAGATAGTCCAAAGACGATCATAGAGAAAATAGAACGAAAGGTGAGCAAATACAACATTGTGCGCCGAATATATGACTGCCATGAAACATGGTGGATGACAACTGCCAGAGAAGAATTCGGACTACGCTACATTCCAGTCCGAAAAGACAAGCGAAAGAAAGAGCTGCTTGTGAATTTGATTAAGGCGGTGGGTGAACGCAAAATACTGTTTGTGGGCGAAATGCGAGATTGCTATGATGAACTCCACAGAGCAGAATGGCACCCAGACAAGGATCATGTTATCAAAGGGGCAACACACTATCATATTGTGGATAGTTTGCAGTATTTGATTGATTTACTACCAAAAAATGTGGAAGGCATAAAAAAACCCTTGACATACGACCAAGAATTGTATAAACTACATAAGCAAGAAAAGAAAATCAAAGAAGAAGTTGCTAAGGCGAGTGGATACAACAAAATCAGAAAGATTAGAAAACTACTCAAATTCAACAAGAAACACAGAGGAAGATTCTAGAAAATGGTCATTGAAGTAAGTGCTTGGTATCAACTATTGTTATGGGGTAATCTCGGAATACTATTAATGGTTTTAGTTAGCCTTGAAGGAATTAGAAGAGAGCGCAAGAAAATGGAACGAGTCATCATAGCGATGGCTGAAAACAAAAGGAAATACAAGTAGTGAAAATAACAATAGACATTGATCCAGCCGTTTTAAAAGGCATGATGAAAGAAGACGTTCCAAAGCGTAGAAGACGCAAGATAGTCGAGCAGGCCAAAAAAGACAACAAAGTTGGAGAAGATTACCGAACTGACTCAAAGGTTTGGAATGCAGGACATGAGCCTGATAGCTGGATAAAAGAGAACACAGACTTCTGGATATAGAAAACGGACTTGGAGAGAACACATGATTAAAGTCATTAAATGGGATGACAGAAAAAAATGCGATAAACTACTCGCAAAGAGATTAGCAGATGCTAAAGCATATCGCAAGAAAGTGGCTGAGCACAAGTGGCGCCAGAATGAAATAACTGTATTTGAGCCGGGAGGCTTACACAACAGTGAAGAATCAGATGTGGCATTTTTCAATATTGAAGATGCACTCCAGTCTATGATGACTGCAGAAGTGAATATGCCGAATGTGAACTATGTTTACAGACACGTCAAGTTCTTGCACAGTCAATTAATGGCAAATCCACCGGTTGTACAACCTAGACCAAACAGTACGGAAATTAAAGACAAAAGAGCAGCAGAAAGTGCAGATGCTCTTGTGCATTATGGGATTCGTCAATACAAGTTCAAGAAGGTGTTTGAATTAGACACTCTGAATTGCATGGTGTATGGCCTTGGATGGACCAAGATTTGCTGGGACTCCACTAAAGGAAAGATCATTGACTTTGATGAAAAGAATGGAACTCTCAAAGTAGAAGGTGATATTAGCCTCAAAAGCAAAAGCCCTTGGGATATGTGGGTACAACCAGCTCGTGAAGACTGGGATGATATTGACTACGTGTTTGAGCGTTGTTGGTACACAGAAGAAGAATTGGAAATGCTACCAAGCCTAGACAAGCATGCGATCAAGATGATCAAAAAAGAAGGCGAACGCAAAAGTGAAATGGAAGACGGAATTAGCTGGGCAGACAAATTTGTGCGTGGCAATGACTTCCAAGAAGAACTGTACGGAATCTACTGGTACTGGGAAAGAGGAACCCTCAGCAATGGCTATCTAGGCCGCTACGTTCCTTGTCTTGGTAATGGAAAGACCCTTGGCCCAGTAAAACCCAACCCACACCGTTTCATACCCACAGAAGTGATAGAAGAGAATCGCAAAGGGGACATCGAAGAAGCAGACATGTATGAGGTAGCAAGACTACCATTCCATCCGCTTCAAGGTGACAAGGTTAGTGGATTATTTTACGCAAACACGTTTATTAGCTATGAGAAGGCCATTCAAGACATGATCAACAAGCTTGATCACCTGACAATGGAGAATATCGAAGCTAATGGTAGTTTGGTTCTTGCTGTGACGGAAGATAGTGGTGTTGATGAGGAAAGTATTAATGACGGCGGTGCATACCAAGTAGTGCGCGTTGCAGACATGGCTAACAAGCCTAGTTTCATTAATCCAGCAGGCCAAATGCCAGACATCCAAATGTTTAGAGACAAACTCAAAAACGCTGGCGAAGATATGGCTGGACTGAACGAATCAATGTTTGGACAGCAATCAAGAGAGCAATCAGGACTGAGCATGGAATATGCAGTGTCTCAAGGTAACTTGGTAAGAAGAAACATATTTGAGCACTACGTTCAGCAAGTTGAAGAAGTGTATAGGGACTACCTTGACATTATTAGAACACACTGGAACACAAGCCGTACAATACGCGTCTTGGGTAAGGAGAAGGCGTTTGACGAATACAACATCAAAGGCGCCGATATCAGCGGCGGTTTCGACATCGTACTAGAATACGGTACATCAATGTTCCTTGATCCAGTTCTACGTAAGCAAGAATACATGCAGAATATGCAAGTTTATCAGGGAATGGGTGTTGATCCAAAAGCACTATTGGACAATGTGGAATTAGGCCACCTTCCAAGTGTGCATGATAGCTGGAGAGCATGGAAACGTCGTCAAATGGAAATATTCGAGCAGATGATTGCCAACGACATATTCATTGAGCCAGAAGAAATGCAAGATCATCAAGCAATGATCGAAGCTGGTTATGAGTACCTGAGTACTGGTGAATTCCGCGATCTGAATGATGGCGACAAGAATTTGATCAGAGAGCATATCAAAAAGCGTGAGCAACTAGCAAAAGGCACAATAGCAGGTGGGCCGGGCGTCGCAGGTGGCGCAGCTCCAGCAGGAGCACCACAGCCGGGTATGGGTGCAGCACCAGCTCAGGGAGCAGCTCCGGGAATGCCTCCAGTTCCGCCTCAAGGACCGGGATTAGGGTAAATAAACCGGAATCAGTGCTCCAAATAAGGCTTGCTTCGGGAAATCAATAATTGCTTGCTTCGGGAAATCAAAGATTTCCTTGACAAATGGACCAGAGTGTGGTACAATTGAGGCTCACAATAGGACAATAGAGTAGAGCGGCGGTTTTAGCGCCGGTCGAATCAATACAATCGTGGTCTGCGGATCACAAAACAGAGAAGGAGAGATCAATATGAGTGATCCAAATAACCAAAACATTACAGATGGTTGGGAGATGGACGCTGAAAGTTCAGCATTGCTAAACGCATTTGAGTCAGAGGGCTTAGGTGGGCTGGATGCAATTTCAGAGAATGAAGCCAAAGAAAGCGAGGAACTTGTTTCTGAGGTGGTAAATGATCTGGTAAATAGCACTGATTTAGCAGAAACTGAGGAACCAGTTGAAGAAGATGAGACTGATCTTGACGAAGATGCAGAAGAATCTGAAACTGAAGACGAGGAAGACAGCGAAGTCACTGACGAGGAAGACGAACCTGAATTCTTTTACGTTGATGGTCCCAGAGGAAAGAAGATCGAAGTTCCAACAAACCCGGACAGAGATACTCTAGCAAAAATGGCGCAAGCCGCAGATCGTGCAAAATTGTTTCAGTCTCAATTAGACAAACAAAAACACGAGATGGAAACACTGCAATCGGAAATGGATTCCTACAAGGAAGAAAGTGACCTATTCAGAAAGCTAGAAGAAATGACCGACGACTTGGATATTGACGATCCTTCTAGTTTCAACAAAGTGATTCAAGCAATAACCAATGGTGCAATTGACATGGACTCACTAATTGAAGCAGCGATCGCCGAGCGTGACGAACTAGTAGACTTGACAGATGATCAGATCAGTCTGATTGAAAAGAGCAAGGAACTGAAGAGACGCGAACGAGAGATCAAAAAACAAGAACTAAGGCATCAGCGAGAAAAAGAAAGAGCCGAAGTTGAAAGCCAAAGAGCTAGTGAAAGAGCACAACGCGATATGATCAATAACGCACTGCTTAAGCATGATGTTCGAGGCAAGCTTGGAGATCAAGCCCGCGAAAACGGAATTATGGAACGTGCATGGCATGAAGCCTTAAGGAAGATGACGGCGGTGGATGAGAATGGAAACAAGGTCTATGATAAGCTTAGTCCAGAAGTGGTCGAAGAAATCATTAAGAGCGAAATCGAATTCTTTGCTGGTCCATCCAAGACAGAAGTATCTAAGCAGGTAGATAAAGTGGTAAGGCGAAAACGCGCATCATCTACCAAAAAGGTACAAAATACTATAGCTCCTAAAGCTGGTAGGAAACAAATAAAAAGCAGGGCACAACTTGAAGAAATGAGCTTCGACGATGTGTTCGACAACCTAGACAATTTAGACCTAGACTGGGGTAGCTTCTAGGTCAACCATTTCATAACAAAGGAAAAAGAAAATGGCAACAGGACAAGACTTTACTGGATACAACAGCTCAGCCGATCCGGTATACAACAGCGAAAAATTATCCAAAGTACTTCAAATCATGTACTCAAATGGCGTATATGGCCAAATCTCAGAAGAGCACAAAGAATACGAAATGATCAAGAAGATGAAAGTTGGAGAAGAAGTAGGTAGATCACTAAACTTCCAAATCCAAAAAGACTTCGGACCATCAGCAATCGGTGCAACTACTGTAGATGAGTACACATTCAAAGATCACGACCAACCAACACTAGAAGAGAAATCTGCTTTTATGAAGGCGAAGGGTGTTACTCTTGGAATTAGCTTAAAGCTTTTAAAGAGATCAGCTAAGTCTCCAAAGTTTGAGAATCCTCTTAAAGTTGAAGTTGATTCAAAAGCAACTGCATCGAAAAGACTACTTTGTGCAGAAATTCACAAAGATGGTTCAGCAATCTACGGAAAAGTAGCTTCTCACACTACAGGTTCTGATGGTGACGAAATCACAATCGTTCTTGCAGCTAGCAGAGGCGGGGAAGCTCGTGGTATCGAAATCGGCGACAAGCTTGCAGTTAAAACAAGTGCAGGTGCTGACGCAGTAACTAACTTAGCGCATGTTAAGGTTGTTGATAAAGATAGAGCAGCTAACTCAATCAATGTTGTTTTAAGTGGTGCAGCGGTTGCAGCTAACGATCTTGATAACGACTACATCTTCAGATTATCTGATATTGATTCACTTCCAAGTGGTGCAACTGGATTAGCAGCAGCAGTAACTGCAGAAGGCGCTCCAGCAGGCGTTGAATTCGACAAACTAAGTTTGAACCTTTGTGGTTTTGAAACACTATTCGCATCTGACGGTCGTAAAGTGCATGATATCACAATGAGTGGTGTTACTAAAGGAACTGAGTACGCAGTTGGTGGAACTCCAATCTCATTAGACGATCTTTACGGTGCACTTGACAAAGTAAAAATCATCAATGGTGGCAAGAAATCAAAGTACACTCAATTACTTGCAGCTAACGAAACACTAAGATCAGTAATCGACGGTCAAGAGCAAGACAGAAGACTAAACTCTGCATCTGACAAAGAGCGTGGATTCGCAGGATTCGTTTACACTCACAACGACAGTAAGCTTGAAATGCTAACTACAGAGTTCGTTAGAAGTGACAGAATCTGGTCAATTCCTGAGTCAAAAGAAGCATGTATCATGGTTGGTAAAGACTACGCTCCAGTTGAGCTAGGCGGCCAAAAAGAATTCATGGCAATCAGCGGGGGTTCTCGTGTTGCTGGCTTAAGAAGATACATGGAAGCTGACATGGTTTACATCAGTAAGCGTCCTTCTCTTGCACTTAAAATCAGTGATTTCACAGTCTAATTAAATGGGAAGGCTGCGGTGTGGCCTTCCCCCTAAGCCGATGAAGTTCGGATGAAAGGAGCCAGTCATGGCATTAAAAGTACCTCAAACTAGAGTACAAAAGAAACTAGGACATAGCACAGTAGTTGCTTGGGACTTAGGCAAGTGTGTGGATGTTGAGACAAAAGCGGCAGCTTCAGCTCTTGATATTAGCTCACGTAAAGTTTGCCCTTCTCACGTTGTGATTGAAGACGGTGTGCAATCTGGAGCTGTAACACTTCCAGACGCAAAAGCACATGACTCAAGAGCAATCGTTGTAGTCAACAATGATGCAGCAGAAGCTGTTTCAGTTGGCGGTGTTAGTTGTGCAGCTCAAAAAGCTACTACAATTTACAGTGACGGAACAAACTGGGTTAAATTGGTCGAAGCACCATTCGCATAATCCACTGGGGGCTGAGCAATCAGTCCCTTCTTCCTCTAACTAATAAGGAATGATCCCTTGGATATATTAGGACAACTCCGAAAAATGATTGAACTAACCTTCCGTTCTGGAGCTTGGTCAATCACACTAAAAGGCAAAGCTGGCCTGTCTAAAGACATTACCGTTGAAATTGCAGATGGAGATGCAACTCAAACAATGGTAACTGACAGCAGTGTAGCCACTCTCACAAATAAAACAATAGATAGTGCTGGAGCAGGAAACAGTATCACACTCGATGCAGATGCTGCGGGCACGACTATATCAAATATAGACAATGATGAAATCAAAGCAGGCGCTGCAATAGATGCTACCAAAATTCATGATGGCTCAGTTAGCAACACTGAATTCGGCTACCTAGATGGCGTAACAAGCAGTATTCAAACTCAGCTAGACACTGACGCGCAAAACCTGACGGATCACGAAGCAGAAGTTACTGGAGCACACGCATCAAGCGCCATCTCCTACAATAACGCCACTAGCGGGTTAACAGCAACAAACGCGCAAGCAGCTCTTGATGAAGTTGAAGGGCGATTGGATACCGCGGAAATCAACATCTCGACGAACACCACAAATATTGGTACGAACGCTACGGATATCACGAACATCGAAGCGAAGACTGACCACATCACAGTGACACAAGCAGTTGACCTCGACATCATTGAAAGTGATACTGCTTCCAATAATGCTCACCGCACAACTGTCACTGGAAACCCTCACGCCGTCACCAAAACTGAAGTAGGTTTGGGGAATGTGGCTAACGTAGACACCACTAATGCGAGTAACATCACAAGTGGTACTCTGGCAGATGCAAGACTCAGTTCTAATGTAGACTTACTGGATGCAAACCAGACTTTCACCGGCGAGAAAACCCTTGAGAAAATGGTGTGGGCTAAAGGTACAGCGGTTAATGACAACGCTAGTACAACCTTGGCACAACCGGACAAGACAATTGTACCTCTAACCGGAACTCCTACTGAACTCGACATTGAAACTATCACAGCAACAACTGTCACTTCAGAACGTGTCATAGTACTTAAAAATGAAACTGCATCAACATTTATTGTGCGTTCCACAGGGAACATCGCTCTGAGCGGCGATGATATTGAGCTGGCACCTAATGCGACACTAATATTGCAGTATGACCTTAGTGCTACTAAATGGAAGGTTATGGGTGGTAGTGGTGCAGGTGGCGGCGCTGTTAAGGCAGAGTTCTACACGCACGCAACTCTTCCGGCGACACTAACCATAGGCAAGTTCTATGTTGTTGACTGCTCCGCTGGAAGTGCCAGTGCAACAATGCCAACTCTAGACGCAGACAGTGACCAGAAGAGCATAGAGGTCTGGCCTGTTAATGTGGGAGTGACTGGTAATACGATTACTCTTACGGCTGGTGGAACTGATGAGTTCAATGATCCTGACTTGGGTAATGATACGGTGTATGTTATGGATGTTGGTCGCGCTCGATATGTGGCTGATTACGATGGCGGCGCGGATAATGTGTGGCATGTTGGTGATGCTTATTGGAGTACTCAACAATTGCTTGCCGAGGCTACTGCGGATCAGGCTGGAACTGTAAGTTCTGAGACTTCAGGAACCTTCTCTGTAGATTTGACATCCCTTACTAATTTGGACTCTTTCCCTTCGTCTGTGACTATGAATTATTATAAAGTCGGTAAGAGAGTTACTTTGGACTTTACAGGATCTTTTGACGCTACTACTGCTGCTCTTTGGGAGGTAAAGTTTCCTTTAACGGAGCTTATTTCAGGACTAGAAGTTAACTCTCGTAATGTGATTACTGGATCTGGAGGTAGAGATGACCAAAGAGGAGACGATGCTTTTGCAAGTTGTGATGGCACGGATATTTTTATTAGAGCAAACTGCTCTTCTGCCACCGCTAGAACTTGGAAATTCTATATAAGTTACGTGACAGACTAAGTAAAACACGATTAACATTCCTATGAGGATAACAATATGACTCTCAAGCAGTCACAAAAACACCTTGACTAGCCTTCCTAAATGTGATATAATGTAGCATTATAGGAGGGGATATGAAAAAGTGTAGTCGATGTAAAGAAACTAAGGACGTTAGCTCTTTCCATAAACTGAGAAAAGCTGAGGACGGTTTACAAAGTACTTGTAAGGTATGTCAGTTAGAAGCTAGAAGGTCAAGGAATAATAGTAAGCCTAGAAAAATATTAAAGGTAGACGAGTTTGGAAAAACCTGCGGCAGTTGTGCAGTTCATAAACCTTTCAATGAATTTTATAAGAGTTCTATAAAAGGTCAAGAAGGTAAATACCGACCCACATGTAAAAAGTGTATATCAGAGAAAACAAAAGCCAGACGAAAAGTGGATGGCGAAAAAATGAGAGAGATCTCAAAAAAGAGTAGGGAAAAACATAAAGATAATCCTAAACACAAAGAACGTGACCGTAGATATTATCAAGCCAACAAAGAAGCTTATAAAAGGCGATACGAAGAGTATATGAAAGATCCCGAATTTGTAGCTAACAAAATGAAAGTTGCTGAAGAATGGCGACAAAATAACTTAGAGAGGTTGGCTGTAGCTAGAAGAAAAAGAAGATCGGAAAGATTGAAAGAAGATCCAGTTTACAAACTTAAATGTAATGTAAGAGCCCGACTGAATTATAGCCTAAAGAATAAAAGAGTTCGTAAAACTAAATCTACAGTTGACTATATTGGTTGCAATTGGGAAACTTTGTGGAAACACTTAGGCGACACGTTTGAAGCTAATTATGGAATGCCTAGAGAATGGCTTACTAGATTTGAATACGAGATAGATCACGTGGAACCAATAGCTAAGGCAGAAACAGTAGATGAAGTGATTAGAAGATCACACTATACTAATCTACAGATACTACTAACAGAAGATAACAGATCCAAGAAAGATCGTGAAGATTGGGATCTACTAGAAGAAGGAATTATATAATGCGCCAGTCGAATAAGGTGAACACAATAAAGACTACCAAACCAGTAGCAACAACCCTAGCCGGAACTGTAAAACCTTTTGCAGGTGACACTAGTGGCTGGCCTACTATCAACGGAGTTCGACAAAAGAATGGCTGGGCTGTATGTGAAGGTGACGTACTGGAACAAGCAGATTACGAAGAATTGTTTGCAGCACTAGGTTCAACGTGGAACTCATTCAATCACCCAAACGACGGCACTCCTACAGTTGGAGGAAGTCAATTCGCGTTACCTAACTTTCAGGGTTTATTCCTTGGCGGTGCTGGCGACAATGGCGATAGTAATTTCACGCTTGGTACTTATGCTGACGATTTGACGGCAAAGAATGGTCTTGCTACGTTAGACGATACTCACAATCACAGTATTACTGATCCCGGCCACGTTCATGGAACAAAAGAAAGATCATCGGGGAGTGGTAGTATTGCGGCACTTTTAGATTCTTCAGCTTCTTCATTTCAAGTAACCGGATCTAATACCACAGGAATTACAATTAATAATGATACACATAATCACGTTATAACAGGCGACGCAGAAACTCGTCCGAAAACTGCACCGGTAGTCTACATCATCGCACTCTACGACAACGTCGCAGCAGGAGCACTCGGATTGCCTGAGGCTACGGCTACTGAGGCTGGGACGGTGGAAAGGGAAACTGCGGAAGGTACTTTAACCACGGATGCTACTGGGTATACAGAAGACTCAACTAATTGTAAATGGTACGGAGAAAGAATAGGTAATCTTGTGACTCTTAAAATAAAACTTAAGTTTGACTGGAGTTCCCCTTCCGATACCACTCCAGACTTTAATCTAAACAGTTTACCATCTAGTATGGAACTTCCAGCCGGAGCTATTTTTATAGTATCAAGAAATGACGGATCTTTTGAGAGTGGTATTTTTGCAATGAAGGGTGGGGCGATAACAGTATATAGATCGTCTGTTTTCGGGGGATTTGCTGGATCTGGGACATTTTATACCGGACATCCAACGTGGGGATATTACATAACAATTCAGTATACAACAGGACTTCCAGTCTAACAGCTGACAAAAACAACCAATCGAGAATACTTATTAAACCACTTTATACTTGACAACCAAACCATAATATGATACACTGGAGTTACTACAACTCCACAACCAATAACACAATAATGGAGAACAAAAATATGTTAGACCTATCGAAAATGGAATTGCCGGCACCGGAATCAGACACAGAAGGCTTAGACCTTAGCGGAGAAAAAGGCATGGAGTCAGAATCTCCTGCAGTAGACTTAAGTAAAGTAAGTGACGATGAGCTGCTTAAGGAAGTTGAAGCGCGAGGTTTGATCGAGCCTGAAGAAGCAGCAGAGCCAATGGAAGACGAAGAAGCAAGCGAGCCTTTAGACGGCTTAGTTTAGATTAAGGCGGGATAATGCGATTTACAACGAGACAATTAGTGCGAGCAGTTCGTCAGCAAGTTATGGAAGCTAATAAGACGAGAGTGAGCACTAGCCAAGTACTGGAAGCACTCAATCGCGGCTTTGATGATGCTATCGACATTTTAGCACAGCAATACCCCGATCCACTATTAGCATACACTGAAGCTGTTCCTGATGCAAACGGGCAAATAGTGATCCCAGAAGACTGCTTCCAAGATCGCGTTGAAGCCGTGGAGTACTATCCATCAGGTGCAGAAGGCTACAGAGTCAGAGTGCAAGAAACAGACGATCTAAGTGCACATGGCTCCTACAATAGCGTCAAAGGTGGCTATCCTAGCATCTACTCAATCGTAGGGCGTGACATCCAATTTGCGCCAATCAACATGCAATCAGTGACCTGCCGCGTGTGGTATGTGCAAACCCCACAACCCCTTTCCCTAGACCAAGGCCGCATTCAAACAGTCGACACAGTCAACAACTATATCGTAGTTGATTCGCTGGATACCTCGGATGCTGAAACGGCGATTAGCGCAAGTAGTGCGTATGGCAAGTACATTAACATTACAGACGCGACAACTGGGAAGCTGAAATGCACACTGCAAGTTGAAAGCATCAATGATGAGCAGCTTGTGATCAAAACTAGCCCAACTAGAACTAGCGTGTTCAATCTACCTGTGAGTAGTTCAATCCCCGACACTGTTAGCCCTGACGATGTGATCAGTGCAATTGACGGCGTTGGCGTACTGTTCTTCAATAGGCCACTTGCAAACTATCTTATTCAATATGCAGTGAACGAAGTGCAACGTAGTTTAGGAGTGAGTAACCTCAGCTTTGAAGAAGGTAAACTCAGAGAGCTGCGTAAGAAAGTGGAAGGCAGTTGGAAGAAAAGACCGGGCGCAAAATTCAAGCGTGCTCACGGGAAAATCTGGAGTAATAAACCTTGGACTAGGTAAGGAATACCATGACCGAAAAAGCATCTCAGACACACCAATATATCAGTCGGGGCATCAACAAACACAATGCCACACACAACATTGAGATTGGGCAAGCTGAATCCATATACAATTTTGATAATCACTCTTCGGGGTTCGTACAGAAAAGAAAAGGTTATGAACTCCACAGACAAATTCCAATTCGTCTTGTGAATGTGATTGACCGATCAACTAAATGGGAACTAGTAGCACATCCATCTGTGGACCTGCTAGGTGTTCCTAGTGGTCCGATCGTGGTAAATGGCCAAGCAATTAATGGCAGTGGCGACCTCGAAACTGTTTCCTTCTACTGGACGCAATTTGAGAACCTTGGAGCTTTTGCACTTTCGGGTAGTGAAAGCGGTGGTGTTTGGAGTGCTTCTGTCACAATTAGTCAATCAGATGGCCTTGACCTTATGGTGGGTGTGCTCAAGCAAGACCCTCTAAACACATCAAACAACAGTGCAATTCTGACTGATGAAATAACAAATATTGATAACAACGATGGAACCTATGAACTCCAACTCGATTTTGAGAGTTCAGAGGATTTTGGAAGCGACACATACACAGCATTCAAACCAGACTCATCCATACTTGGTACAAACTTTCATGTAGAGGAGTTCGTGACTGCTGGTCTTGTGATTGGAACCCAAAACCTTTCCATACCCCAAGTTACACATGGTTTAAGTGGTGACAACTTTATTGTGCAAGTATGGCAAGATACTGACGGAACAGGACTAACTCGCAAGATTGTTGTGCCAGACGAACTCATTGTGGCAGGAAATGGTGATGTGACAGTAACTGTTGATTTACCTAGCACTGAAGATGTGCACGTATATATTGCTGCTGTAAATGATGGCTACCAAGCAGCAGGCTATATTGATGCAAGTACGGGAGTAGGCGATCCAAAGCAATTCTGCCTAAATAACGTGACGACAAATACAAACCTGTGGGCACTTTACCGTGTAGATAACACAGGGGAACAAACATGGGTACTACCTGATGAAGTAGAATATGATCAAGCAACTCAAACACTATGCTTCGACTTTTACCCAACAACAGATAGCGTATTCAAAGCAGTCTACTTACCGGGAACTCCTGTTTCTGCTGGTGTAGTTGTAGATAAAACAGATGACAGTAGCACGCCGATCGACACATCTACTTATGATTTGGGGAATGCGAATTTGGCTCTCCATGGCATAGACTGGGAAGGTGTGGTTGTGAATAGTTTGACTCCTGAGTTTGGTTATGTGCGCGAAATCGACGAGTACAAATCGACAGTATATCAAAAGCTAGTTGCAGTTTGCTCCGGCGACTTCTGGATTGAAGACCTTGACACAACATACACAGTAACAGCTTCACAATTCGCAGAGCAAGCAGCTTCTGTGCAATACCTTAGCCCTTTCTTTGGAGCAAGTGCAGCAGCGCAGGCTGATGGTAGGGGAAGGGGTATTGATGCCGCCGAAATAAGTGGGAATCAAATCCAAATTGCCAGCATAACCAATAATGGAGATAACACTGCAAATGTGGTATGCGAACCATTAACAGGGATAACCGGCGGTGTGAGCGGCGTTGAGCTAGGGGTAGACAAGCTAACCATAACCGGCGCAGAGCATGCAATCTACAATGGCGAACACACAATAACAGCCGCTGCAATTGATGCTGGAGTGATCACATTCACTGTGTCAATTCCAAGCCTGAAAACATACGAGCAAAGCTCAACAAACAGTGCCGCTTCATGCGGAATATTTACAGACTACGTAACAATCAGTAATGCCACTTTTGATGCACTTTTGGTAGGGGATATCATAAACAACCTTGGCGGACTAATTGGAAGTGTGGTATTCAATCTAGATGACAGCTTGAAGCGTATGTGGATTGATGGAATAACTGCACAAAGATTATTGCCGGGATCAGTTGACATTACATGGGATAGAATCACAGACACGATTATTGTTGATTCTGTTGAAGGTGTTGTGCCATATGAT
>Ga0208645_1001217_pt1 | contig 23325 bp, 15 predicted proteins | sample VirMetDEL_Sep_01_FD_184519 | JGI IMG/M metagenome (GOLD analysis project Ga0208645, IMG submission 184519) | Aqueous microbial communities from the Delaware River and Bay under freshwater to marine salinity gradient to study organic matter... | ecosystem: Environmental > Aquatic > Marine >... | reverse complement strand
CGCTCGACATCTTCCTGCATCATCATGACAGGAGCGAACTTGTCTTGGAACTTAAGGCGGAACCAGTCGAACTTCTGCTGCAAGGCAGAGCGATCACGAGGTGCCCACGTATTGTTCGTTATAGAATTAAGGACTTCTCTTGATTCAAGAGTTTCATCTGGGTCGAGTGTGGTTGGGTCAGTCATGTCTACAGGAATCATCCCTTCCTGTATAGACTGCCTAGCCATCCTGATGGACTGAGGTATACCCTTGCCTGGATCCTGAAGTTCTTGAACTTTTTTAGCATGAGTCTTCAACGCGTTCTCTATGCCCATAATCTCAGCCGAGATCTTAGTGTACACACTAGGAGACCCAGACTCTTCAGCCGCAGCAAGCTGCTCTTTCAGAGAGTCAAGTCTCTTGGTGACTTCACTGTATTTAGTCCACTCTTGGTTCTTGATACCCCTAGCGTTTGGCTTCAATATTACCTTGACCGCCTCTTTAAGCTTAGCTTCATCGTCAAGAAGAGCTTGGGCTTCCGATATCGTAATAGACTTAACACCTAGCTTTTTGGCAATGCTTTCGATAGATATGTCTCCCCCTACAGCGTCGTATGGGACGCTTTGCGGAAGACCAAAGAACTCAGTTCCATCTCCAGAGATTATGGCCTGGTCAAACGCAGCTTCAACCGTATCTATCTTCAACGAAGTCTCTACCCTAGCTAGCTTTGGATTGTCCCAGTTGCTAACCCTTATTGGAATCTCAACGAATCCAACTATGTCTGCAGTTGGTACATTCTTAAGGCCCTCGGATTCGAGCCTAGACTTTAGTTCTGAGGTAGTCATTCCAAACTCCCTTCCAGCCGATGTCTTGCTGCTGTTAAATAGGGCGGTAATGATTTCATTGTTAGCCCGAATAGACAGACCATTCATTCCTTCCATCAATTCGATGAACAGGGCGTCTCTGTTTTCTGCCGTCGCAATCCTAGCAAAGTCAGGCCACACCACAGTAGACGTACCAAAATTCTTGGACATAGCCATGAATCCAGTATGGTCCTTTATGTTTCCTGCTGACATGTGACCTTTGTACACCTTGTCTACAAGGTTGAGAAGGGCCTTTGATGTTTTTCCTCTTACGGAATCTCTAGTCTTCAGCTTCCCGTCGGGACCAATACCGAGACCCTCAGTAAGCTTGCTAGAGAAAACCTCACCAAACTTATTCAGGAACTCGACCTTCTGGTTCTCGTCGAGGGTGTTGTAGTGATTGACAATATCACTGATGGCTCTTGGGTTTGACAAAACAGAGTCTGACTGCACGCTGATAAGGCCAACGACGGTGACGTTTGAAGACTTCTCTTCAATAGCCTGTCTCTTGGCCGCCTGCTCAAGCATAACCATCATCTCGTTCGCCTGAGATCTAGTAGCGTGAGAAGAGACGGCGTTAGGCACGTCGTAACCTGGGCCACTACCGCTTTCTGTCTTGTCATATTGCCAAATAAGAACCCTCTTCCCCTTATGTGATGCAAGAGATTTTGTTTTCTTTCCTCGCTTCTCCCACTCCTCTTTCAGCCACGCTCCATCTGATCCGTCAACAGAGTCCAAGACGAAGTCGTCGCTTGCATTGTCTGATGCAGAAGCCTCGGTGTCTGGCTTTAGCTTATCAAGAGATGACACCATGTGGTCTGGTCTCAGGCTTGCCAGGAAATCCCTTCCCTTTATTTCACCAATGTATTTTGGGTCTATGGGGCCTTTTTCTTTTGGGGCTGGGCGAGGACCCATAACCCTCTCTCTAATATCCTCGTACTTCTTGGCCACTGGTTCTTTCCTAGATCTCAGTTGGTTGAGATCACGCATAGCCCCTCTAAGCTCCTCGATTCTGTCGAGGTCTGCTTGATCCATTGGGATTTTGTCCAGCCCATATCTAGCCTCTCTTCTAAGCAATAGGTTAAGCTCGCCATAAACGTCATCAACTGCCGTTTGGTACGCGAGAGAACTTCTAATTTCCTTCTGCGTAAACGAGAAGAGCTTGGGCTCCATGTCGATCACATTGCCTTCCCTGTCTTTCTTAGGGTTAGGGTTGTTGATCTTCTTTATAGTGCCGTCGTCGCCTTTGTACGTAGCTTGATAGATCCAGTCGTGCTTTCCGTTACCTGTCTGTTGAGCCCAGAAGTTTCTCCAGTGCCAGTAGTCCTTGATGCGAACCGTCTTTGTGTGAGGGGTGCCAGTAAACTCACCCCATCTGTTTGGGTACACGACCTTAAAAGTGACGAGCTTGTTCTGAAGATCTGGATATGCACGAGAGCGATTGTCCATCGCTGACGTTTGGGCGTCAGCTTCGGCCTGCTCAGCTACGTTAATTTCGGAACCAACCTCAGAGCCAGCAACAAAAGCCTCCATAACTGTGAGGAGATCAGAGTCGGTGTTGATGAAGTACTGGTCCGCATATCTACCATACTTCTTGTTGAAGATGTCGTTAAAGAAGTCCTTCAGCTTCTGGACTAATCCTCTTTTTCTCAGTCTGTTAAGGCCGTCTTGAGTTGCAAACTCCTCCATGAAAGCAGTGATGATCTCTTCGTCTTGCAGTCTTTCTGGGTAGTCTTCGTATCGTCTGCGTACTTCGAGTACATTCTTGTTGCCCCAGATGTCGCTAACCTCCCTGAGCATCTGCTTTCTATACTTGGTGCTTCCAAGCAAGTCATGAAGCATAGCATGGATGAACTCGTGGCGCACATCAACCACTGTGCTTCCCTTGTGAAGGTTTATCTCCTTGGTCTTTGGGTTGTAGAACGCCTTGCTCTTAGTAGACTTGCGAGGGTGTGCCGCACGCAAGTCGTCCAAGGTGTCGTGGATCTTAACAGTAACTGGCAACTTAAGACCCTTAAGCAGGTTTCTGATAGGCTTGATGAGCTGCGTAGGCAGCTGTGCAATCTCGTCGTCAGTTATGTTGTCCTCTTTTGAGAACGTAAGTGGTTGACGCTTAACCTTTTGCTTGGGCTTAGCTTCCGTCTCAGCTTCTTGTTGAGTCGGTTCCTGCTGTGGCTCGGCTTGGTCTTGCTCGATGTCGTCGTTGGTCTGCTCCGTCGTAGCTTCCATTCGTGGAGGCTTCTGATCTATAGCAACTTGCAGGGCTCTGTAAGCTTCAGCTACGGCGTCCGTATCGCCAGTGTTCTCAGCTGCTTGCAGATCGCCAAGTGCCTTCTGAAGGGTTTTCTTCTTGTTCTTAAGCGCAGACTTGTGAGTCATCAAGTCGTTGATAAGCTTGAGATCTTCGTCGCCCGTAACGTCAAGATCCTCAACGCTTTGAAGGTCGGAGTCGATGTCCGCTATTGCATTGTCGATATCCTCAACCGCATCCTCAAACATCTCAAGAGTCGTGAGCGGTTGTCTCGACGCCTCGTCGAAGTCATTGTACACCTTGTTTCGCTCAGCCAGCAACGCCTCAAGCTCGGACTTGTTTGATTCTTCCGCCCACGGAAGCTGAAGCTGCTTAGCTTTTATCATTGCTTTAGCTATAGCCCCATCAAGCTCTATGATTTTGTCGTAAGACTTTCTGTCTCTACGACGCATCTTTCTGTAGTAATCACGAGATCTGCCTACGCGCTCAGACTCTTGACGAAGCAGCGCCTCTAGTTCTGTCTCAAGCGCCTTGGCTTCTGGTGAGTTAGGCTCTACGTTTTCAGCTTGCTCAATGATATTATCAATCTTCTTTGCAATCTCTGTTGCAAGCGGGTGAGTTGGATCGCCAGGTCTTGAAGCAAGTTGAGTTGGAGTTGGATTGGTAAAGGACTTCACTCCCGTCAATGGCCCTCCAACAAGAGCGCCTCCAACGAAAGATTCATACACCCTGTTCAATACGTTCTCCTCTCCTCTTCCGAGAACAAGATACTCTGAACCCATAATCAGGCCTTCTTGTATGGCCTCGCTTGTTCCCTCACCAAGAACCACGCCACCTGTCTTTACTGCCCCTCTTACGAAAGCGTTGCCCATGAGTCTAGAAGCTATTGGGGTCAGAGACTTCATTGCGAGGCCAGATACGTACCTTCCGCCCTCACCGATCAAAAGGTCTCCAATAGATTCAATGCCTCCGCTCAAGAAAGAATGTAGCGCCTTTTGCTGACCAGTCAAGTTAGGGTCATCCTCGATGTCTTGATACGCTTGTGCCGCCCGTGCAGCAAAGTTAAGTGGGATACCAACGCCAGGCAAAGCTGTCAGGGCAAGGTATGGAGCTTGCTGAGCAAGCATTATCGATCCCTCCTCTGCAAGGTCTGGAATTAGCTCGGCGAACTGCGCAAGATCCATATCAACCAAGGCGCTCCCCATATCTGCAACAAGCTCGCCAGCAGTCTTTTGGGTCTCCATGTCTATCCCTTCCGAGATATTACCATAGAACTTCTCCTGTTGTTCAACCCACTCGTTGTCAGACACGGTTGCTGCAAGATCAAACAACACGCCGCTCCATGTTGCGTTGAGGTCGGTGTACACTCTCCTGCTCCACTTGGACTTTGGGAGTCCAAGCTGACCAGCGAGATCCTCTCTCCCCGCCTCGTAGAACTTTGCCTGAAGCTCTGTTGCTGCCTTAGCTTGTGCTGCTTTAGCTGCCTCGAACTGACGCTGAGGTGAAAGTGCCTGCAACCAAGAGTTTGCTTCCATCCCAAGGAACTCAAACATACCAGTCTCGTCAAGCATATTGCTTGCTGCCTCGTATCTATCGCGAGCAGCACGCATATCAACAAGTCCTCTATCTATATCCTCCTTCAGCTGCTTTTGTCTAGCCAGCTCCTGCTTGTTGCGCTCTTCTTGTTCAAGATCCAACCGTCTCTGCTCTCTCTGCTGGAAGTCCTGCATCACAGCAACTTTGTCCTCTTGAGGAACATCGAGATCTCTTACATATCTTGCTGCATCAGCGGCGCTAAGATTGTGCTGGTAGATAAAATCCAGCAGCTCTTGTTGGTTCTCGTTCATATTACGAATATACGGATCTTATGAGTTCTGCTGCTCGCTTAGCCCTGTTTACGTTGCCCTGAAGGATTCGTCCATCTCTGAGTTTCTCCTTCACTTTCTCTTCGCTTCCATAGTAGTTTTCGTACATGTCAGCTGCAGCAAGCCAGTCTTCTCTACTTCCAGACTTCATGGCCTTAGCTACTGCTTCAAGCGTTTTAGGTCCTGGGGTCATGAACTGCATGGACGTAATAGCAATGAGAACCTTCTCTGGAAGCGCTCTCAGCTCTTCAACACTCACACCCATCTTATCAGCGATAGACGGTATTGTGTTTGAAGAAACAAAGTCAGATTGGATTTGTCTAAGCGCATCATCTGTAAGGTTCCATGTAGATGGATCAAGCTCTCTAGTTTTTAGAGAGTCATTAAGAGCTGTTCGTGCTTCATCGCCTACAAGCCCCTGAAGAGACTCCAAGGCTTTTATCTGATCTTCTGGGATGTATTTAGAAAGAATATCAAGCTTCTCCTGTGCGTTTCCAGCCTTGCTTCCGATGTCAAGGCCAGCAATGGTTACGCCACTATTCTTACTTGAAGGGACGTCAACAAGCACACCTTCAGCAGAATAGCCTTCTTCCTTGAAGATGTTGTCAATCACGCCAGAGCCAGCTCCGTTTCCAGTAAAGTCTCCGCCAAAGAGTCTATCGGACTCAGCTCTCGCAAGCATTTCTGCAGAGTTATCTACTGGTCCGATAGGCGTGTCTTCTACCTCAATCTTTCGTTTCGATTCAATGTATCTTTCAGCGGCGCTTTCTGATCCGCCAAAGAGTCGGCCAACTCCTTCGAAGAACTTCTGAAGCCCACTCTTTTGAATAGGTACCATGCCTCTGTTTTCGTACTTGCCTGTCTCGTAGTTCATTCTAGTGACAAGCTCCCCAATCTTTTCTCCATTCACAATGATGTCGTTGCCCCTACCAATCGTCGCTCCCTCTGGAATCTTATAGGTTCCGTCTTCGTTCTTGTCTTCATCCGAGAAGTAAGACTGACGAATATTTTGAGGCAACTCAGCCAAGGCTATTACCTCCTGCCTTTCAGCAGGTGTAGCCTCGCGATACTCCTGAAGTCTCTGCTCCTCGTTTCTTTCAAGCTGTCGTTGGCGTAGAGACGGTCCTGTTGCAGCACGCACTTCCTCAGGAGTCACAGTGATCTGGAACTCCGCAGGAGTCTCTACGCTTTCTGAGTTAGCGTAGGCCTCTGCAATGCGGCGTCTGTTCTCATCATTCTCGTGCTGAGACATGCGCATAATAGACTGACCCTGCAGAATAGAGAACATACCGTCTCTTCTGAGCTTTCCTCTAAGGTTGTTGTAGAGGTCGTTCATCCTTGGGTCCTCTGCATCACCGTCAAGCACGATAAACTCTGGAGTCATAATGCTCTTCTCCTCGTCATCGGGATCTGGCTCATATCTGTGAACAAGAGCGACGATGCGTCCAAGCGCATCGACGTCGTACCCAACAAGCTGTCCCATCTCTCCAGCATAGTGATCCAGCCCAGCGATGTCCCCTTCTTCTGTTCCTGCCCCCATAGGCTTGCTCAGCATTCTCACGCCTTCGACACCTGCGTATGGGTCGGAGTATCTAGTTGCAGCCCCCGTCTCACCAGTGGTGGTATATGCGTATGGTGCTTCCTCAGGTCGTGGCGCACGAGACTCTGTGTCTCCTCTGAACGTTTCGTTAAAGAGCTTAGCTGCCTTGGCCTGCTCCTTAGCGGCCTTGGCTCCAACCATGTAGTTGTACTCAAGCCCAGCCATATGCTCAAGAGCTGCAGTAAGCTCAGCCCCGTTGTTTCTTACCTCAAGGATGAGGTCTCTGAGTTCTGTCTCGTTTTTAATCTTAGTCAGATCTACACCCTTTATGTCTTGAAGGTAGTTGTAGATGGCCGTCTCCTGATACGAAGAGCTTGTTGGTCTTGCCGTGTTCATGAAAGACTCTATAATCCTCTCCTTACCCACGTTAGGCTGGTCGTCAGGAATAGTGGCGTCAATGAAGTCGTAGAACCTCTCAAGGTTTTCTGCACCCCAAGCACCCTCTACTTGGATGGGCCCAATCTGCGCTGCCTTATCAAAGAACATAGGCTCGGCTCCGTTGTAGTAACCAATGTTTCCGAGAAGTTGCTCGGATCTATTGTCGCCTACATACATAGACATGGTGTTCATGTCAAACCTAGCCGTTGGGTCTGCATCTTCAATGCTTGCAAATTTCTCTTGGGCCTTAGCAAGGCTTGTAGAGTACGCTGCGGGATCTTCTCTCACCCCCTTGAGCTGCTGAAGGCTGTTCTGCCGTGCGGCTACAGCCCTGTTGTAGAAGTCTTTAGTCTGAAGCTTCAGCTGTTGGATACGCTGTTCGTTCTCAGCTGAAGGATCTGCTGCATACATGTCGATAGCCGACTCAAATGCGTTAGCATATTCGTTCAGGATGTTACGAGACGCCTTTCCCAAGTATGTACCACCAGACTTAACCCCGCTAAGCAGATCGTTGTACGTGTCTAGATTGGTCTGAAACTCTTTGTCGTCAGCCTCTGATTTGGCAATCGCCCTGTCAAGGTAGCTAAGACCCTGCTGTGAAGATGTTATGCCTCTAGAAAGAAGTGTCATCTGTTAAATGCTTTGAATGTTTCTTGTGCAGCCTTACGCTCGTTCTTGCTCATGCTGACGGTGCCTCCGTTCATGAGTTTACCAATAACTTTCTTGAGGAATCTACGCTGCTTAGGATTGAAAACAAGCGTTTCGTCTCCAGTCACAGTAGCTATGGTCTTACCACCCTTCGTCTTGACATCGTACTCAAGGCTGTGGTCAGCCGTGTACTTGCCTGGGGTGGTGATAGGCCCACCTTTAGCTTGGTTTGGCACAAGCGGGACTGGAGCAAATGGGAAAGCAGACGCTGCGTCAAATGGAGCTACATACCCGTCTTGGTTAAAATCAACACCCCCAAATCCAGCGCCTTCATCAAACCCAAAATTCATCGAACCTGGAACTGTAGGTGCGTTCACGCCAAACCCAATTCTTTTTTCGACTGGACCCGTGTATCCAAATGGGGTGCTGTTTCCTTCGTCTGTTCCTAAACCTTCATCCTCCTTATTGGGCTTCTTTTTATCCAACGACTTAAACATCAAGGCCCCAGCCCCAATAGCTGTCTCTGCACCAGAGATCATCGTCTCTGCCCCAGCCTGATAACCTGCCTGAGCCGCCATCAAGTCTCGTGCGTACTGGTTAGATTGAGCCTGGAAGTTGAGCTGAGCTGTGCGCTGCTGAGCAGCAGCCAACTGGCCCAAAGCCTGTTGCTGCCTAGCGAAGTCTCTCTCTGCTGCACTAGCTATGCCTCTCTGTGCTGTGAGTTGAGCTGCACCAGCCCCGCCGATAAGGGCTCTGCTGCCTCCGCTCTGCAGTGTAGCCAAATTGGAAGCCAAGATAGACTGAGTCATAGCCTTCTCTTGTTCAAACTGCTTGCTTCTAGAGGCGTTCTGATACAAATCAAAGTACTCCTGAGGAGTCTGCATCTCAGGCATTCCTTGGGCACGCAGGAGAGCTTCTCTCTCCTTGGCCCGTTGCATCTGGGTGTACCCATAGATGCCTTGGCCGAGGCCTGCGGCTGCTTGGATACCGTATAGTAGTGCTGTTGCTGACATTCTTATCCTTTTTCTTGACCGAGCTTAGATCGATCGTAGTGTGTATTTATTGCAAACAACTCTAAGTCACTGGAGCTGCTTGAAGTAAGTCTTATTTTACAAAAGTAATCACGAATCGCGTCACCATACTCTGATTGAGGAAGTACTGCATACAAAACATCTCCTGCCTCAACGACATCGGGCTGAGTAAATGCAGAGGTGTTTAGCTTTTTACCGTCCACATAAGTAACTGTTATTCTAGCTCCTATCCCGCCGCCTTGTTGCGTCACATACTCATCTTGCGTGGCGTTGTAAAGCTCAGCCCCGTATGGGATAGGGGTGCGAATCTTAGACGCGAAGGTTATCCCACCTGTTCCTACGGTTGTATTGCTAGCAACCGACCCAGGTATAGCCACCTTGTGAGACGTGCTGTTGGCAGACGTGTCGCGAGGCATCATGGCGTAGTATCCGCGCTCTCTCTCTTCCCAGTCAGTGATGTTTGCAGTCTGGTCAGATGTAGTAATAACCGCATCCCACGTTCCGCTGTTGCCTTCAAGAGCAACAGCTTCGAACGTCTTAACCATAGACGGGTTGAAGTTGGCTACCACCTCTACGATAGAGTCTTTTTGGTCTGAGTAGAACCTAGCTCTCGTTACGTCCTCTGTGTGTTCGTGAAAGATGAAGTCCTCGCCGCCGACAGTCCCTGGGTTGCTAGTGTACAAGCAGCTAATAAACCTGTTGCCACACGACTCAAACAAAGTTGGTTCCGCACCGCTAGCGTCAGAGAAGTCGTAGATAGAAGTCCACTTTTTAATCTTCGTGTTGTAAGCAGCCACAAACCCTTCAAACGATCCCGATGAATTCATAGCTACGAGGAGCTCGTCGTAGTCAGGGTCGTACCCAACAAAGACCCTAGACGGAGACGCAAGAGCGCTCCATTGCTCAACCTTGTCTTGGAAGAAACTGTCCATATTCTCGTCGGAGATTGGCGTGATGCCATCACCTCCGAGCTGAAGAACCTTCTTGCTGATAGTGTCGAAGAAGTATACCCTCCCGTCATTCTCCACAGAAGCTTGGGTCAGGTCTCTTGTTCCGTACCTGCCAGCATAGTAAGACGGTCCTCCAAGGATCACGTCGGCAGAGGTAAGCACATCAGTGTCTGCAGATAGAGAAAGCTTATTCTGCCCTATAGGTATGCGAGAAGCCTTAGACTGCTGTATGCAAGACAAGTACCCATCGTTAGAAAAGATTCTATCTACCCCTCCGTAAGAGGAGTCCAAGTCTGTGTAGTTGGCCTTGCTGAGGTTGAAGTTAGATAGGTTCAGGAATGGCGAGTCAGAGAAGTACTTATCGCTGTACGTGAGGGAGTGTCTTCTGTGGTTCTCTGACGCATACTTGTTTACTGCGTGAGATCTGCCAAACATGCTTCCGTCGGACCCAAAGAAATGAGACCCGTCCTCCGACTCAAGGAACATGCTCTTAAAGTACATGCCGTCCATGTCCCAGTATCTAAAGAAGTGATCTACCGCCCTGTTTGTTGCGTCAGCTTCTTTCGTAAAGATCTTAACTTCTGTTCTTTTCTGCCAAACGTCTCCGTCTTCTATCAGGTCCCCAGCCGTAGGCAATGAAGTAGAGTAGTCAAATACTTCTGACAGCTCCCTGTATGTGCGCTGAGACTCAGACTTTCCTGGCGTGTACACCTCAACAACAACATTTCTAGCCCAGTTAAGGATGGGGAACCAATGCTTGTTTATCCCGTCGCTGGTATCAGAGGTAGTCTGTATTTTTTCAACTGGAGTCGAACCGTCGAAGTTTACCTGTACTGCGTCAGCCCTTCCCCAACCGCTGACACCAGTGTCTTTAAGGATAAGGAACTCCCCCTTAGCCATAGGCATGTCTTCACTGTCTTCGTTTGGGTTTCCGTTTACGTCGTATGTAATTCTTCCCCCAGGAAACACAGGGTTTCTTGCGCTAAGCGGTGTATCCTTAATCTTATCTCTTGCGTCCTCTTCAGCGTCGAGAAGATTTTCCATCTTCTCGTCTCTGTTGGTGAACACCCTATCAAGGAACGGTCTGTCTTCTGCGTACTCATTGAACTTGTCTCCGACCTTGTCTAATCCACGACCAATACGGGTTAACAGGCCAGGCCCATCCTTGCCCTTTTTTCTACGCTTCTCAGCCCTCTTCTCTCTCCTGCTCTGCTTGTTGTCGTCCCTCTTGTTCTCGAAGTCTATCTCAGCTCTGATAGCGTTGATGTCATCTGTAACCGTATCCTTTCTAAGAGTCGTCTTTCCAACAACGGGAAACTCAAGGTTTTCTGGGAAGAACCTAGTGAAAGATCCAGCAGCATCCTCTATGTCATAATGAATAACTCTGAGTACATCACCTTTTTTAGGATTGTAAACATGGTTAGCACCATTCTCACCGCAATAAGAGGCGCTGCTTCCAGACCACCCCTTAAGAGAGATGTAGATATTTTTGGACGCATCCTCCTTCGAGTCTGTGGTGTCGAAGTCACTGTAGCTCCAGTAGTTAGCAAAGCCACCAGACACAGCGTACTGCTTGAAGGTGTCTATGTCAGACCCTCCGTAGACGTACTGATACTTACTGACCCAACTCGGAAGCGTTTGATTAGACCCGCCTATCTGAGGAAAAGAAATAGTTACTGACGCCTTCCCGTTAGTATTGGTTGCGGTTTGAATCTCACCTTTTCTTTTTACATATACGCTCCCAAGCTCTTTGACGAATGATGACCTACCCTTTTCGTCATACAGTATCATGCCGAACGAGTGGTTTGCCCCGCGCTTAAACGTCTTGTAGTCGTTAACTCCTGGGGTCAGCATAGCTGAAGCGTTGGTCCTTAAGGAATATATTCCATTTCCCACGGCAGGATATCCAAGCGAGTTAAGGCCGCCAACCATGCAGTTTCCACCATAGCTGCTGTCAGGTGGATAAGAATAGTTTGAAACCTCGACGCCGTCGACGACATCAAGTATGGTTGCGCTATTCACTCTATACAGGCAGAGTGGAAGCTCAATCGTTGTTCCAGAAACTGTTGCATTCATAAAGAATGTCAGGTTAGCTTCTGTAATTGTAAAGTCTCTAGTGAGGGAGCCAGCGAAGTTCCTGGCGACGCTATCAACATTATCCTCATTCGAGTACGCTTTATTTGAAACTCCAGCTCCACTGCGTATGTAGGCGCTGAGCGCTGATATAAATGAGGCTTTAGACTGGCTGGTGCTAGACGTGTACTTTATCTTAAACCTTATGTCGCCGAGATCTTTGAACCTCGCTTCGAAGCCCGCTATTCCAAGCAACCACGTATCTGAGACGTAATCAAAGGACACCGCCTCACTTGTGCCTAGTGCATAGGTAAGAAACGAAATAGCCGCTTCATAATAGAACGTAATGTCAATTACTGCCTGTGTACCCGCTGGTACCGTTTCTGGAAGCTTAGATAGATCTATGTTTGCTTTAGCCTGATATCCTTCGGTGTTGAGCACTGGCGCAAAAGCAGCTCCTTGACCAGCCGTGATTGGTGTTACGTTGTAGTTGTCATTGAGCGCCTCGTCATAAGAAACAGTAAATTCGGCCTCTATGTCTGGAAGGTCTCTTCCCTCAACGTAGTTACCGTACATTAGTCTTCCGTCAGCAATGCACTGGGTCTTTGCCCTGAGAGGCACGTTGTCAAAAAGCTTGTTGGCTTCGATTAGCGGAGCGGGCTCCTGATCCTGGTCTCCGTAAAACAAGTAGGTAGACGTGGATTCAGACCATACCGTGGTGCCATTTCGGATCAAGTCCGAAGACCTCTTAAGTCTGTCCGCCAAGTATATTGCGCCAGTCTCGTTGTCTCTGTAGTAGACGTTTATCTCGGACACCTCTGAGTTGCCCTTAGGCAGACTCATCTCGTAATAGTTCGCTACTGGTTTACGGGCCCCGTCTTCTTCTTGAGACACGTACACCTGAGGTATGATGCCAGCAGACATGTTTGATAGAGCGCTACGCTCACCGTCCTTGTACACCCACTGAACGGAAAACGAAAAGTTTTTCCCATAAATAAAGTTTCCGCTAAAGTCAAAATCCGTTCTGCTCTTTACGCTAAACGTGTGAACAGGCTTAGTCTTAGCTACACTAAGGAACTCCTTTATGTCAGCTTCGGTACTGTAGCCTCCAGCATCGCTAGCATCTAGAGCTCTAGAAACATTCAGTTTCTTTGGTTCAGCGATGTTGTCTGTCATGTACAAGATAGGGACAATAGTCCCCTCTTGGTTGACGTCCGCCCTGATAACATCCATGTCTACAAACTCTGGCTTAGTGTCGAACAGGTACCGAGTCTCATAGACCTTCTCGTACACAAGTGAGTCTTGACTAAGGTCTACTCTGTATACTCCGTGATCAATGCCGCTGTTGTTGTAAACGATAAAGTATATGGTATTGGCCTCAAGATCAACGCAACTTCCAAGAACCTCAAAGTCTGAGTCCTGAGGTATCCTGTCTCCAGCAGAAGCTACAAGCACGGCGGTAGTTCCTTTCGTGTTCTTAAGCACAAAGCCGTTACCGTCAGTGTCAGTAGAGATGGTGACGTTGCGAGCGTCAGTCATCTCGTTCTGCCTTACAAGTCGCTCATCAAGAGACTTGTTCAGCGCCAGAGGTGTAATCTTATCAATAGGCATTATCCCTTAGGTGCTTGCTTGTAGTTCTTTCTAATTGTCTTGAGCGCCTCCTCTTTACTGAAGGCCTTCATGCGAGAGTTAGCCTTGCGTCTTTCGTTGTAGTATTCTGCACGAGCACGCTGCTTCTCTGCCGCTGGCACAGATGCTTTGCGCTCGACAATCTTGAAGTACATGTAAGACCTGAGGGCTTCTTCAAGGTAGATGTGGACTGTAGGGTCCACAGCTCTAGCCTCGTCAGCTACATACTCGATAACAACTTCTGAGATGTTGTTACGAGTATCCATTTCGATTCTGTTTTGGTCAAGGTTAATACGGTATCCTCCTTCGTACTGTCCTCCACCAACACCGTACAGCCTACCTTCTACACCTCCGTACACATAGTTACGGAATACGTAGTCCTCAAACCCGTCGCTAATTCTAGCGGTACTGTTGTCAGACCCAGAGGTGGCTCCTTTAGAGGCTACTCTGTCGTAGATGCCATCACCGTCTGAGTCTAGCCTGTTGCCGCTGCTGTCTGTCGCGTACTTCTGAGAGATGTTGATGTTCTTGTTCTCTCCGAGTACATACACAATACCGTCTGTGCCCACGACACCGATCTTAACCATATCCACGAAGTCGTCAGGAAGCTCAACAGAATCGGTTGTTGTATCCACCGTCAGCTTCAAGGACTTCACTCTGTTCATGATGTCGAAGCCGAACTCACGCACGCCGCGCTTAGCGAAGTTCTTGAGTACTGCCTCATCAATATCGTTTACGTAGTCATCATGCCCCATCGTAAGCAAGAAGTCGTTTACGATCTGAGACACTTTAATTGTGTTTCTTGCCATTACTTACTGGGCTTTGGGATCTCCTCTTTCGAGGAGTAGTTATACATGTCTGCGTCTCTCAGATGCAACCCTATCATCTTGGCAATCTCTATGGCAAGCTCAGGCTCGTAGTGCTCTGGCATGTCGAAGTGATTCGCTGTGTTCTGATTGGTCAGGGTTGTAGACAAAGAAGGAACCGTGTCCACGATTTTTCCGTTGACGTCTCTTGCTCCAGGCTGTCTGTAGTACCTGACGTAAATCTTCTTGATAGTCTCTGGGAATACCTCTATGTGGTTAGACACCAGTGCTACTGGATCGCTTTCCGTAGGGGTATTCAAGTCGCTTCTGAGGATGCGTTCAATCTTCTCTTCATCGTAGACAATGTCAACAGGAGTTCGGGTCGAGCTCCCAAAGAGCACAGACCCAGACGAACTGATGCTGATAAGTCTAGCAAAGTTGTAGGTCAAGTCGCTCTTCTTGAACGCTGACACTGTGGAATCTTTTGGCAAAGTCTCTGCCGTAGAGTAGAACGACAGGTCTTCTTCAAGTCTTTTGATTCTAGACTTGTTTCCTTTTGCTGAGATGCCACGCCGAACTGAGGCTCGCGCCTGCTCAAACTCACCGAACATATTGTTGAATAAGTTCACCTGAGCTTGATGAGCAAACTTGTTAAAAGACTGTGGCGTAACAAAGCCTCTTTGGTCTTTGTTAGCCAGCTCTCGCACGGCCTCATATACTTTTACAATGTTGGCATACATGCAACAAATATACAAAAAGAAAGCCACCTGTATTGGTGGCCTTCTTAGGGAGCGCTCTGCAATTAAAGCTGCCGATCTATCTCTTCTACGATTGGCACTGCAGCCTCGGTGAGGCAGTACCTAGTAAACACATCAACAGGGTCCTGACCAGCAGGAACAGAGATGATCATGTTGTTGGTGTCAAACCAACGGACAGCATCTCTATCCATCTTGATGATGTTGTACTTCTGTGCCATGCGAAGCTTAGCCTTCATAGCTACAGAAGGGTTGTCAAACGACTGGATAAATCCAGCTGGATCCTTCTTGGCTTTGAGCAAGAGGTCGTGCTTGATCTCAGCGAATGGGCGGTCTACGTCCATGTTGTACGCTGCCGCCACTGCAAGCAAGTCGTCTAACTCCTTGGTTCTGAGCAAGTTAATAGCGTCGTTAACCAAGAACTCTTGATCGAGGCTAACCTCTTTCTTCTTGAGCTGATCGATAATCTCGAACGAGCTGCCGCCATTGGCTTTGTTTCCAGGGTGCATCGTCAAGAACTTCATCAAGTTAGGCTTTGTCTTGGGGACAAAAAGCCTACCCATACGGAAGATGACTGGGGTCTTGACAGAGTTAGGAGCTTGCTCGTCTCTCCAGATAGAGTTCTCGCGCTCGCAGTAGCGGATCTCGCGGACCATATCTTTCTCTTCGTCATAGACGGTTATTCCACTTTGCATGAGCATAAACGTGGCTTGGCTTTGGAGAGCCTTAAACTCACGAGCTTCATACTTAACCTCTTGTCTCTTGACCTTAGGCTTTGGTGTAGATACAGCAGTAGGTGCTGCTGGTTGTTCTACTGTGGTCTGCTCTGCTGGCTTAGCAGCAGGCTTTCTCCCGCGTCGAGCGCTGGGCTTTGTTTGTTGTTCCATTAAGATATTGAATTGAAATTAGTAGTCTGTATTAGTAGATGCGGATGTCTGACCCTAAACCAGATGTTGCGCTAGGGAAATAAACCGTCACCGTAGAGTTAGCTGTAAGCGTGTATGGTGAAGCTGCGCCATTGATGGTGGTTCTGCCAGCTGGAGGGTGAACCGTAATGGAGCTAGCGCCTGCGTTTATCAAGGTGAGCATCTGCCCGCCCTCAGCTCCTGTGGGGAAAATTACGTGAGCACTTCCGCTAACTACGCTGACGGGCTTTGTAAATGCGTTTGTAATTGTTGCAGCATCGCCTGAACCTGTTCCTGAAGAAGCAACAACAGCTGAGTCAGAATGAGTTGTTTCTGCGGTCAAGGCCAGCTTACCGTTTACAGTAACGTTGCTATTAAAAGAGACTACGTCGTATACGTTTGTCAACCTTTGATTGAGCGCGATAAGCACCCACTCGCCCTTGTCGTTGGTAGCAGTAGGGGACTTAAACAAAAACGTTGCTGTTTCTCCTGGGCTTCCAAGAGTTACATCTGCATTAAAGTCTTGCATATCAGCAGAAGTAGTGTCGACGGTAATCCGACCAGAGCCGTCTACAAACACAGTAACCATGACGCCATGAGGGAGTGGCCTCCCATAGGAGTCTGTTGTTCCGAGGGTAAGTGTTCCTCCGTCCTGCGTCCCTGTGACGTATACGAAACTAGACGTTCCATTCCACGCAACGGTTCCGCTGCCAGATGGTGCCGTTACTTCCTGAACTCCTCCATCAAGGAAGAACGGGAATACTCTTTTATTTCTTGCCATTGTGTTCGTTTTTTACAAAGATAGTAAAAGAGAAGGGAGCCATTCTCCCCTCTCAGTTACCGATTAGTCGAGTGATGGACCATTAAGGGCAATCCATCTCCAGCCACCATCGAAGTACATACAAGTAGCTTCTTCGTTAGCCGCAAATGTTGCTTTGTCCAAACTAGTTCCGTCAGCGGGGTTGCTAAGAGTAACTGTTACGGCATTGGCTGCATTGATGCACTCAAAGACCACGACAGTTCCAACCTCCTTGGTGTTAAGGTCGTCTACAACCACATTTACGGTAGCGGACGTTCCGTCAAGAATCACCCTGCTTGAAGTAACAGTATAGGTTGCGTCGTCTGCAGTAAGTGTTGCAGCCGCAGCATCCAAGTACAATGGAAATACGCTTGTTTGTGCCATTTGTTCTGAGTATTGTGAAGATCAGAGAGAAGGGCCGAAGCCCCTCTCTCGTCTCTTCAGGTTAATTACTTGATGAGTACGTGCTGGTTTGCAGCGCGAGTGATCAAGTTGCACTCAGAACGGTAGTAGAACTCAGCAACGTCCTTAGACAAGTTGGTGTGTCCCAAGATTGAACCGCGTACCCAGTGCTCCATGTCACGGTTGTAACCGTTCGTACCCTTGTAGTTCATCTCCAAAGCAGGAGCTGAGTTACCAGTGCGTGGGTCAACAACGTTAGCCAAAGGAACCATAGCTCCCTTGATGTTGCCGACAGCACCCAACATAGGATCATTCAAGAGCTTCCAGTCGTGCTTGTGGAAGGTGTATCCACCGCGAGTGAATGACTTAAAGCCGAGCTTCACAGCCATGTCAGAGTCGTTGTTGAATGCACCGAACTGTCCAGGCAAGCCAGCAGTCACCTGCGTAGCGATACCTTGAGCAAGCATGTCGTCGATGTCCAAAGATGCAGCTCTGTTCAAGTACATAGCGTACTCTGCTGGAGCCCCCTCCTTGTCCAATTCGAGGATGATACCGTCGATGTCAGACATGTCAGCGAACGTGCCTTGAGCGCCGCCAGAAACGTCAGCAACCAAGCCTCTTTTCTCGACAGCTTCGAAGTAACCTTCAGACCCAGCAACCTTACCCAAGGTGGTAGAGTCGTCGATTGGAACTTGAACCTCAGTCCCATCAGTAGCAGCCTTCTGACCGTAGAGCAACATCATCTCGCGCTGGTTCATGAAACGCTTGCGCGTATCCATCTCACCCTTTACGTACCATCTGTAGTCACCATTTCCGATGTTTACCCAGCCGATGTTGGTTGCTTGAGAACCGTTGACTGCGTAAGTCTCCTTGGTGATGATGAATGGGTTGACGCGCTTGGTGATTCCAGGCTCGCGGAAGCGGCCAGGCTGATCAGAACCTTGAGCGTAGATGTTACCGATAACGGCAAACTGAGTCGTTGAGCCGTAAGAACCCGTGGGGTTTCCTGCACCATCGAGACGAGCCACAGTGTAAGAGTTGTCGTTTCCGTCGCTGTCGCCATCAGTGATGCCAGTAACCACGAGGCGCTCATTCTCAGGAGTCAAGAGAACGTCGTTCAAGCGCAGGTCGATAGAGTCGTCTGCAGTGCCGCTCATGGTCAGGGTAGCAGTAGAGATAGTACCCGTCACGTATGGGTGCAAGCGACCTTCTTCCCAGTACTGGACTTCGTCCTGAGTACCAGCGTTGGTCACAGCACCAGTGAGCTGCAAGAAGCCAGTGATACCTTGATCTCCGTAAGTGCTGATCAACAAGTCTCTGTTGTCAGGCTTGGCGTAGTCGCCAATCAAGTCCCCGAGAGAGACATATTTTTCTGGGGTTGCCAGAAGCTTTGACGGTCCTTCGTTAGAAGCTCCGCTGTTAGTATAAGAAATAGCCATTTTTGTCTAATGTTAGATTTTGAAGGTCATAGTAGAGTTACCCATCATAGCATCCTTCAACTGCTGAGTCAGGGAATTTTCAGTTGGTTGTACGCCCTGTGAGTTTGGCTGTGTAGAACTAACATTGGCTGCCTTAGTCACCAAGTTTCTCTGACCGTCACCCAACCCCTTCTTGTAGATTTCCTTTGCGATGGTGTCGATGTTATCGATCAGAGCCCTATGTGAGCTAAGCAACTCGTAGTTCCAGTTGCCGTTGTTATCAACGTAAGGATCGAAGTACTCATCGAGTCGGGCGTTCTTATCGATGAGAGACTTCTTGTAGTTCTCTTGGAATCCGAACTTGAAATCGTTGCCGTCTCCTAGGTCGAATTGCAACCCTTCAAGTTCATTGACGCTAGACGCCATCTTCGAGATCCACTCTTCGTTGATGAATGGTTCTTCAGCAGACTGCTGCTCAACAACTGGCATCTGGTACCCATCTCGCATTTCGCTTATGGCGTCCCGAGCTGCCTTCGCATCGAGCTTCATCTGAATCTGACCCATCTGTACCTCAGACTCATCGTGGAGGTCGGCATCGACCGTGTACTTATTCTTCATAAGCACGTTGATTTCCGTGTCGCTCAAGTCAGGGTACTGAGTCCGCATGTGAGTGGCAATCGCAGTCATGTCATCCATTTCGGATGGGTTTACTGACTGGTACTTGAACCAATCCATAGGGTCTCGTCCTGTCTTGCTAACGAAGTCGGCAATCACTGCGATACGTTCGTCCAGCTGAGGCTGAGATTGTTGAGCCAAGTCATCCAAAGACTTTACTTCTCTACCAAGCCTTTCGCTTAAGAATGAGAAGACCGCTTCTTCGACTTGTGCATCAGAGTATTCTTCTTGTTCGGGAGCAGCCTCTTGGGTAGGCTGCTCTACCTCCACTTGTTGCTGGGGCTCAGGTTGAACCTCGGCTTGTGGTTCTGGTTCAGGAGTCGGTTCTGGCTGTGGCTGTGCCATAGACGCTGCGACTTCCTGCTCAGATACAAAAGTGAAACCGCCTTCCTGAGCGGTTTCCTGTGGTTGGATGTTTTCGTTTTCCATGAATTAAATTATTGATTATCAGTATTATCCTACGTATGCTACGCCCTTTGCCGTACCGTCAGAGGTAACGGAAGAGAACATACCGTAGATAGTCATGCCAGCCTCCAGCGGAATAGCCACGCCGTCTGCCCCAGCAGCAGCATACGATGCGCCGCTAACTTCAAAAAGGCTAGCTCCATTGTCAGATGCCTTAAACGTAACCGTCCCTGCCTCTGTGCAAGTAAAGGCCGTGAACTTCTTGCTTGTAGGTGCGGTCGCCTCAGTGCTATCGCTGATGTAATAGAACGTAGACGGTAGTGTTGCTCCTGGATATGCCATGCTTATTGTTTTTGCAAATATATAACTTATTTATTTCCTGTGCTTTGCCACCTTCTTGGCGATCTTCTCGGGTTGCCTTACAAATTGCTTACCCTTCTTATTGCCCTCGGCCTTGGCCCTGTTAGTGGCAGCTTTCTCACTAGCGCTCAGAGACTTCCATGCTTTGTCTGGAAGGTACCGCTTCTTTCCTTTAGACGGTTTTCCGTCTGAGGTGCGCCACTTCTGCTTGGTCCACTTAGCCAGTGAATTGCTGCTGGACTTCTTCCCAGAGTATCCCCCGCCAGCTTTCTTGTATGCAGCTACAGCGAGCTGAGCCTTACGAGCAGACCACTGACCAGCCTTCCCTCCTTTGGAGCCAGACTTGATGCGTGCAACAATTCTCTTCCAGAGTCCTGGATTCTTTTTCTTTGCTGTCTCAGCCATGCGTCACTGTCTTAAACTCTGCCTTCTCTATTGCTTTGGGGTGCGGTGCGTAGTCTCCCTCCATGAGATAGAACCTCCCACCCTCTTCCATCCAGTGGTATCCCTTTGGAGGATCCACTGAGATCTTCTTCTTGCCTACGCTAAGCTTTTGCTTCTTGTACGCCTTCATCACCACTTGACTTTATTGGCCCACCATGCAGCACTCATCTTGCCACGATTGATATTCTTTCTGTGCCTATCCTTAAACGCCTTGCGCTGCTTAGCGTTCTGATTGGTCTTAGCCCCCTGCTCACCGAAACGAATAAGCTTTACTTTCTCCCCTTCCTTTGCCAACACTATGTGTGACTTCTTGGGGTGCTTAGGTGTACGCTTTGCCTTGTTAACACCAGACAAACCATACTTCTTAAGCATGTTCTTTATTCTGTTTCCGAGTTTAGATGGGCTGCTCATAATACAAATATAATTACTGCTGAGTTATTGATGAGGCCGCGAAGACGACGTTGTAGTTACCATCGTCAGACCTAAACGAATGAACAAACGAACCAGAGGCGACATAGGTGGCTGAGTTGGCTGTGTATTTAACCGTAGCCGTAGTCGCAGACGTACACTGAGTATCGTATGAAGCATCGTCACCGACAATAGTAAAGCAAACATTAGTTGCTGAAGAAAGTTGATCTGCTGCAATCAACTGAGAACCAGAGTATGCGATCCCGCATCCAGTAGCTCCTGGAGGCTTAGACTCGACTCCGTCAAGAGAAACAAACAGGCCTGATGAATCTATAGTTTTCATGAAATCGTTATTGTAAGAGACTTCCATCTCCACCGAATTTGCGTGGCAGTAACGGGGCTTAGTGTGAGGTACTGTTTAACCATATGCCCGTTACTTATCGTAGCGTCTGTAAGATCAAACGTTACGTCCTGGTACACACCACCAGTAGCTGCTGAGCCGTAGTACGACGCTGTTCCTCCAGCATAGGGGGCCCCAGGAGTTCCCCATGATGCGAGCCAACTACCGTTTGTATAAAAAGAAATCACCGTAGAAATCTCCACAGTTCTTCCTGAAGGAATGTTTCTGATATCAAGAGTATTCTGCGTACCCCTTGTCCCGTCCTGATTGTCTCCAAGAGAGACGCACGGGCCCACCATTGTGTCAGATATAGTGACATCTGCATCGGCGTCTATCTCTGCGTATGTAAAAAGAGTGGCATACGTTGTAGAGCTTGTTACACTCTTAAATGCTGCATCAAAATCAGACCAAGAAAAAGTGCCTCCTCCGTATGTTGCAATGGGATTTGCAAAGGACAGGTTTCCGCTACCATCAGTCTTTATGAAATCTCCATCGCTTCCAGCGCTCGTTGGGAAAGTAAGGTTTACTGTCGGAAGTGTAACAGTCACGTTCCCGCTCATAGAGCTTGGGGCGTTTATCGTGACGGCATTTGAGTTGCCGTTGTCATACATACGAATAGACGAGTTCGCGGTGTCTCCATCTATCGTAAGCCTGTTGTTTATCTGAGCAGTACCAGCGTTAAAGAACTTTACCTGACTCGTACCGCCTTGAGTAAGTTCGAGCGAATTGCCATTAAGCTCAATGGCCCTGTTTCCAGACAGCGTACCGTTAGCCGTATAGATGCTGTCACTTACTGGCGTTGTCCAGCTAAGAGTTCCGCTACCATCCGTAGTGAGGACTTGGTCTGCATCACCATCATCGGATGGGAGGGTGAGTGTGTAGTCGGCAGCTACCGTAGCTGGTGGCTGTATACCTACATAGTTGCTGGAGTCAGAGTCGTAGAGCCTAAGAGGAAGTTGGTCCTTGAGGCTTACTGATGTGGTGTTCTCAAAGGACACTTCACTGACTTGATTGTCAAACTTGTAGTTTGCGGACCCGCTTCCATTCTTCGTAAACGAGAAGTCCCCAAGGGTGGATGCACCAAGGGAATTGCCAGCAGCACCACTGAATTGAATACCAGTGGTGTTTGAAATCTGGAACGTGTTACCTACATCGACGGCTCCATTGATAGTAATGTAAGCTGATCCTGCTCCAGTAATCTTGCCTATTGTAAACCTCTCGCCCCCGTCAACACCTATTGTCGCTGAGTCAGCTAGTCTGACCTCAGAGCCGTCTACCTCAAGGTTGTTTCCGATAAGGGCATTAGTAGCTACGTGAAGTCCAGCTGTCGGGGTTACGTTACCTACCCCGACGTAAGCATTGTTCTCGTCGATATAAAGCAGTGGGTTAGCTGCACTGTCTCTGAACGTGATCCTACCGCCTGCTAGCAAGTTTACTACCCTAGTAGTGTCATCTAAAGTAAGATCGGAAGTCTTCAGTGTAGGTACGTCTGATTGAGCCCTAGCTGCCGTGTAGTACAGGTTAGTGCTGCCTTCAGGTACTTCGTCCGTGTCTTGCTTGTGCGTTGGCCTGATGATGATTCTGCCAGAGCTTCCAGGGCTTGTGGTCAAGACAGCTGCAAGAAGTATGCTGTGACCGTCTGCAGGAGCAGGCTCTGTCGTAGTTACTCCGCCAGCGTTATCTGGATCGAGGTACAGGAGATCGCCTTGGTCGTACTCAGAAGGATCATACCCAGACAACCCGTCAAGTTTTCCGAACCATACTACGTAGCCCCAATCATTGAGAGCCATGTCCTGGGCTGCAAACCCAACAACCCATTCTGGAATAAATCCAGGATATGATTGATCGGCCTTCTTAAAAAGCAATTTGCTACCCGTGGAGCCCCCAAACATAACAACGTCACCCTTAGAGATAGCCTCATCAGCTCTGCCGTAAAACACGTTCTTCTCACCAAGCTCTATAGAAACTCCGTCGGCATTGGTGTATGCCACGGTCTCTTCGTCGACGTCATAAGCCAAACTTCCAGCCGCAACTCCGCCTTCGTCTTCAAATGTGATAGCGTTACCAGCGGTATTCAAATTACCGCCTAGCTCAGGAGATGTATCCTCCACAACAGAAGCAAGCCTGTCGGCCCACTGAGTAGAGTAGTCAGCATCCGTAAGCTTGACAAGGCTTTGTCCTGTGGTGCCACCAACAGGTACCCCAGCCCCAGCAGCACCAGTACCACCAGTGACAGCTAGAGCGTTCTGCACTACGACGACATTGCTGTCCGACGTAGACA
>Ga0208645_1001216_pt1 | contig 23330 bp, 32 predicted proteins | sample VirMetDEL_Sep_01_FD_184519 | JGI IMG/M metagenome (GOLD analysis project Ga0208645, IMG submission 184519) | Aqueous microbial communities from the Delaware River and Bay under freshwater to marine salinity gradient to study organic matter... | ecosystem: Environmental > Aquatic > Marine >... | reverse complement strand
TAACACTAAACTTGTTGGGTTGAGGTTAGTGTTACGATTAATGATATTGAAGAGGTGGAATATTTGCCAATTATGGATTATAAAAATCAAGCTATACCTTTAGCAAATGTTAAATCTACAAATGTTAATACTTCTATTCAAAGAGCTATTACAAAGGCGATTGCAAGACACGGATTGGGACTTTATATTTACGCTGGAGAGGATTTACCAGAAGATGATAAGCAGGATAATATTGCCAATAAGTTCACTAAAGAGCCAACAGGGGCAATGGCTAGTCTTGCAAATACAGCTAACGAGGAAATAAAATCAAAGGCAGAAGAGCAGAAGCTTAATAAATTAAAAGAATCTTTGGCTAATATGGGGAGTATTGAGGAAATAGACGGCTACCTTGAAGAAAGGGGAAGGTTGGGAGTATTAAAAGCAATGAGCGAAGTAAACGCCTCGCAAGCAATGCTAATAATCAAAAATGCTAAGTTAGCAGTTGACCCCGAATATAAGGGGGAGTAATGAATAAGTCGTTGTCTATTTTAGAGTTAACAAAAGGATTAAAGGTAACTTGGGAGTCATTTTCGGGGACAACCAAATATACTGGAATAATTGAAGATGTAGTAGATTTTGGACACGACTTTAAAGAAGATTTAAAAGTCAGAATTAGTAGGATTAAATCTTTTCCTAAACGCAAAGAAACTAGGGGAACTAAATATTTTAGCGTATATAACTATGAATTTTATGAATATAAGGGGGAGTAATGACAAACGATAGATTTAAGTTTAGAGCAAAAAGATTAGATAATAGTGAATTTGTTTGTGGTTATTATTTGCCAATGCTTAGCGGATATAAACACTTTATATATTTGCCCCTCAATTATTTAAATGAACACTCAAGAATTGAAATTGACCCCAAAACGCTCGGTCTAAACACGGGGCTAAAAGATAAAAACGGCGAAGAGATTTATGAAGGCGACATTGTAAAATACATTGATGACGCTGGCAGAAATCGAATAGGAATAATTAACTGGTGGGAGTTTTGCTACTTTGTTAATGCTTTAGGCGGAGATGATGAAGGTAATCAAGATATAGAGCTACATCCTGATTATTTACAAAATATTGAGGTAATTGGTAATATTTATGAAAATCCTAAATTATTAGAAAATGACAAATAAAAGACATTTTAAAAAAAAATAATATTGACTTTATAAATTAAAATAAATTATAATAATTTAATTACTAATCTAATTAAAAAAACAATGAAATCAAATTTAGAAAAAGAACTATTAAAAAACTACTACAAAGCCGTTAATTCAATGGTTGAGGAACTTTTGAAGAAAAAAGGCTATGATGGTACTACTTGGCGTACATACGAAGGCAAGTATATAACAATTTGCGATACAAGCGAAGGCACGGAGTTTTTGGCTGGTGATGGCTCTGATGATGGCGGAGTTATGAGTGGTTATTGGATAGGTAGTGATATAGGCGGTTTATTATGTGTCAATGAAGAATGGTATTTAAGTGCTAATATTATCAAGGAAGCTTTAGAAATTGGAGCTAGTCTTGATGATGTTTTTGAATACTTAGATTATGAGTTTGATTGCAGCGAAAAAAAGGTTGATAAAAAATTTAATTTTAAGAGTTATTTTAAATTAGGCGAGGAAGGCAGAAAGGAAATTTTAAAAGGGTCGGATTCCACCAAATTAAAAAAAACTATGAAAAAATGTATTTTTAAAAGAATAAAACAATGCGCCGAAGAGATTGAAGAAAAAATCACTCTTGATAAAATCTATGGTTTTGAATTATTGGACTATATTTCTAATAAAGTTGACCAAGATTTTAAACAATATAAATATGAAAGAAGATATATTATAATCAATCGTATTTATGCCAATTTACACAGGGGAGAATTAGGGCACTTTCATTTTTAAACATTTAAAGATATGCAAAATTTAAAAATAATAAAAATACCTAAAACAATATATTTGCCAAAACTTACAATAAAAGCTTTGGAAGTTATTGCTGAAAAAGAAAATAGATCAGTCACTTCTCTTATTGAAAATATTATAAAAGATTATTTAGAAAAGAATGACTAAAATATATTTTCATTACAACGATAAAGTTAATTATGGAACATATCAAATACAAGTAAGCAGCGAATTAATAAGGCATTTATCCAGTCAGAAAGACTTTTCTGTTAGTTTTGAATATGAATCACCGAATAAAACTTGGTATCAATTAAAAGCTTTCTATGAAGCAATTAATCAATTATTGCCGCAATACAACAAAGAAAGAAAAGAAGCAGGAGAAATTGAATTTACTAAAAATGAATTTAAGGCAATACTTAAATATGTAGGCGGTTACTATGACACAATACCAAGCAAAAAAGGGGATATAACCATTTTTAAAAGTTTCAAAGATATATCAAAAGATGAAATGGTAAATGTATTGAAAAGAATTGAAAACTGGGCAAAAGTTAGTAAGGGATATAGTTTGGATATTACAAGAGAAACAAAAGAAATGATTGACTTTTTCAAGTAAATTATTATAATTTATATATGCGAGGGTAGTTTTTATTCATTGTAGTTTCTACCCTCGCACCAAAAAACAACAATAAAATTAATATGCAGAAAATAAGAATAAAAAAGATTTGGGATAACCAATCAAAAAAATTTATAGACTCTTACGAAGTACAAGATAGAGAAAAAATAATTACTGGAAAAGTTGATATATCAACCAAGAAAGATGATAAATATATTAGCAAAACATTACCATTTATAGCTTTTAAATCTAAAATAGATCAAGGAACGATAAATTGTTTATTAACTAGTAATAATAAGCTATTTGATGCTGAATTTAATATTATGGTAGATAGTTTTGCAGATGAGAACGGAGAAGAAAAGAAATATTTAAAACTAGTAATTAATAAAGCTATATTAAATAGTGATAACAATAATTCTAATACTATAAATCAAGAGCAAATAGTTGATGACGAGATTCCTTTTTAATTTATTAGCAATAATAATTATTTACTTAATTACTAGCTTTACCTGTTGGCAAATTCCAGTTGATTTTCAAGACTGGAAGCAAGAAACAAGGCTATTCTATGTAATAATCATATTTATTATTATGATTTGCGTAAATGCACTTATAACTTATAAAGACGATTTTTAATAAAATGACAACCTTTGCCTTTATATATCTTGGAGTTTTTGTTGTTGGTGCAGTAATAACAACAATATTTTAATATTTAAACAAAAAAACTTGTTACTAAGACAGCATCAAAAGTATTTGAATTTGGGGTGGGCATTAAACAGCGGTTGGCTTTAAGCTAGTCGTGATAGCTTGAGAATAATGAAATGATAACTTCGGTGTCCCTGTAAAGTTCTAAGTGAAAGCAGGTAAACTAACGGCAATAGCGGTTAGTGGTAAATTCTCGTAGGGGGCTGTTTAACTAACATAATTTAAACAAATAAAACAAATGAAAAATTATAGTAAATTAGCTTTAAGAACCGACCACAAATCTTACGAACAAGTTGCAAGTAGGTTTAGTCCATCAATAGCAAGATTAACTCGCGCAGGATTAGGCTTATCAACAGAAGCTAATGAGTTTTGCGACCAATTAAAAAAGCATATAGTCTATGGTAAAGAATTAGACAAAGTTAATTTAATTGAGGAGCTAGGCGATTTATGTCGGTTTATTGCTATGGCTTGTGATGAACTAGGAACTTCATTTGAGGAAATCCAAGAAATTAATATTAATAAATTAAAAGCTCGTAAAGGTTGGCAACTAAGATACATTGCAAAACCTTCTTTGCCTTCTTGCATTGCTTTCGCGCAATATTGTTCTTTTAAATCTCTTGCTCGGTTTGCAAGTTTTGGTGAAAAATACACAGATGATAAAGCTCTTAATAGAGATTTAGAAAACGAAAGGCAAATTTTAGAGAGTAAATCTGATAAATAATATGCAAGATATGTTAAATAGAGCAATACACTTAGCCTGTGATGCTCATTATAACCAATTTGATAAAGGCGGAAAAAGTTATATTTTACATTGTTTAGAGGTAATGAATCTTTTAAAAACAGATTGCGAATATTTAAAAACCATAGCAGTTTTACACGACACAATAGAAGATTCTGATTTTACTTTAGTAGACTTAAAGAATTTTGGCTTCCCTTCAAGAGTTTTAAGGGCGGTTGATCTTTTATCTAAAGTAGAAGGTCAAACAAATCAAAAATATTTAGATGCTATTTGCTCAAATAAAGATGCTATGCTAGTTAAGTTAGCCGATTTAGAGCATAATAGTAAAATTTCAAGACAACCTAATTTAGAAAGAAAGGATTTTGATAGATTAGAAAAATATTTTTCTATGTATAGATATATAAAAACTAAATTAGAAAATGCTTAAAAAAAACAATCAATGATAGCAAAGAAAATTTTAAACCTCTTAAGTAGAAAAGAAGCTAAAAAAGATGATAAGTTATTGCCTTTTTTAGATATTAATGAAAGCGATTTACAAATATATTGCAAGAGATTGTTTGATGCTTTTGCTTTCCAATTAAAAATGAAATATAAAAGAGATTTAGCTTTATTTGTTCAAATAGATAATGGCAGTAAATCTGGCATAAGATATAAAATAAAAAAGAAAGCAGAGGGTACTGTAAAGGGCTTTCCTGATGTTATGATATTAGCGACTAGATTAGACAATTCACAGCAAAAAACATTCTTTGTTGAGTTTAAAAGACTTAGCAGCTACAAGATAACAGAAGAGCAACTTGAAATGCAGCAAATATTAAATCTAATGGGATATGAAGCATACACAACTAACAATCCTATTTTCTTTGAAAAGCATATTTTACTGGATAGAATACAAAATTTTATATTAGGCAATGACATATAAAAAAGCTTCACAACTCAAAGAGGAAATCTTTATCTTGTCTCATCTATTTTTAGTAGCAAATTACGCCATTGAAGGAGAAGAGAAATATAATAAGCAACTAGCAATTACTATTGAAGATGCTATAAAACATCTTATTAAGACTTATTCTAATAAGACTTACGAGCAATGGCAAAACATTATAGCTAAACTTAATTCTAGGGTTGATATAAAAGAACTAATAGGAGAAAAGAAAAGTAGCCATAAGTTTATTTTAGCTTGGCACGGATTGCTACAATCAATTATAGATGACGGTTATAATATGCCTGAATATATAACAGATATATTTGATATATTCTTAGAAATAGAACATAAGCAATCTATGAGTAATGACGATTGGGAAGCCTTGAAAAAATCAGCAGATAAGAAAGCAAGGCAATTTTTAGTTAAATTAAAAAAAGAAGGTCTTTTTACTTGATATTCATTATAAATTTTGATATACTATTATTAGCTGTAAATTGTGTAATTTATAGCTTAATATTAATATAAATAAAAAATTATAATGAACGAAACAATTAGTAATGAAAGTCACGATCTTTCTTTACAAGAAAAAGGTTTTATTTCTGCATTTGCTACCCTGTTAATTTCTTGTGCTTGTGCTAGTTTATGTTATCTTACAAGACAAAGAAACTCAATTAATAATCAATCCGCAGCTAATACTTACGAACAGCCGATAGTATCTTTAGTAATTGATAGGGAGCAAGAAAGACCTAGTAATAGTGCGGAGAGTCCAAGAGCAATAGAAATGAGCGTTAGAACCCCTGCGGCTCATCTTTTACAATAAATAATTCTTCTAAATTATTAACTTGAATATAAGTCAAATTATCTCTAGGGGGGTTCAAAACTGAATAGCAATAATAATTATAATATTGATGATTAGGATTATCAATTAATCTTACATTGTCCCAATTTCCTACAATATCTAAAGAATTAAAAATAGAAATAAAATCCTCTTTAGTAATTAGATTGCTTTTATATTTTTGATATTCCTCTTTTAGAATAGAGTATTTAGTTAAGCCTGCCATCTCTGCAATATAAGCAGGCTTAGCTTTATCTTCCATAAATATCATAAAATCAATAGCAGCTTCTTTTTCTGCCTCCTCTTGATTTTGGAAGATATAAAAATTTAAGTTGTTATATTCCATTTCTCCTTTATAAAGTTAATAAATTTTGTGTATTTATCGCCTGCCAGTTCTTCATTATATATTGCTATCTCCGCAACCTCGCATTCTATATAACGCCCAAATCCTCTATTGATAGCAATTAAAAGATCTCCACTTGGATCAGTAAAGCCAGAAAAATCATTTACGCTGGCTTGCAAAACTCCATTAACATATACTTTAGCTGAATTATCATTAAGATTAAAGCGACTTTCAAAAATATAGTAATCGTTAAAATAATTGCCTGGAGGAGTAACAGCACTTGATACAGTACAATTTATAACGTGCCTAAACTCGCCAGCTGTTTGTGCTTGCACTTGAAAATCAGTACTGCTAGAATTTACCGCATAAAAAGCATCAGCAAATCCAGTAGAATTACTAACTTTACCAACCACAACAAAATTTAAAATACTATTATAACTAATACTTGATGCTGACAACCAATTACTAATACCATCAAAACTGAGAACATCTAAATTATTTCTTGTACTAAGAGTAGGCTGCCTAGAGCCTGTATTTTGTATTAAATCTTTATTGTTTGGGGTTAAATCGCCAAAATTACTTACTAAGCCTGCACTTTCTACTATACTACCTTTATATGAAGCATCATAAAAAACATAAATATTATTAAAATCTTTTGAAGTCCACAAATTCCATTTATCTTTTAAAGTTTGAAAATGCTCATATCGTTCAAAAAAATCTAAAACTTTATCATAAACAAAAACTCCTGCAATATCGCCTAGTAAGCTTTGTCCAATTAAGAAATTGCCAGTTTCACTAACCGCCGCTCCTGTATAAGTAGCTTGCAAAATACCATCTAAATAAACTTTTATTTCATTATTAGAAGTTGCCTTTGTAATGGTAATTAATTGGAAATAAGCACTATTTAAGATTGCTTGATTTACTCCGCCAAAATCTAATTCCAAACTATTACTTGATGAGTTCCAAGTTAAAAAAGTATTTGCTTCTCCCGCTTGATTAAATATTTTTTGTAATTGGCTATTAGCCACTCTAGCAATTACAGATATTGTAAAATCAGTCGTGCTAGTATCAAAAGAATCATTAATATCAAAATAGCTTGAACCATTAAGATTTACTACATTAAGACTATTGAGAGTATTTAAATTTACTGTTGGAGTTCCTGTTGCTGTTGCATTTCTATTATTGCCTGATGAATCCAGCCAAGAAGTCGCAGTATTACCAGATAAAACAAAATTATTTGTATTGCTTGCATCGTACGAAGCCCAAGCCACAAGCTGGCTAAAATCTAATTGCCACTTACCTTGAAAATATGCTCTGTTGTTTTCAAGTTCTAGATCCGTAAGCAATCTATCGTAAATTATTATTTCAGCTATATCGCCCTGTAATGTAGGGGTTGATGTTTGTACTCCCGATCCTATTTTAAAATAGCTACTTTCATTAGCAAGGGTAACGCTTTGTGAGCTTTTTAATTGTCCGTTTTGATAAAGTTTTATTGTTCCATTATCGTTAGTAAGGGTAATTAATTGAAAGGCTGTTTTATTAATAGTTTCTATTTGATTTGAACCGCCTAAATTAGATTTTATGCTTTTTGTTTCGTTATCATAAGCCAATAATACATTACTAGAGTAATCTTGATTTAAAATACTTGAATCAGCACCATCATTTACTTTTAAGACTAAAGAGATTGTAAAATTAGTAGTACTATAATTAATACCTTGACCAGCAGCAAGGATTAAAAAGCTACCAAAGGTATTGGCAAAGCTTAAAACATTAAGATTGTTTTGTGTGTTAGTGTTAATTTTTGGATAAATACCTAAAAGTGCATTAAAAGCATCAACTACTGCGTGCCTATTATTGCCAGATATATCATTCCATTGATTAATAGAATCGCCGCTAACAATACTAAAATTATTAATATCGCTTGCCTCATACCAAGCCCATTGCTCGCCTATTGGTTGAATTGCAGACTCTAAATCTTGTACTATATTTCTTGCAACATCTTTTACAATATCCGATACTATATCCACCATTTAGAAAAAAATATATAATGTTAAAATAATAACTAAGGGAGCAAAATAAACCCAGTTTTTATCTAATCCCAATTTACGCCATTTGTTTTTTAATTTTAAGAGAGTCATATTATAAATATTAAATTACTTTTCAATCCAATTTACTTCTAAAGGAAGTATATAATATTTTGCAACATCTTTTAATCTTTTTGCGTTTTTATCATAATCTTTTTTATTTCCAATTAGAACACACAAAGGCTTTCTATTTGTCTTGTAAGCATAATGTAAAGCTTGAAAACCGCACTCATAAGCTTTATGAGTAAAATCTAATTCTATTGCGTACTCTTTAGTTAAGCAATCAACTCTTGTTTTATCATCTAAAATAACCTCTTTTTCTCCTTCCACAAGATCGCAATAAATATCTTGATAATAGCTTTCTTGATATGCGTGAGCTGATTTAATAGATAGAGCAAATAGAATTATTAATAATATTTTTTTCATAATTTTTTAGTTTTCCAATTATTATTTTTGTCAATCCAAGCATATTTTACTTGCTTGCGTGCTTTCAATGGATTAATGGCAAATCCAATATGTATTATATTTAAAGCATTTTCTATTAAAATTTGATCAAAATTAATTTCTGCATCAATAATATGATTCATTACAACCTTTAAAGGCAATATTTTTTTATTAATTCTAACTTTTATATCAACTGCTAAACCTGATTTATGCCTACTAGTAGGAGAGCCTTTTACTAAAACATTTAATTTTTCGCATCTATAACCGCTTGTAATATCAATTACAACATTGTTTGAAGCATATACTGATTGTAAATAACTATGTAAAATTTGCATCTGATCCGCTGTTTGCATGAGATTAGATAAAATATATTGCTGATCTGGCGTGTTATCTATATTGTTTCTTTCTGCTACTGTTGATTTCCAAAACTCAATAGCTTTGAAATTAGGTCTTGTAAGATCAATTAATTGTATATTAAGATGAGGCTGAATTGAGCTATCAATAGTTTTTTCTTTTTGCTTTTTGCCACTAAAAAGAAATTTAAAGAATTTAAGAAACATAATTAATCATAAAAATTATTGATACACTCTTTTATTTCTTCTTCGCTTGTGTAGTTATTATCACACTTGCAATAATGAATTGCATCATTCATTAAAACATTATCGCTTAAATATAAAATCAATTCATCTTCTCCTGATAATGCTATGCCTGCTTGCCTTTTAGTGTCTATTTGTGCCTGCCTTCTTTCTGCTGTTAATTTTATTTTATTACTAACTTTATCGCTTGAAGGTCTGTATAGTTCGCAATAATCTGATTTAATCTTTATCACTTCTTTTTTTGGCAAACAACTTGCCAAGCTTAGAGCTATGATTAATAGTAATATTTTTTTCATTTATTGCTTTTTTTAAATTAGTATTTTGTAAATTAGCTTTTTCTTCTTCCAGCTTTATCTCTTCAAAAATCTTTTTTTTGCCCTTATTTTCTCCTGACCTAAAAACTACTGTCAATGAAGCAAAAATTGCTAATATAACACCAAATATCTCAAACATTAATTATTCCTCTTAATTGTTGCAATGATGAATTATTAGCAAGCAATATTATTGCTGCACTAATACTAAGAGATAAAATAAAAAGAGAAACAAAAAATAATCTTGATTGCCAGATTCCCTTTCCCATAATTCGCATTGCTTTTAAATAGTCTAGCGTGTCTTTATACCAACTCATTTTTAATCACAAAATAATTTAATTTTAGTAGCATAGGTAATTGCTAATTGAAAAACATTGTACGGGGTCATTTCTTTGGCAATTCCTCCTTCAACAATAGAGGTATCATAGCCTAGTTTCTCAAGTAATAAAGCTGTTTTATAGCTACAAAATATTTTTTCTAAATCAAAATCAATAAAATCTTCTGTTTTATTTTCAATATCAATATCAAGTCTTTGTGCAATATCGTTTATTGTATCGCTATCAAGAGCTGACATAGCCGCTGATATTTCGCCATAAGGCAAGCCATGCACTAGCTTAGTAAAGCTATCAATTATTTCTTTGTCATATTTATCAAAAGAGGCTACAATTACCGCCCCTCTGTAATTCTTAACAAAATCCAAAAGATCGTTTTTTTCAACACCAGTAGGCAAAGCATCAATGGTTTCTGCTTTGTAAATATTGGTAGTGTCAATTTCATCAAAATTGCTGATATATCCAACATGGTCAATAGGTGGATTGCCTTTTATTTTAAATACTAAACGAGTTAGAAGAAATACTGGATTAAATGCTCTTTTAAAAGTAAATTTATTTATATAAAACAATAAATGTAATTTATCTTTTTCAAGGCTATTAATAGAATCTTGTATTGAATCTAATTTATGTAATCTTTTTAGTTGCTTAAGATTTATTTTCATTATCTAATTTTTTATGTAATTCTTTTAGAAGCTTAGTTTCCTCTTCTAACATTTGACCTAAGTTTTTAAATTGTAATTCAAAATTTCTTTTATTGTGTTCGTTGATTCTTTTAGAAATATTATTTTCAATTTTTACTAAACCAGTATCAATATACTTTTTTAATTCTTCTTTTACTGAGCCTCTTTGCTTGTTTTCGTGTTTTGCAATTTTGTTAATTTGTCTTTGTAAATCATCAAACTTATCGCTTACATTAATTCTATAAGCATTTGATCCTAATTTTGTAATTATTACGCACATTCCAACAAACAAAGAAGCCGCAAATCCATAAATAATGGACGATATATAATCTAACATTAAAACCTTATTTTTTTGCATAAGCAAAATTAAATTGTTTCAAAATGGGTGATTTCTACTCGAATCTTGTATCATTACTATTTAAGTGATAATTGATAGAGTTTACCTCTTCAATACTTGTGGCATTAAATACCGCATTTTTTAAAGACCTTGCAATAAAAGTATTATTCATTGCACGATGTTTTAAATGACTTCTGATTGCATTTCTTAATTTCATATCAATAGCTACACCGCCTTTTCTTAAAAAAGCTCCGTTTTGATCTACAATGTCGCAAGAATAAGGTAAATAATAATCTACCCTTCCGTTATCATATTCTTCTTTTACATCATTAAGAATTTCGCTTGGCGTTCTAATTGGTATTGATACTGGCTTTGCATCAAAAACAAAACTAACATTATTATCAGTTTTTACAACTTGTCCAAATTCATTAACTGCTAATTCATAGGCAGGAGTGGAAGAATTGGCATAATAAACAAAAGGCTTAGTGTCTATTAAATCTCTTATTTCATTAATTTCTTTTATTTTAGCTGATTTAACTTGTTGCAATTCCCAAGCATTAATGTAAGGTTGCTCGCTCTTTTTTATATTGCCAGTTGTTCGGTTTATGCAATCTACCCAATCGCCAGTTCTATAATTGCCGCTTAGGTTAATTCCTTTTACAATTTCACCCGTTACTGTATTTCTTGAAATGTCCATTTTTTAAAAATTTATAAATTAATATTTTTCTTCCCAACCCTCCGTTTGTAAACTTGATGTATTGGAATTACCTACATTCATAAACACATTAACTTGGGAATTTATGCAGATTAAATTAAAACTATTTGCACCAACAAAATTAATATTAGCTACTGCTCTTGGTAATATTGTTGAAGATTGAGCAACTGATGTAACATATAGCTGTCTTATTGACCCTGTTGGAGTTGACGATGCTAAATAGACCGAAAAAAACCCTGTTACATTATTTTTATTTGGTACGGTTACATTTTCAGGAGTAGGAGTAGTGCTAGTTATAGTCTTTTGAAAATTTAAAACAGGGATGCCAAATTCAAATTTATATCCACCAATAAAAGTAGTATAATTGCCATTTCTAATGTTACTACTCGCACCAGTAGGCAAAGCACAAAGATATTTTTTCTTTGTTAAGCTATTAGCACTTACTACACTATCTCCACTTATTGTTGAGCCATCGGCTGTTGTAGTTCCTATAATATCAGTTATTGTGCCATTTTCATTTGATATTTGATAAACATAAACAAAACCATCAGCTGGCAAAGACTCACCGCTAACCATACCACCTGCATTTGTGCCTAGTGCGAAAGTAGCGTCAAATTGTTTAGTTAATGCACTTAGAGTTGCTTGTCCGCTTCCGTCATCAAAATCAAAGTTACCAGCTCCAAAGTCCATATCATGATCGGCATCAGTTGCATTATTGGCAATAGTAATTGGTTTATCTAGGTAAGATATACCTTGAGTTGTGGTGGTGGCTTCAGTTATTAAATTGTCCGATTCGCTTTTATTATAAACTTCGCTTTTACTATAAACATTTAAAGTTGTTCTAGCCTCAATATTTGATGTATCGTCTAATAAAGTTTTTGCAAAATCAGTTACTGGCGCAAGTCCTATATCAGCAAGATTTTTAGCGGCTAAATTATCTCCGCTGCTATTAATTACTAATGCTTTATCAGCATTGCCAGTATTTATAGGTAAAGTGATATTACTTAAATTTGAAGTCTCATCTAATAAAATTGCTCTTCCGATTGCTTCATCTTGTTCTTTGCAAATTAAAGTTAATTTATCTAATGCTTTTTCGTGGCTATCTGCTGGAAATTTGCCGCTACCAATATTAATATAATCAGCTTCTTGAGTTCTTAAGATCTCATTTAAAAATACTATTTGTTGCGTGCTAGTAGGAGCTGTTGTAAAGGTTATTGTTCCAAATCCATTACTTTCTAATGCTACAGTATAATCAACATCTTCAGTTAATTCTGTTTTTACATCGTTTTCAGAAATAATAACTTTGATTGTATAATTCTTATTTTTAGCAGCGTTTAATTGTTTTAAAACTTTAAAAGTAAAATTATATATCGTGTTTATTCCGTTTCCAGTATAATCATTTCTATTTGTCGCTGTATATTCTATTGTCATAATTATCTATTTATAGTTGCTGTTTTTGGTAATCTTCTTGGTTCGGTTTCGCCCCTTCTCCAATAATACTCTTGTCCTGATTCATTTTTAAGTCTTTTTTCTAATTCACGCATTCTTGAAGAAAATTTAGGGTCTATCATTTTTTCTAATTCGTCAAATAAATATCTTTCAACTATTAATCTTGAATACCACAAGCTTTGTGCTGGAACATTGCGCTTAACTAAATTAAAAACATCTCTTTTTATTTTATCTACATTTTTTTCAGAAAATTCTTCTTTTAATCTATCAAGATTTCCTATTGTGGTAGCTTGTACATCTCCTAATAGACCAATTACTGGACCACCAACTGCTCTAGCAAATGCACTCGCACTTCTTGAAGAATCCGCAAATAAGAAATCTCCAAAGATACCTAGCCCCCCACCTTGCAAAGTTGCAGCAAGCCAAAATTTAGGGTCGTCAATATCTCTCATATCTTTGCCTTTTGATATATCTTTTAAATTCATAGCTAATCCACCCAATAAAGTAGCTCCTAAAAAAGTATAAATAGCATGGTCAAATTTGCCTTGTTTAGCTCTTTTAATTGATGGTAAGATATGGTTAAACATTACAGTAATAGGAAAACTCTTAAATTGTAAAAAAGTCGCTGCAATACCTCTTGCTGCTGTTCCTCTTCTTGCATCATTTGATAAAATTGCTCCTGTTGTAATAGCTCTTGTTCTAAGTGTAGGTTCATTTGTTGCAAGCGCTCTTAACGATTGCGAAAAATCATCAATTTTGTTGCCTATTTCTAATAATCTTGAACTTTCTACATTTTCAATAGTTAATAAATCCTGACTTCTTAAAAAATTTACTCCTTCTTCTGGAGAAAATGTGTTTGATTTTTTTATAATGTCCCAGTCATCTTTAGTAAAATTATGCAATTCTAAAGCTTCTTTAAAAAGTTTGTCTATATTATCCCAATCAGTTTTATTTAATACTAATCTTGCCAAATTTGCCTCTAATTCCATTGAAGCTGCATCTGCTGCCGCTTTTGTCATTGTTGCTAACCAACTTGACCTATTAGTAAATTGAGCAAGCCAACCAGTAACTTGACCGCCCATATTTTCGCCAGTAAATCTAACATCCGCTATTGCTGACCCTCTTGCTATATCCGCTATATATCCGCTTGTTTTTGCAAGCTGCCTATCTTTACTATTGACAGGGTTAAGCAATTTTAAATATCTAACCATTGTTTTTGTAGAAGATAAGCCGTTTATTTTAGCTGCTGCTTGTATAAAGGCAGTATCGGATATTGCTGATAAAGGAGCTGCACCTAGTAAAGCAGCACTTAATAAATTTTTAATATTTCCTATTGTTCTAAATACCCACCCTTCGCCGACAGAACTATCCACATATCCATTTAAAACTTGATACATGCCATTAATCCATTTCTTTTTAAAATCTTTTACATCTCTTGCTTCCATCTGTAAATCTAAATATTTCATCAAAGCGTTAGGTTTTGGCCCCATCTTCTCTAATATAGCAGTATCTCTTGCCAATGCTTCTAAATGATTTATTATATTATCATATAAGCCGCTTTCTCCTACACCGAATTTATCATTGTATTCAAGAAAAGAATCTGCATCTTTAAAATGATAAAATCTACTTGCTATTCTTTTTTCAGAAATTTCTTTGGCTTTTTTAGATTTTATTTTATTTGCTGCTAATTGTTTAATTAATTGACTTCTGCCATTTGTTACAATTCCTTCATAGTCATTTCTCATCTCATCTAATAACTTTTCTTGTGTAAAAGGAAGATCTGTCTTATAATCTATCATTTTACTTTTATCAAGTCTAGGCTCTAAATAATTATACCATTCTTCAAAGGATACTTTTTCTAGAAATTCTTTTTTATGCACAGTAGGGTAATAATTATCAAGTTTTCCTATTATACCCCCTGCATTTTTATATCTTTTATGCGCTATATCAAAGGTTTTTCTTATTGTATTTGCAAATTGACTAGCTTCTTTGTTATTAGTTTGTTTGCCTAATAATTCAGACACAACTTCTCTTATCCCCTCTTTTCTTCTATGAAGCCCTGCAAATTTACTCCTGTATTCATCTGCGAATTTATCCATATTAGAAAAGTATTGTTTTAAAATAGTACCTTTTCTTAAATATGTGCTTTCTAAGAAATCGCCCAAAGCCTGCTCAAAAGGTTGTCCTTGCTGGACTTTTTTTTCTAAGTCATCTATAATTGCCTTTTGAAATAATGCTGCTTTTATAGTATTTCTTTTTTTCTGTTTAGCAATAGCCATTTCTGCATTCATAACATCTAAAGAAGCTTGATTTTCAGCATCTTTATCGCTCATTAAATTTTTATATCTTTTCTTTTGATCTTCAAATTTTTTTTCTAAATACTCAAATTTATCCTTATCTACTAACCCTTTTTTTACTTTTGATTCTAAACATTTAATAAATGACATATTATTTACCTATTGCACAAGTTGATATTTGTTGAATAAAGAAATCATCACTTTCAAATTTTTCAAATAATTCCCTTATTGTGTACTCTCCATCATCTAAAGAAATCAGTAAATCTGGCTTTTCTATAAGTAAAGTTTCAAAATCTAATTCTTGAGTTTTTATAAATTCTGGACTGTTATTTTCTTCTAATACTTTATCTATAAAAGAAGGCTCTACATCTTCATCTAAAGTAGTTTTTTTAGGTAATTTTTTAGTTTTTTTAGGTAATTTTCTAGTTTTTATCATCTCTTCAGCATCAATTCCTAACTCATCTATTTGTTGAAAAATACCTTGTGCATATTGCCTTTGCTCCAATTTTTCTATTTCTAATTTACTATAAATTTTCTTGCCAGCTAATTCATTATCTATCTTATTTAATAAATCATTAATAGTTGGCCTTTCTGTAAATTCAGAAAAATACCCAGCTTCCCAAGCTTTTCTTGTGACTTCATCTAAAGAAATATCTATTTTTTCGGTTCTATTACCTTTTTTCTTTGTTATAAATCTATCTTTTTTAACAAGAAATGGTTGTTTTTTTGCTAAGTTTCTTGCTGCTAATTCTCCGCCACTAACATTTATTCCTCCGCTTTCTTTAATAAATTGTAGTAAAGATTTTGGCTTAACTGTTTTTTCAATCTTTTTAGCTTCTTTGTATCTATCTAATAAGTCAGATAATTCTTTATCAGAAAGTAAAGGTTTTTCTTCTTTTTCAAATCTTTTTAATTCTTGTTTTAATGTTTTTGAAACATCAGTATCTTTTGAATTTATTTTAACTTTTTTTATTAAATTATTAAACTCACTTTCGCTTGTTTTTAAATTCTCTGGTTTTATTGGCCTTCCTTCATTAAAAGCATTTACAGCCTCATCAATATTTTGATAATGCTTTTTATTGCCTGCTATCTTACTTGATGCTAATCTTTTTTGTGGCAATTTTTTAGTAATAGTTGGCTCTACTTTTTCAATTTCAATTTTAGTGTATGGATTAGCTTCTTTAAAATGTGCATCTCTTTCTAATTTTAAAGCTGCTGTTTTTTGAGAAGGTTTTAAGTCTTTTAATTTTGCTAATTTTCCAAAAACAAAAGAAGCAGTTGGTTTTGTTCCTTTAACTACACCAGCTAATGAGCCGCCAAACAAAGCAGCAAACCCCACATTCTCTACTACTTCTTTAAATCCGTATTCCTCGCCGATTTCTCTTTGCCATTTTGCAATAGCTGGTTGCGTTGCAAGTTCAGTTGCGGCATTTGCCCCTGCTGATGCTAAAACTGTTTTTAACACAGAGGCGTTTTTTGTTGCTCCAAAAGGTAATAAAGAAGATACAATATTTACTGGGTCGGTGGCTACTCCAGCTATACCACCTAATAAAGAAGACATAAAACTTGTAAATCCTTTGGATCTAATAGAAGCGTTTTCAAACTCTCTTTTAGACACTCTGGCTCTATTTCTTGCGTTTTCTTCTACCTGTTCAATAGTTAAAATATTTTTATACTTCTCTGGGTCTTTTTGCTTTAATTCCTTAATATATTGTTCTATGTATTTATCATCGTGTTCTTCTTGAGCCTTTGCCTCATTAATTGCGTAATAAGTTGGGTCAAACATTGAAGAATTAAAAGGCTGTATAAATGGCTCATAATTGCTTGCTTTTTTAGGATCTAATTTTTCACCTGTTAATTCCTCAAATAATTTTGATCTTTTTGTTTTTTCTTCAGCCATCAATCTTATTCTTGAAATAGTAGTATTATTATCAACGATTGCTCTAAAAGATTTGGAAAAAAGCTCTAAATTAGAAGCTGGTTTTTGCTGTATTGGTTGTTCGCCTATTAATGCTGTTTCTTTGTTTATAAATCTTGTTAGGCTCATTTATTGTACATTCCTTTTAAATTTAAAATAAATGGATTTCCGTCCTTATCTACTGCAAACTCATTATATAAATTTATAGTATAAAGTCCGTCACCAACTACTACAAGCCCTGCTTCTTTTATGTCCTCAATATCTAATTCTTCCCCTGTTGCAATTTTAGGGAAATCATTATGAAAAGATTTAATTCTATTGTAATTTAATCCATCAAATAAATCTTCAAATTCATCTTCATCAATAAATTGTCCGTTGTTTTTTCTAAATCCTACAATATCAGAGTCATTAATTGTTATTACCTTGCCAAATAATCTTTCCGCCACCTCTTGTGTTATATTAGATTGGTAACTTGTTGCGTTTGTTATTAAAGCTTTATTAGCGTATAAAGCTCTTACCCCTTCAATAGCTGCATTTCTAAATTCTTCTTGTGTTATAGCTTTTCCGTATTTAGATAAAAAGGTTTCTTTTAGTTCATTTTCAGAAGGAACGACAATAGTTTTATTTTTTAAAGTTTTGTTTCCAGATATAATATCGCTTGCTAATTTACTGTCCTCATCTGCTAAAGTTAAAGCAATACCTAGTGTTTTATTTTGTTTAAAAATATGTTGTGATAAAATATCTTTTTGTTCGTCTGTAATATTATTTGCAAAATCTCTTAAGTAAATTGCTGCTTCGTTAGGATTGGCTTTTTCAATGTTATTAATAAAGCCCTCAGTTTCTAAGGGACTTAAAACTGGTAAATCAATTTGATATTGTTGATTTTTATTATCCACATAATCAATTCTTTCTTGTAAGCTTTTAGCGATATTATCAACATTATTTGTATCTAAACTTGGCGGCTCTGCCTCTTCAAATTGATCTATAAACTCCCAAGGATTTTGTATTCTTAACTTTTGAGCTTTATCTAATAAATCTTTTTGCAATTTTAAATTTTTCTCTCTGCCACTTCTAAATTTTTCAATTATATTGGCTGAATCTCTACCATCTATTAAATTTCTATTTATTCCATCTTGCAAAAGATCGTTTGCTTTTTCTTCAATAAATTCTAAATCTTCTGGACTTGCACCTTCGTATTCTCTTTGTAATTCACTAATAGACTGATATAAATTATTTTGTCCATATTGTCTTTTTTTATTAGATAAATCTTGATCTATAAAATACTCTAACCGAAAAACATCTTTTTCTTTTTCATTAGCAATACTTAATAGCCTTTTATTGTCTTGAAAAGATTGTTTTAATTTTTGAGCAAAAACCTTTCTTCTTTCTAAAATGTCTTTTTTGGCTCTTCCAATTACTTCAGGAGTTGCCCCTAATTCATTAAGCTTTACCCTTTCTTGATTGTCAAAGCGTTGTAATTGAGTGTCAAAATCATTTATTACACTTATTTCATAATTTTTCTGTTCTTCTTGATTTCTTAACATTGAAATAGTTGCAAGACTAGTAATTGCACCGCCAATATCTTTCATACCTTGAGCAATAAAATTCTCGCCAGTATTAACTGGTTGAGCTACTGAAGGCGTTGTTTGTATTGGTCTTGCTTGTACTCCTTGACTTCTTGGAATTGCTACCATAATTATCTCGAAAATTGTTTATAAGTTGCGTAATTTTGTAAACCGCCTCCTGTTGCTCCAAAAATAGACCCAATTAAGGCGTTTCTTCCTGCTCTTACTGTATCTCTACCTTGCTGCTGTGCTTGTGCAGCTCCAAATTCTAAAGCCCTTGCCCTTGATTCTGTTTGCTTTTTAATATTTTCAAGAGTTTCCCTTTTATCTCTTGCCGATTCTTCCAATATATCTAAAGCTGTGCCTTCTCTTGCAATCCCACTAGCTGCAAATGACATTTTTTGTTTAGAAATTAGCATGTCAAATATTCTAGCTTGCTGATTTGCGTCAAATTCGCCTAATTCTCTTTCAAATTGTGCTTGCTCTCTGTTAAATCTGGCTTGTGCTTCATAAGCTCTTTTTTGTCTTTTTGAAGATTTATAACTAGAAAAACCCCCAACAAGTGAACTTACTGCAGATATTCCAGCACCTACAACAAATGGAATCATTTTTAATAAAATTTAACATATAAAAATTCATCTTTTTTATCAAATGTTATTCTTTTTAACACCGACTCTTGATGAAAACCTAATCTTTCAATCCAATTCACAAAAGGCTCTTGAATTGTAGTTTGTATTCTATGAATATTCATTTTTAAGCAATATTCATCTAAAAGTTTCTTTATTTCTTTATAAAAGCTTTTAGCATATTTATTTACATAAACACTAGGCACTACCCAGCAATGCCCTACACCTTGACTAATTAAATTTATACCACAACAAAAAATGATTCTATCATCTATTATATAAGTTTTGGCTTCATCATTTTTAGATGGATATATTGTATTTTTTAATATCTCTAAAGACTGATAATTAATTTTAGTATTAATTAAATCTATATGAGCAATATCAAAAATTTTATTTATCATTTACAGTAACTTTATAAGTTATGCTTTTAATATTTAAAGGTTGTGGTTCGTTTTGCACGATTTCAATTTGACCATATTTATCCCAATTTCCTGCAATAGTAATTTCTTTATCTCCTGTAAATAAAGGTACAGTTTCATTCATATTGTTTAGAGATGATCTTTCAATAATATCTATTTGTTTATCATTTACAATAATCTTGCCCCCAACAGAATCATAAAATCTAATTACCACACCGCTTATTTTCTTGTCTTTATGCTGTGATGTTCCTATAATACTACCTAAGGCACTCGCCTCTAAAGGTAAGTTTTTTTGTGCTGTATTATAACTTAGTCCAACATGAACAATACTGCCTGCCAAGTCAAGTGAAATTGAGCCATTAACAACTATTTGATTTGGTATTGTAGCACCATCGGACGCAATGCTTACTTCTTGACCTTCTAAGTGATCTAATCCTGTGATATTATTAAGAGCAATAGCCCATTCATTCGGATTAAGAGTTATTGAATTAAACGATTCTATTATAGAAATTGTAATTGTTCTTGCATCAATAAAGCTTTTTATAATTGCTTTACCGCTGCCATAATCTCTTAATTGATTTATTTGTTTTCCTACATCAGAATTAGTAAATACATCAATGTCAGAGGTTAAGGTAATATCAATATTTTCAGTTAATAAAACTTTATTGTCTTCAGTTAATAAAACTTTGTTGTCTTCAGTTAATAAAACAGAGCTACCAATAGCATTAGACAAAGTAAGGGTTGAAGATTTAACGCCATTATAAGTTAAGCTACAATCCAAATAAAGCCTGTTTAGATCATCTACTTTATTATTAGGTTCTTGTACTTCTACAAATCTTTTAGTAACGCCATTAATTGTTCTTTCAACTATAAAATAAATTTCGTCATTCTCTTCGGCATCACTAACTATTGCTATTGATTTAAACTTCCCTTGTGTAGTGTATCTTGACCAAGATTGCACTTGTTGATCTGTTTCTAAAATCAATTTAGCAATTTGTCCATCTTTTCTTATACCCCATAAACAAGGGGTAGGAATTTGTTGATAGGATAATTCTGTTATGCCTTCTCCTGTTATATGGTCGGCATCTGTTGTTATATCGGTTGATTTATATTTATCTACATCAATACTAAAAGAAATACCCCTAACTGTAATATTGTTTTTTTGTATATATATTGGAGTTTCCCCTACTGTTTGCGGCTGTACTTGAGAGCAACCAAAGGCTATATGTTTTTTAATATCTACATCAGAAGGAGTAATTGCGGAAGAATTGTTTGAATTTTTAACTCTAAATATTGAGCCGCTAGTTCCTACAAATAACACTTGATCTGATAAAAGCCATCTAATAGGATCGCCATTAGAGCCTATTTTAACAATAAAGGCGTCCCCATCATTTGTCCCTGCTTCCATAAGCTCGTAATCGCCAGAAGCTGAAAACCATAATTTAAAAGGTGAACTTGTTGAACCGCCAAGAATTAGTCTGCCTTCGTGAATAATGATTGCTGAAGGATATCCCCTAATATTATCAAATTCTCCTTTAGACCAAGTGAATTTAGCAACCGCTCTTAAAGAAGTAGGAATATCATTTTTAGCTTCTACCGTGACTACTGTTGAGCTATTATAACTAATAACCTTGACATGAGCAACATCAGAACCTTCTTTAATGCGCCATATTGTACCTACATCATCTATTGTAAAAGGCGTGTGTCCTGTTGCTGTCATAGTTAAAGTTGCACCTTCTGTCCAAGTTGAGCCGCTTAAGGTAAGATATTTATTATAAATTATATTTTGATCTTGATATGGTCCTTTTATAAATTCTATTGGAGAGAAAGTAAAAGAATTAGCAGAAATTCTAATTAGTTTATAAATAGGGTAATTTTGATGAACAAAATAAACAACATCGCCGTCTTGAAAATATTTTATAGCAAGCAATTCATTTTCTAAATATGGACTTGTAATTTCATGGATTTTTTCAGTAGAACCGCCACTTATATAGTTATTAAAACTTGTACCATCTATTCCTTGCAATTCATAAGTATCATTGCTTATTTTTGTTATTTTATACTCTTTGTTGTTTATTTCAGTCATACCCAAAACATCTTTAATAACAACATTATCGTTGGTATTATAAGGGTGGGCTATATCTGTAATTAAAACTGGATTTGTATTTGTTGCATTGGTAATTGTAGTTTTATTTTCAAGTATTCTCCCTTGTTGCGAAAAAAATCTTAAATAACCTTCGCCTAATTCTAAACAATAAGTTTGGCTAACATTAAATTGAAATCTAATTAATCTCGTTTCTTTGGAGTTATATTTTACTTCACTAATATATTTAGTACCTTTTCTTCTATTTAAAACACCTTGTAATAAAACATCAAAGTTTTCTATTTTTTCAGAGCCGTTAAAATATCTCTCATAGTTTGTTCTTGCATTAACTAAAGAAGATAATTCTCCTGCGTTAAAATTTGTTCTTATTTCTGATACTCTAGGCATTAACTATTTATAAAATTGCCAGTTATTCCAATATTTAAACCTGTTATTCTTGAGTTATTATAACTGCTTGCGGTTTCCGCAATATCATTATCTTCTAAATTATCTTTTTCACTAGCTAAAGATAATAATTCTATATATTCTTGTTTTATTCTTGCTATTAAACCATTGTCAGAAGTTAAGCTATGTCCTATTTCTAAAGCAATTCTACAAGCAAAAAGATTAATAAAAATAGAATCATATTTATTAGGATTAGTTTCTTTGCCAATAAATCTTATATTAATACTGTTTTCATTGCTTAATATATAACCATTTTCTAATCTAAAAACTGGGTTATTTTCTATCTCCAATAATCTTAAAAATGTAGGTAAAGTAGGCAAAATAAACCTATTATTAAAACCAAATACTGGCGTTGTATTATCTTTATTTAATGATTGTCTAAAAATTGCAAAATTCCAGTTGTGGACTCGTAAAACTTCTTTTAAAATATCATCATAAACCATACTGCAAGCATTAGCTTCTGGCGAGTCGTCAGTCTCAACATTTAATATTTTTTTTGTAATTCCCAGCTTTATTAAAGCTTTATTACAAATTGAAGTTACAGTAGTCATAAATTAGAAACTCAATCGTGCGGTAATTGCTCCGCTAGTGTAATTTCCTGATTTTACAAATAATCTATATTGAACATTTGATTCAACATTTTCTGCTATTTTTTCTATTGGAGAAGTAAAATCATTTACATCTTTTGCAGTATCAGATTGGCCGAATCTCCTTTGCAAAGTTACAGTTGCCGCAAAAGTGCCAGAGATCGAAATATTAAAATTTCTTTTTCCAGTAGAAATCCAATCAGTACCAGAATTATCAGAAGTTATGCTGTCAGCTACTATTTTTCCCATTTTTTAAACAATTACATAAGGAGAGGGAATAAATCCCCCTCCTATAAATTAATTATACACTATATATTAGGTTAGTAGCAATAGTACCAGAAGCAGTACCGACTACA
>Ga0208645_1001201_pt1 | contig 23507 bp, 15 predicted proteins | sample VirMetDEL_Sep_01_FD_184519 | JGI IMG/M metagenome (GOLD analysis project Ga0208645, IMG submission 184519) | Aqueous microbial communities from the Delaware River and Bay under freshwater to marine salinity gradient to study organic matter... | ecosystem: Environmental > Aquatic > Marine >... | reverse complement strand
TGCCGGTTCTTTTGTAGATTCTATCAGTAATAATTCATATTATGCATTTTTAGGATTATCAAATCCAACTGCAACTGGATTTGGTAGGAATACTGATTGGAATACTAGTACGGCAAATAATCCTATCGATAATTATGATTATTTGTCACATTATAGAGATACAAGTCTATTTGGCAAAAAAATAACATCGGAGAATGTTAGAAGAGTTGTAAAAAAATATGATTGGATATCAAATACCCCTTATGACATGTATAGGCATGATTATAGGGACGGAAAACCATCTCCAGTATCAGATGCAGAAAGGTTATATAGTGCGAATTATTATGTAGTTACGAGTGAATATAAAGTTTATATTTGTATAGAAAATGGATCTTCGGGGACAAGTCCCACTATTTCTGGATCGACACAAGAACCAAATCATACTGATATAGAACCCGTTTCTTATAGTGATGGATATAGATGGAAATACTTATATAAAATATCACCAGCAGATATTATAAAATTTGATTCTACCGAATACATTACTTTACCAAATAATTGGTCCACTAGCACCGATTCTGAAATTCAATCAATTAGAGATGGGGGAAATTCTGATTCTAATAGTAATCAAATTAAAACCGTATATATTGAGCAAGGTGGAACAAAGTATACATCTAATTTTAATGCTGACATAATAGGAGATGGAGTTGGAGCAACTGCTAGTGTAACAGTAGAAAATGGCACAATAACAAAAGTAATTGTAACGAATGGTGGATATGGATATACATATGGATCAGTAAAAATGCCAACCAGTGGAACGGGAGCAAAATTAATACCCATTATTCCCCCATCAAGAGGTCATGGGTTTGATATATATCAAGAACTCGGTGCTGATAAGGTTTTACTATATGCAAGATTTGATGATTCTACAAAAGACTTTCCAACAGATACTAAATTTTCACAAGTTGGAGTTATAAAAAATCCAGAAACTTTTTCTTCCACCGGAAAAAGAACCGGAGTGACATATACAGCAAATACTTTTTCTTCTTTATATTCAATCGCAATTGATGATGATAATGCAGAGTTTAATCCCAATATTGGAGATAAAATAACTCAAAACATAGATGGAGTTGGAATTGCAAAAGGTTATGTTGCATCATATGATAAAGATTCTAAGATTTTAAAATACTATCAGGACAGATCATTATCTTATGGTTATGATGGTGGGATTGATCAAACTCATTCGGATGACACTGAGAAAATAGTTTCTTTTGTTTCTTCTCAAGGTATTACTGTTAATAATGTTGATGTTAGTATAGATACAAATGTGGATGGCACAAACACAATTACTACGAGTGATGGTAAAGTAATTAATCTGGATGTAACTTTCACAGAAGGACTGGCAAATCCTGAGATAAATAAAAAGACAGGGGATATAATTTACATTGACAACCGACCCATTGTTCAGAGAGACTCTAAACAAAAAGAAGACGTTAAAATTATTCTGGAATTCTAAAAAAAGATGGCACAAAAAACCGATTTAAATATCAATCCATATTATGATGATTTTGATCAGAATAAAAACTTTTATAAAGTTTTATTCAAACCAGGATATCCAGTTCAAGCTAGAGAATTAACAACTCTTCAATCTATTTTACAGGGTCAAATAGAGTCTTTTGGAAATAATTTTTTCAAGGAAGGATCAATGGTTCTTCCTGGAGATGTTACTTTTGATAGTCAATTTTCTGCGGTAAGATTAAATACATTAAATCTTGGAATAGATATTTCTCTTTATATAAAGAATTTTGTTGGAAAAACAATAACTGGACAACTTTCTGGTGTCACAGCTACTGTGCAGTACGTAGCTTTGCCTTCAGATAGTAGTCTTGTAGACAATGTGACGATTTACGTCAAATATATTAATGTTGGTTTCGATTCTCAAACAACAACATTTCAAGATGGCGAATCATTGTTTGCCAGTGAAAATGTTACCTATGGAAACACCACGATTGTTTCCGGAACCACATTTGCTTCATTATTGGGAGTAAATGCAACATCTGTTGGATCTGCAGCGTCTATTGACAACGGTGTTTATTTTGTCAGAGGTTCTTTTGTAAATGTTTCAAGGCAAACAATTATATTAGATTTTTATACAAATACACCATCTTACAGAGTAGGACTAAGAATATCGGAAGATATTGTAAACTCGAAAGATGATAGTTCACTTTTTGACAATGCAAAAGGATTTAGCAATTTTGCTTCTCCAGGTGCAGATAGATTCAAAATTGGATTAACTTTAGATAAAAAACCATTAACGGATTTAAGTGATACTGATTTCATAGAGATACTCAGAGTAGAAAATGGAAGAATTAAAAAAATATCCAATAAAACGACATATAATATATTAAGAGATTATTTTGCAGAAAGAACTTATGATGAATCTGGACATTATACTATTGATCCATTCACCTTAAATGTTGAAGAATCATTAAATGATAGAATTTCTAATGATGGTATATATTTAGAAGATGAAATTACCGATCAAGGAAATGCACCTTCTGAAAATCTGATGTGTTTTCAGGTTTCTCCCGGAAAGGCATATGTAGCAGGATATGATGTTGAGTTTGACTCGACACAATCCATTGATGTCCAAAAACCAAGAGATACACAAAGTGCATCTAATGTTGGTATTCCATTTGAAATGGGTAATTTATTGAGGATTAATAATGTAAATGGATTTTTAAAGGAAAATGAAACTATTGATTTGAGAAGGGAATTAAAAGGTGATAGTGTTGGTGTAAACACAATTGGAAAAGCAAGAGTTTACGGTTTCAATCTAACAGATTCCGCATATTCTGGAGATTCTACTCAGTGGGATCTTTATCTTTATGATGTACAAACACATACAACAATTACAACAAATAGAGATATTTCTGTAGAACCTTCATTTTTTGTAAAAGGAAAAAGCAGTGGTGCCAGTGGATATGTTGTAAATTCTTCATCTGATGATAATTTTGCACTTACTCAAACTTCAGGGACTTTTGCAGTTGGTGAGCAATTAATAATCAATGGAATTGATACACCTGTATCGGTAAAAAGTATCAGTGTTTATAGTTCTAGTGATGTTAAATCTGTTGCTCAATCTGGACATGTTGGGTTTCAAACTTTTACAGCAGACTCTGTATTAGAATCTAAAAAATTTCCAAATGGAATAACAGAAGTTAATATTACTGGAAGTACATTAACAAGTCCTGGCAAATTATTCACTGGATTTAAATATGGAGACATTATTAGTGTAATTGTTGATGGTGATTTGAAATATGATAGAGTAAATACTGTAGGTAGTGATTTAACATCTCTTACTCTTGCCGGGACTCTTTCCACAGTTACTGGTGTTTTTGAAGGTGGAACAATTACGAATGGAAATTATGTAGCAGAACTCAGAGTTCCAAAATTAAGAGACAGTGAAGACTCATACCTTTACGCAAAACTTCCAGAAAGTAATATTTCTTCCATAAATCTTTCAGATTCTCAATTATTAATATCAAAACAAATAACAGGAGAAACAACTAACTCTTCCGGAGTAGTGACTTTTAACACCAGTTCTGTTTCCGATATTACTAACGTAACCTTTGAATCTTTTGATCAAGAAAGATATGGAATAGGATATAGTGGTGCTGGAATTGGAACAATTACATCCGATGCTTTTTCTATAGATTCTTCAACAAATACTGTAACTATTAGAGGCCTTTTACCCAATCAGGGCACGGGTAATGGTGGTCTTGTTGTAAATACCACTTTGAAAAAAACTGGTATCAAGAGTAAAATTAAAGAATATACTAGAAGTGCCGTAAAAGTTATAAATCTTTCTAAATATGCAGAATCTGGATCTGTTGCCGTTGGTAATGGATCTTCATCAATAGTTGATGGATTGATTTATAATCAATATTACGGATTGAGAGTTCAAGATGAAGAAATTTCTTTAGATGTTCCTGATGTTGCAAATATTTTGGTTGTATATGAATCGACTGGAACTGGTGACCCATTGTTAGATGAAATTGAATTTTCTAGTATATCCAGTGTAGGAACCAATGCTATCATTGGAGAAAATATTGTAGGGTCTAGTAGTGGTGCTGTTGCTAGAATTGTATCAAATTCAAATTCTTCACCAGCGGCAGAATCTTCAAATCATCTTGGAATTGTATATTTAAATGAAGAGACATTTTTAGTCGGAGAAACCGTAAAATTTAGAGAATCTAACATAGAATCTACCATTCAATCAATTACCTTAGGCAATTATAAAAACGTAACAACTAATTTTAGACTTAATAAAGGACAAAAAAATGATTATTATGATTATTCTAGAATAGTAAGAGTTGGTTCTCAAACTCCAGAAAGAAGACTTTTGGTCGTATACGATCATTATACTGTCCCATCATCGGATAATGGTGACGTATTCACAGTTTTGAGTTATGATAGAGATAGATATTCTAGAGATATTCCTCGAATAGGATCAAGAAATATAAAAGCTTCTGATGTTCTCGATTTTAGACCCAGAGTTCAAAATAATTCTTCAACAACACAATCTCCCTTTGCATTTGATTCCAGAACTTTTACTACAAATTCGACTCGATTTAATTTAAAATCTGGAGAAAGTTCTGTCGTAGGTTATGACTTTTATCTACCAAGAATTGACAATGTTTATCTTGATAAGTTTGGGAACATTTTAGTAAGAAGAGGAATTTCTTCAAAAAATCCAGAACCTCCCGTAAATCAAGATGTAGATTTAATGCATCTTGCCGAAGTAAGACTTCCAGCATATCTTTATAATGTAGATGATGCTTTTGTAAGGTTAATTGATAACAGAAGATATACAATGCGTGATATTGGATCAATTGAAGATAGAATAGAAAATTTAGAAAAAGTTACTTCTCTGAGTTTACTTGAACTTGGAGTAAAATCACTTATTATTGAAGATTCTGCAGGAAATAGTAGATTTAAATCTGGAATATTTGTTGATGATTTTACTGACAACTCATTATCAGATGAAAATTTAACAAAAGCTAGAATTGGAAATAAAACTCTTAGACCTTCAGTTTTTTCAAATACTTTAAAACAAAGACCAATTCCAGCATCACAAATTTCTGAGAGCACATTAGATTTATCGGAAAATTATGACTTATTAGATCCAAATGTTCAGAAAACTGGAAATTTAATCACTTTAAAATATGACTCCATCGGTTGGATAGAACAAGCACTTGCCACAAGATCGGAAAATGTTAATCCATTTGGAGTATTAGATAGAACAGGTGTCGTTACACTAGTTCCTAGACTTGATAATAGAACTCGAACTATAAGAGTTCCATCTATACACGGTGGAAGAACTAATGAAATCTATAATGATTATATTAGTTCTCGTAATGTTTCATTTTTTGCTAGGGGACTTACACCATTCGCAAGACATTATCAGTTCTTAGATAATCACAGTAATGTAGATTTCATTCCGAAATTAGTCGAAATTGCAAATAGTGCAACAAGAGTAAATTATGGTTCTGCCAATAATTCATTTGCAGAAGGAGAAACTATTCACGTATTATATAATGATAAAATTATAGGAAAGTTTAGATTAGCATCTTCCAATCACAAAGAAGGAAAATATAACTCAGCAAGCAAAACTTACAATGTAAATCCATATATAAGACAAGAAAATATACCTTCATCATATAGCCAATCTTCAAAAACTATTAATATAGATTTAAATTCTCTTTCTGCAGAGGATCAAGGCAATTTTTATGGGTATTTAAAAATAGGTGCCAAAATTATTGGACAAACAAGTAAAGCTATAGCATATGTTAAAAACTTAAGACTAATCTCAGATAATAATGGAGATTTATATGGATCATTCTTTATCAAAGATCCATATACAAATCCAAAACCAAATCCTCTTATCAGGACTGGAAAGAAAACATTTAAACTTACAAGTAGTGTCACAAATTCTTCCCAATTGCCCGGAAGCTCTCTTATTTCTATGGGAGAGGCAATATATAATGCTATTGGTGGAACAGAAAACTTAATTACAAAAACTACTTCAGTTTCTAGAAAAAGTCCATTAGCACAATCATTTGCCGTTGGTAGTGATATAAGATTGGAAGATGGTAATGGAAAAAATGATGATGACAATGGAGCATTCTTGACTGCTGTTGATTTGTTCTTCTCCAAAAAACCATCAGAAAATGCTCCTTTAATCGTTCAAATAAGAACAATGGAGTTAGGTTCTCCAACTTTATCTATGGTAGGGAACTCAAAAGTATTGTTACCAAGTGATATAAATGTCTCAACAACTGGAGAAACTGCTACCAGAGTCACATTTGACCAACCCATTTTCTTATCTCCTGGAAATGAGTATGCACTAACTCTTTTATCTCCATCAACAGATCAATACGAAGTATGGACGGCAAAAATAGGAGAAAAAACTGTAAATACACAGACTTTACCAGATGCCGAAGCTGTTAGATATAGTAAGCAATATGCACTTGGAAGTTTATTCAAATCTCAAAATGGATCTACTTGGACTCCAGCACAAGAATCTGATTTGAAATTCAAACTTTATAAAGCAAGATTTACTGCAAATACTGGCATAGCACATTTTAGTAATCCTCCTTTAGATGAAAGTAATGGATATGTTCAGACATTAACACCAAATTCATTGACTGCACTTCCCAAAACAATGAGGATTGGTATTACAACAGTTGCTTCTGATGATAGTTTTATAGGGATTTTGACGGCAGGAAGAAGATTGTTTGGCAATCAGAATGCAATAGTCAATTCTTCGGCAAGAATTGTTTCTGTTGGAAGTTCTGTATCCAGTTCAACGATTACATCCGGTGGAGCAAATTATACCACCCGCAATGATGCATCGACAACCACATTAATTGGTAAAGGAGAAGGATTAACATTCAATATTACTGCCGACTCGAATGGGGCAATTACTGGACTAACAACTGTTAATCTTGGAAATGGATATGCTGTTGGTGATGTTGTTACTATATCAAGTGATGATTTTACTGGTAGAGATGCAAGAATTACAATTACCGAAATTGGAGGAATTGATACTTTATATCTAACCGATGTTCAAGGAACAAAGTCTGGTGGCACTCCAGCATTTGCTACTGGAGTAGGAATTACATATTATGATGACAATAATAATATAATTGGGGCAGCGACTACAGAAATAACCAGCATTACATTTGGTACCGGTTTAGAATCTGGAAATATATTAAAAGTTGAACATTTCAACCACGGAATGTATGAAAATACAAATAAGTTAAAATTAATTGGTGTTGAATCTGATGTATCTCCAACTAAATTGACATCTAATTTACCTTCTACCACGATAGCAGGAGGAACCATTAACGTAGCAAGTATAGCAAATCTTTCCAATTTTGAGGGAATTTCTGTAGGAGCAGCAAATACTGGTTATGTAAAAATTGGTGAAGAAATTATTTCATATACAAATCCTACCGGAACTTCATTGGAAATAGTTGAAAGGGGTGTTGATAATACAATTATAGAAACTCACGATATTAATGCACCGGTACATAAATATGAATTTGTCGGAGTATCCCTCAGAAGAATCAATAATGTAGTTCATGACATATATGAAACTAATATTAAAGCAAATGAGTATTACATAGGGATTGATAGATCTTCTAATGGTGCCAATAGAAGTGAGGACAAATCATCATCTACCGAATTATCATTTACAAACAGATTAACTGGTGGAGGATCAAACATTAAAGCCTCTGAGAATATTATCTTCAATAGAATTAATCCACAATTCGATGTCACTTCTCCAGGAAAAGATACAATAACATCAGCAACTATAAGAACAACAACAGCAACAAGTATTGATGGGACAGAAACATCATTCCAAAGATTAAATGAAATTGATTCAGTAATTTTGAATCAACCAAATACTTTAAGTTCTAATAGAATGGTGTGTTCCAGAACAAATGAAGAGAATCAAGCAGTATTTGATAATGTTGTCGGAAGAAGATCTTTTACTACTGCTATCGTATTATCATCTTTAAATGAAAATATCTCCCCATTCATTAACCTTGAAAGTTCTAATGTAGAATTTTTATCGGATATTATTGATAAACCAGTAACAGACTTTACATCGGATTCTTCACCAAATTCAATTACAAATGATCCACATTCTGCTGTTTATGTATCAAAATTAATTAGGTTGGGACAACCAGCATCTACATTAAAAGTTATATTAAATGCATATAGACCTTCTTCTGCGGATATTAGAGTTCTTTATGGTCTTATTAGAGATGATTCCTCAGAAGTTGAGCAAGAGTTTGAATTATTCCCAGGATATGAAAATCTAGAAACAACTTCAAGTGGATCATTAAAAGTTGTTGATTCCTCCTTAAATAATGGACATTCTGATTTTAAAGTTCCAGTAAGTGAAGAAAACCAATTCTTAGAATATGAATATACTGCTAATGATCTTCCAGATTTTAGTGGATATAGAGTAAAAATAATTATGAACGGAACTGATCAGGCAAATACTCCTATTATTAAAGATCTTAGAACAATAGCACTAAAATGAAAAATTTAATTAAGGTCAAAGATCATTCCCATCTCTATCGAGATGAGAACACCGGAGCAATAGTAAATTATGATATTAGTGCATATAATCAGAGATTATCGAAGATAGAAAAAGAAAAATCTCAAAAGGAGGAGTTGGATAACATAAAAAAAGATATTGAAGAAATCAAGTTTTTGTTGAGAGAAGTTTTGAATAAATAGTACTCCTTTATTTGATAATATAAATATCTATAGAAACATATGTTCATCTGAATAATGGCAGTATATGTATCAAATATAGTAATTGAGCAAGGATATGATTTTGATACTACATTTATAATGGAAGATACTTCAACAACAAATTTTTTGAATTTGACTGGATATTCTGTAGAGTCTCAACTTAGAAAAACATACAATTCTTCTACTGCGGTTTCTTTTGCTAGCACGATTACAGTTCCTCTTAGGGGGATGGTTCAAATATCTTTAGGACACACTGAAACATCTGCTCTGAAAGAAGGAAGATATGTTTACGATGTTAAAGCTACCGATACTAGAGGATCTATTTTAAAATTGGTGGAAGGAGTAGTATTAGTAAGACCAGGAGTTACTAGATAAATGGCTACTATCAACGATAGGATTGGTTCTCAAAATGTAATTCGTGTATTAGCAAACGCTTCATCTCCACCATCAAATTTAATAGATCTTTTTGACGTAAATACTACGTTAAAAACTGTAGATGGAATGCTTCTTGTTTGGGATTTAGGAACCCAAACATTTATCATGACAAGTGTCATTGATTCTTCATCATTGACAGTAAACGGTATAAGTGCTTTTACAGATGCTACAGATTCGAGTTCAGTAACATCCGGTGCATTTGTCGTAACTGGAGGTGTTGGTGTTGGTAAGAATTTAAATATTGGGGGATCTCTAAATGTAGTTGGTGTTGCAACTTTTGGATCATCTTCCATAGTTATTGATGGTGATAATGATATTTTAAGAGTTGGTACAGGAGTTACAATAAGTTCTGATGATGGAATTACCGCACCATCTCTGAATCTTGATGGTGCTTTAGAAGCAACAAGTTTAAAAATTACCGGAGTAACCACATTAGCATCTGATTCGGGAATTACTACTACAGGTGGTGATTTTTATGTAGGAACTGATGCATATATTGGAAACAATTTAAGAGTACAGGGACAATCTTTCTTCGAAGGAAATGTAACTTTTAAAGGTGGAACAATTGGTATAGGTAATGAAAATACGGACGATATTAACGTCGTCGGTGAATTTATATCAAATTTGGTTCCGGATGTTGATAATACTTATGATTTAGGAATTGATTCCCAAAGATGGAGAAATGGTAAGTTTTCTGGACTATTAACATCTTCAAATTTATATGTATCCGGAATTTCAACTTTTGATAGTGCTTTAGATATAAATTCTGATGTAAATATCACCGGATTTGTTACTGTAACAGAGGGTCTTTATTATGATTCTGATGATTATGATGGACCAAATGGAATTGCATATTTTGATAATACTGGAAAACTTATAGGTGCTGCTAGTACAGAAAATGCACTAACAGAAACTTATTTTGTACTAACTACTAATGCAGTAGGAATTCCCACTTGGACATCGGTCATTGATGGAGGAGAATACTAATGGCAAAACCAACAACAAGACAAGAATTAATAGATTATGCTTTAAGGCAGTTAGGTGCACCGGTTTTAGAAATTAATGTTGCCGATGAGCAAATAGATGATATTGTGGACGACGCCTTACAGTATTTTAATGAAAGACACTTTGATGGTGTCGAGAGGATGTATTTAAAATATAAAATTACACAGGAAGATCTTGATAGAGGTAGAGCAGGTGGAACAGATGGTGTAGGAATAGTAACAACCACCGGAACATCTACTATTGTTGGCGCCGCAACCACCTTCAATTTTTATGAAACATCAAATTATATACAAGTTCCAGATTCTGTAATTGGAATTGAAAAAATTTATAAATTTGATACTAGTAGCATTTCTGGTGGAATGTTTAGTATTAAATATCAATTATTTTTAAATGATTTATATTATTTTAATTCTGTTGAACTTTTACAATATGCTATGACCAAATCTTATTTGGAAGATATAGATTTTCTTTTAACATCTGATAAGCAAGTAAGATTTAACAAAAGACAAAATAGGTTATATTTGGATATTGACTGGGAATCTCAGGCAAAAGATACTTTTTTTGTTATTGATTGCTACAGAGCTTTAGATCCTACAGAATTCAGTAAAGTTTATAATGATAGTTTTCTGAAAAAATATTTAACATCATCAATTAAAAGGCAGTGGGGACAAAATCTAATTAAATTTAATGGTGTTAAACTTCCTGGAGGGATTGAATTAAATGGGAGACAGATTTATGAAGATGCTTTGAGGGAATTGGAAGATTTAACTCAAAAGATGTCGATGGAATATGAATTACCACCTCTAGATTTAATTGGATAGTCATGGCATTAAATCCATTTTTCTTAAACGGTACATCTACTGAACAATATTTGATTCAGGATTTAATTAATGAACAATTGAAGATGTATGGAATAGAAGTTTACTATATTCCAAGAAAATTTGTAAAAAGTGATAATATTTTAAGGGAAGTGGAAACTTCTCAATTTGATGATAATTTTGTCATTGAGGCATATCTTGATAATTATGATGGATATGCACCAGGAAGTGATTTGATGACTAAATTTGGTCTTAGATTAAAAAATGAAATAAATTTAGTTATATCTAAAGAAAGGTTTGAAGAGTTTATTGTTCCACTGTTAGATGGAAGACAGACAGGAATTACGAAGGGAACAATAACAGATTATGATATGGGTATTGTGACAAGACCAAGAGAGGGGGATTTAATTTATTTTCCATTAGGTGAAAGATTATTCGAAATAAAAAGAGTTGAGCACGAAAAACCGTTTTATCAACTAGGAAGAAATTATGTATATGAACTTCAGTGCGAACTTTATGAATATCAGGATGAAGAAATAGACACTTCAATAGAGGAGATTGATAAAACTGTAGAAGAAGAGGGTTATATAACAACATTAACTTTAGGTCCTTCAGAGCAGATAACTGCAACGTCCAATGCATCGATAGGTGACGGTGTTATAGGTAAGATAACTTTAAATAATGATGGATATTCATATACATCCACTCCAATTGTTACTATTTCTGCTCCGAGTAGTAGTGATGGAACTAGAGCTACCGCAGTGGCAATAACAAGTTCGATTAGTGGTTCCAATTTCTTATCAATAGAATCAATAAGAATTACAAATGGTGGAAGTGGGTATAGTACATCAATTCTACCAACAGTTACCATATCTGGTGGTGGAGGATCTGGAGCACAAGCAACTGCTTCAGTTGTTAATGGTGGAATAAATGGATTTACAATTACAAATTCTGGAAATAATTATTTCTCAAATCCAGTAGTGACTGTTCCAAATCCAGCAGCACCAGGTGCCGGATCTACAGCTATTGCGGAAGCAGTTATAAATTCTGATGGGTCTATTTCCCAAATTCAGATCGTTAATGCGGGATATGGATATACTCAACAACCTTCCGTTTCAATCACTGCCCCTTCTACTGTAAGTACTGGAGGAACTTTTATCTATAATGAAACTGTTACGGGTTCTCTCTCAAATACCAGTGCTGTAGTTAGATATTATAACTTGAGAACGGATTTGGATCTTTTTAATCCACCAGGAGAACTAAGAGTTTCTAGTGTTAATGGAAAATTCTCTCCAGGAGAACTTATTGTTGGGTCTGGTTCTTCGGCAACATATATACTTAAATCATATGACGATGATTTTTATGAGGAGTCATTTGATATCAATGAAGAAATTGAAACTGAAGCAGACAACATATTAGACTTTACTGAATCGAATCCATTTGGAGAATATTAATGCTAGGAACTTATTTTTATCACGAACTTATAAGAAAAACCATCGTTGGTTTTGGTACTCTTTTTAATTCAATTTATATTAGACATTTGAATAAAGATGGTACTGTTGCCGAAGAAACCAAAGTCGGATTATCATATGGACCATCTCAAAAGTTTTTAGCAAAAATTCAACAACAATCAGAATTATCAAAATCTGTTGCGATTACTTTGCCAAGAATGTCATTTGAGATGACAGGGATACAATATGATTCTACAAGAAAAACTGGAATAACTCAAACATTTAAAGCATCCGATGGAACAAACTTAAAAAAGGTTTTTATGCCTGTTCCATACAATATTAATTTTGAATTAAATATTTTTAGTAAACTGAGTGATGATGCTCTTCAAATTATAGAGCAAATATTACCGTTTTTTCAACCATCCTTTAATCTAACGGTAGATTTAGTTACTTCTATTGGTGAGAAAAGAGATATTCCAATTGTTCTTGATAGTATAGATTTTCAAGACGATTATGAGGGTGATTTTTCAACCAGAAGAGCTTTAATTTATACTTTAAGATTTACTGCAAAAACTTATATATTTGGTCCTATTTCGGATACTGCCGATGGAATTATTCGTAAGGTCCAAGTCGATCTTCATTCGACAAGTGATACTACAGCAAAACGTGAAGTAAGATATACAGTTACTCCAAAGGCACTTGAAGACAAAAACAGTGATGGAGTAATAAACGCAACAGATGATGCCTTACTTGAACCGGGTGATGATTTTGGATTTAATGATGATTGGAGTTTCTTCCAAGATTCTAAAGAATATAGTCCAACACAACAAACTGATATTTAATACTTATGAGTAATAATTATGATTCTATCGATAGTGCACTCAACACAACGAGTGACATTACTGAAGTGGAATCCCCCAAAAAACTAGAGGTTGTAAAATCAAAATCCAATGACATTGAAAAGGACTATGAGTATAGTCGTGCCAATCTCTATTCCCTCATAGAGAAGGGTCAAGAGGCAATTAATGGTATTATGGAGGTAGCAGGTGAAGGAGGCAGTCCAAGGGCATATGAGGTCGCAGGACAGTTGATTAAGAGTGTTGCCGATACGACTGATAAATTAATTGATCTTCAGAAAAAACTTAAAGACGTTGAAGAAGATTCGAAGAAAACTACAAATAATGTAACTAATAATGCCGTGTTTGTTGGATCAACTTCCGAACTTCAAAAAATGTTGAAGCAGGGTTTCCTAAATAATAAAGAGTAATCTTCTTTAAAAATGATAAATGAAGAGGGACTCCGCGATTGGTTCGGAAAGTCCAAATCAAAAGATGGCAAATCCGGTTGGGTTAATGTTGTAACAGGTGGAACCTGTGCAAGTGATGAACCCGGTGAGGGAACTCCTAAGTGTGTCTCTTCTGCAAAGAGGGCAAGTATGAGTAAGGCAGAGAGACTTTCTGCTCAAAGAAGAAAGAAAAAAGCAGATCCAGGACAGCAACAAAAATCAGGTGCTGCTAAACCAACATATGTTTCTACAGATCCAAAAAAGAAAATGAAAAAAGAAGAAGTAGAAGTAACCGAAGCAAAGGATAAACCAGGTAAAGGTAGTGGTAAGAAAGATGCCTGTTACCATAAGGTCAAGTCACGTTACTCCGTATGGCCTTCTGCTTATGCATCTGGAGCATTAGTCAAGTGCCGTAAGGTTGGTGCTGATAACTGGGGTAATAAGTCAGAGTCTTATGAGTTCTCTAACTGGAGAGATGATTTCCAGGCAACTGAATATGAGTTTATTGATATTGTTGAAGCAGAACCAATCAAAGGTGGTCAAGATATTGATGAAGGACAAAAGTGTTGGAAGGGTTATGAGAAAAAGGGAACCAAAAAGATGTTTGGTAAGACCTATAACAACTGTGTAAAGAAAGAAGAAGTGGAACAAGTTAATGAGATTCATTCACAGGCACATACTCCACACGAAGTTCCATCTGGTTCCAGTTCAAAAGATTTGAAAAAACTTTCAGCAAAAGCAGCAAAAAGAGTTGATGCTGATGTTGATGGTGATGTAGATTCCAAAGATCCAAAAGCATCAGAAATGGGAGAGTTTATTCCATCACCAGATGGAAAGAAAAAGTTAAAACCAAAAGTTAGATTTGAAGAATTTTCTGATTGGAGATCTCAACTTGGTGAGGATTGGCAGAAAGTCAATAAAGGGGATAAAACTGATGGTATGAGTCAGAAAGCAGTTAATGCCTATCGTCGTGAGAACCCAGGTTCCAAACTTAAGACTGCCGTAACTGGTGATCCAAAACCAGGAAGTAAGGATGCAAAGAGACGCAAGTCATTCTGCGCTCGTTCTAAGGGTCAGCAAGACATGCATAATATCGATTGCTCTAAGACCCCAGACAAACCCGTGTGTAAAGCCCGTCGTCGTTGGAAGTGCTGATCAATGAAAAGTTTTCAACAATTTCTCTCAGAAAGCATCACCATCAATGGTGATTTCAATGGAACTCTCAATGTGGGAAGTTCCCAACCAGAACAGGCATCAGAGTCATTTTTTGCCGATGTTGTTTGGGAAGGTAAGTTATACCGTCTTGAAATAGAAGGTAAAATGCTTTCCAAAAATGAATTGGCAGAGCAGATTCAAGGAGAATATCCAGGTGCAATTGTTCATCAAATTTATCCAGGAAATTCTCCTTCTTCAAAAATCAAAAACGCACAAAGATATCAACCAGAAAGATTAACTTGGAGTGACTGATGGCTCAGTGGAATAAGAACACACAGGACTTTCTAAACCAGGAAAGATCTCTATTTGAGGTATATAATATTGCTGATCACTGGGGAAACCAGACCGACTGGAGACCTCAATTTTCTAATAATAACAGATTAAAGGTTGCTCCATATCAGACAGTGTTCTTCAACACTTTTCAATATGGCAAGGAAACTGATGTCTGGGATGAGAGTGTAGTAGGAGTCGGTGCAACTTCTACTTATAATGCAAATTCCAGTAATGTAGTAATGCAGGTTGGTTCTGCATCTGGAAGTAAAGTAATTCGACAGACCAAGAATGTAATGAGATACATTCCTGGCAGAGCTGCTACTCTTGCGTTTGCAATTCGTCTTGATACTCCACAGGTCGGTATTCGTAGAAGGTTTGGATTATTTGATGAAAATAATGGTGTTTTCTTTGAGGATGATGGTGGAACTTATTCTTATGTAATTCGTAGTAATACAACAGGCATTGTTACAGAAACCAGAGTCACTAGAGACAATTGGAATGGTGAAAAGTTTGATGGTAATGGATATACTGGTGTAACTGCTGATGCAACAAAACAGCAGATGATTTCCATCAACTATGAATGGTATGGTGCTGGTCTTGTAGAGTTTTCCTGGTTAATGCAAAATGAGACAATTCCGTCTCATACATTTGATAATTCAAATACTAATGACTTTGTTTGGTGTTCTACTCCATTCTTACCCATTCGTGTTGAGATTGAAAATGTAACTGGTGTTGCAGGAACTCATTACATGTATCAGGGTTCCAATTCTCTGATTCAGGAAGGTGAACCAGAGAAACTTGGTATTCTTGAAAGTGTTGCTAATCCGATTACTGGAACTACACTGATAGATGCAAATACATTTTATCCAGTCGTAAGTCTCAGATTAAAATCTGGTTCATTGGCTGCTGTTGCTTTGTTAAGATCTCTACAAACAGCAACGAATGATAATACTAATGTCTATTGGAGATTGATTGAGAACCCAACATTAACTGGTGCAAGTTGGACAGATCATCCAGATCCAAACTCCTTTATCCAATACGACACAAGTGCTACTGCTACAACTGGTGGAAATATTGTCCTGAGTGGATTTACGATTTCTGGTGGTTCTTCTCTTGTAGACATTGATGATAAGGCAGCACTACAAATTGGTAGAAGTGGTATTGGAACGATCAGTGATATATACACTTTAGCATGTGCTTCACCTAATACTAACAAAGCAGCACTCGCAGTATTGAACTGGATTGAACAAAGGTAATTTTTTATGAGTGAAGTATATCTTGGTAATCCATTATTAAAGAAAGCAAACACTGCTATTGAATTTACTGAAAAGCAAGTTATTGAGTTCATTAAATGTAAAGATGATCCAATTTATTTTGCAAATAATTATGTAAAGATTGTCTCTCTTGATGAAGGTTTGACACAGTTTCATCCATATCACTTTCAAGAAAGATTAATACACAATTTTCACAATAACAGATTTAATATCTGCAAGATGCCTCGACAGACCGGCAAGTCTACTACTGTGGTATCATATCTTTTGCATTATCTTATTTTTAATGATAGTGTTAATATTGGCATATTGGCAAACAAGGCAGCAACCGCAAGAGAATTGTTAGGAAGATTAGCGACTGCTTATGAAAACTTGCCTAAATGGATGCAACAAGGTATTATATCTTGGAATAAAGGTTCTATCGAGTTAGAAAATGGCAGTAAGATATTGGCAGCTTCTACGTCTGCAAGTGCTGTCAGAGGTATGTCGTTTAACATCCTCTTTCTCGACGAGTTCGCATTCGTCCCAAATCACGTTGCTGACTCGTTCTTTGCATCTGTTTATCCTACTATTACTTCTGGTAAAAACACCAAGGTAATTATTGTATCCACACCACATGGTATGAATCATTTCTACCGTATGTGGCATGATGCGGAAAAAAGTAAGAATGAATATATTCCCACTGAAGTACATTGGTCGGAAGTTCCTGGTAGAGATATTGTTTGGAAAGAACAAACGATTGCAAATACTTCCGAGCAACAATTTAAAGTTGAGTTTGAATGTGAGTTTTTAGGATCTGTCAATACACTAATTAATCCAGCAAAATTAAAAATGTTGGTATATGATGATCCAATTAAGAGAAATGCTGGATTGGATATTTACGAAGAACCAAATAAAGAACACAATTATCTAATCACAGTTGATGTTGCTCGTGGATTGGGCAATGACTATTCGGCATTTATAATTTTTGACATTACAGAATTTCCATATAGAGTTGTAGGAAAATATAGAAATAATGAAATTAAACCTATGCTTTTTCCAAATATAATTTTGGATGTTGCAAATGCATACAATCAATCTTGGTTATTGATTGAAGTTAATGATATTGGAGACCAAGTAGCAAGTATTCTTCAATATGACTTAGAATATGAAAATATTCTTATGTGTTCCATGAGAGGTAGAAATGGGCAAATTGCAGGATCCGGATTTAGTGGAAAAAAATCTCAACTTGGAGTCAGAACAACTTCATCAGTTAAAAAATTAGGTTGCTCAAATTTAAAAACCCTAATTGAAGATGATAAATTAGTGACAAGTGACTACGAAATTATATCAGAACTCACAACATTTGCACAGAAAGGAAATTCATTTGAAGCAGAAGAAGGGTGTAATGATGATCTTGCAATGTGTCTTGTAATTTTTTCTTGGTTGGTTGCACAGGATTATTTTAGAGAAATGACAGATAATGATGTGCGTAAAAGAATTTATGAAGAACAAAGAAATCAAATTGAACAAGACATGTCTCCTTTTGGATTTATTTCGGATGGATTTAATGATGAAACAAGTTTTGTAGATGCTTCAGGTGATAGATGGCATACCGATGAATATGGAGATAGATCTTATATGTGGGATTACATGTAATGACTTTTGATGATGAGATTGAGGTAGAACACCTATTATTTTTTGATCGTAAATGTAGAGTATGTGGAAAAGTTAAAAATTTGATTGAAGACTATTATCTCACAAGAAAAAATAGAAAGACCATAGCATCATCATATTCTTATGAGTGTAAAGAATGCACTAAAAAAAGGGTGAATACAAAAAGACTATCAATAAAAAGGAATATTATTTGGGAATATCCTGATTGGTAAATATCACGCATTGTTTCCCCACTGAAAATACCCCTTTTCATAAATATTTTTAGTTAAATTTGGATTGCGAGGAAAACAAGATGCCAGTTAATTTAGCATCTCCTGGAATCACAGTAAGGGAAGTAGACCTTACCGTAGGAAGAGTTGACCCTGCGACTGGAAAAATTGGTGGTCTTGTAGCACCTTTTTCTCAGGGTCCAGTAAATCTTCCAATAGTAATAGGATCAGAAAGAGATTTACTTGAAGTTTTTGGAAAATCATATAGTAATGATAATCATTATGAGCATTGGTTAAGTGCATCATCATATCTTGCATATGGTGGCCAAATGAGAGTTGTTAGAGTTGATGACGATAATTTAAGTAATGCTCGTAGTGGTGGATCTGCGATTAAAGTTAATAGTGTAGAAGACTATGAAGTTAAATTATATGATGAAAATGTTATTGATGGCCGTGTAGTATTTGCCAGAAATCCAGGTTCTTGGGCAAATGGAATTAGAATCGGTGTTATTGATGGACAAGCAGATCAAACCCTTTCAGTAGGATCAACAACAGGGTTATCTGTTGGTCTCGGGGTTTCTCAAACCGTTCCCGATAATACTGTCATATCTGGAGCAGCAGGCACTTCTGTTTTAGATGGATACTTTAAAGGTATTGTTACAAAAGTAGGAAGTGGATCCGTTGATGTAAAATTTGTTTCGCATGTTTCTGCCGCAGGAACAGAAAAACCAACCGATTATTCATATAATGGAGTGTATTCTTTTAGTAAAGATGTCGTAACATCTTTTGTAGGAGCTGGTGCAGGAACAACTTTCGCAAATATTACTAGAGGAGCATTAGGCAGTACTGCTGATGAACAGTCTGCCAGTGGGACTATAAATTCATATTATTTGGAGTCCACATTGGCTCTTGATACGTCTGGTGGAGTACCATTAAGTGCTGATGGGACAACAATTGGCATTTCCACTACTGGAATTACAGTTGGTAACGATTATTTCTTAGTTATTGGAAACGAAGTAATTTCACTTAGTAGTGCTACAATTGGAACAGGTCAAATTACGGGAGTTGCTAGAGGTGAAGAGGGAACCTCTGCAGCAACACACAATGATGGTGCAACAGTAAAATACGTCAAAAAATATGATATTGGAACAATATCTGAAACGATTAGCAGTAGTGCCACTCAGGTTAAAATTAATTCATCAACAACCAACCTGGAACAAAAAGTTAATATTGGAGGTTTATTGAAATTTAATACTGAGTTTGTTACGGTTACTGCATTTGCAGATGGAGGTTCATCGGCTCAAACTCCAACAGCAGTGACCGATTGGTTTGATGCTCAAACACTTTCTGTTTCTAAAGAAACTATTGGTGGAACAGAGGTAGTAAAGAAAGTAAATTGGAATACTATTGCCGAAAGACCAGGAACTTCAAATTATGCTTCTGAAAGAGGATCTAGATTTGATGAACTTCATGTTGTAGTAATTGATGGTGAGGGTAAAATCACGGGAACATCAGGAACTATTCTAGAGAAACACTTAAATCTTTCAAAAGCAAAAGATGGAAGATTTGCTTCTGGTTCTCCTTCATATTGGAGACAATATTTAAAGAATAATTCTGCATACATTTTTGGTGGTGATGCTCCAGAGACTCTTACTGCTTCTGGATTCAGTTCAGGATATCTTGCAACTACAGATAATGGTTGGGATCAAAATGCAGAAGATAGTGCAAGTGGTCCTATTATTTTTGGTGGAGGAGGAAACAACAATCTAGAACTCACTGGTGGTCTTGATTATAATGGTGGTAGTATTGTTGAGGCAACAGGAGCACTTTCTGCAGATTTATCAAAACTTCTTTCCGGATATAGTCTTTTTGAGAATGCAGAAAATTATGCCGTAGATTTCCTTATTATGGGATCCGCAAATTATTCTAAAGCAGAATCTGCTTCACTTGCATCCAAGTTGATTGCTGTTGCCGAAGAAAGAGGTGATGCTGTAGCATTTATTTCACCATACAGAGGTGCCTTCTTAACAGAATCTAGTGATAATTCTTCAAACGTCATTAATAATGATGAAACAATTACTGATGAGATTCTTTCATATTATACATTTGTTCCATCATCATCTTATGCAGTTTTTGATAGTGGATACAAATATATGTTTGATAGATTTGCAAACACCTTTAGATATGTTCCATTAAATGCTGATATTGCTGGAATTTGTGCTCGTAATGACCTTAATAATTTCCCTTGGTTCTCTCCTGCAGGAACTTCCAGAGGATCTGTCTTAAATGCTGTAAAACTTGCGTATAATCCATCAAAATCTCAAAGAGATAGATTATATTCAGCAAGAGTTAATCCAGTAATTTTCTCTCCAGGTTCTGGCATTATTCTCTTTGGGGATAAGACAGGTCTTGCTAGAGCATCTGCCTTTGATAGAATTAACGTGCGTCGTCTGTTTATTTACCTTGAAAATGCAATTTCTGCTGCGGCAAGAGATCAACTCTTTGAGTTTAATGATGAAATTACAAGAACCAATTTTGTAAATATTGTTGATCCTTTCCTTCGTGATGTTCAGGCAAAGAGAGGAATTTTTGAATATCTTGTCATTTGTGATGAAACAAATAATACTCCTGCCGTGATAGATAATAATGAGTTTGTGGCTGACATTTTCATCAAACCTGCAAGGTCAATCAACTTCGTTGGTCTTACATTTGTTGCCACTAGAACTGGCGTTTCATTTCAAGAAGTAGTTGGTAACGTTTAATTTAGAGGTTTAAAGAACAATGGCTATTTCGTATCCACAGGAAACTCCTTCCTTTAAAACTATTAATAAATTTAAAAGTAAATTAACAGGTGGTGGTGCAAGACCAAATTTATTTGAAGTCATATTATCTTTTCCTGGTAGTGCCGACGTAGATAATGCATCAGGAGTTGTTGAAGATGCAAGAATTCTTGTAAAAGCAGCTGCTTTACCTGCTTCCACTATAGCACCAATTGAAATTCCATTCAGAGGAAGAACTTTAAAAATTGCCGGTGATAGAACATTTGAAACTTGGACCATTACAGTTATTAACGACACCACATTCAAAATTAGATCTGCTTTTGAAAAGTGGATGAATTACATTAATGAAATGAATAGTGGAAAAGGTGAAACTGACCCAACAGAATATCAAAAAGATGCTACCGTTCATCAATTGGATAGAGAGGGTCAAATACTCAGATCATATTATTTTAGAGACATCTTCCCAACAAATATTTCTACCATTGATTTAAATTATGAAACAACTGACACTATACAAGAATTCACAGTAGAAATGCAAGTTCAGTATTGGGAGGCTAAGAAAGGCACTGCTTCAACATCTGGTGGGCAAGACATTCTCGCAGGTGATGTTTGATTTATCTTATTTTTAAAGTAAACTAAATAATAAAATAACAGTCTAGTCAGTTTATACTATGGCAAAACTTTTTGGTTTTTCTATTGAGGATTCAGAAAAAAAATCCAAAGATATAGTTTCCCCCGTTCCTCAAAATAATGAGGACGGGGTTGACAATTATATTAGTAGTGGATTTTATGGTTCATATGTAGATATTGAAGGTCAATATAGAACAGAGTTTGATTTAATTAGAAGATATAGAGAAATGTCACTTCACCCAGAGTGTGATGGTGCCATTGAAGATGTTGTTAATGAAGCAATCGTAAGCGATCTTTATGATTCTCCGATTGAAATTGAACTTTCAAATCTTAATGCTACAGATAAATTAAAAAAAGCAATTAGACAAGAGTTTAAATACATCAAAGAAATTTTAGATTTTGATAAAAAATCTCATGAGATTTTTAGAAATTGGTATATTGATGGAAGATTATATTATCACAAAGTAATTGATCTTAAGAAACCTCAGGAGGGAATTAAGGAACTGAGGTACATTGATCCAATGAAGATGAAGTTTGTTCGTCAGGAAAAGAAAAAGGATAAGAATATCATTGGACCAAATATTCCCGGTCGTGATGAAGCAAAAAATGGAATTGCACCAGAAATTGAAGAATACTTTGTCTATACTCCCAAACCAAATTATCCTACCGGCAATTTACCAAGCGGAGGAAATAAAGGAACAAAAATTGCAAAAGATGCAATTACATATTGTACTTCCGGTCTTGTAGATAGAAATAAGGGAACTGTATTGTCTTATATGCATAAGGCAATTAAAGCACTCAATCAACTCAGAATGATTGAGGATTCATTAGTCATTTATCGTTTATCAAGAGCACCGGAACGTAGAATTTTCTATATTGATGTTGGCAATCTTCCAAAGATCAAGGCGGAACAATATCTTCGTGATGTTATGATGCGTTATCGTAACAAACTTGTGTATGATGCCAACACTGGTGAAGTTCGTGATGATCGTAAATTTATGAGTATGATGGAAGATTTTTGGCTTCCTAGAAGAGAGGGTGGTAGAGGAACTGAAATTACAACTCTTCCTGGTGGACAAAATCTTGGAGAACTTGCTGATATTGAATATTTCCAAAAGAAACTCTATAGAGCACTTGGAGTTCCAGAATCAAGAATTGCCGCTGATGGGGGTTTTAATCTTGGTCGTTCTTCCGAGATTCTGAGAGACGAACTTAAGTTTGCAAAGTTTGTTGGTCGTTTGAGAAAAAGATTTGCTCAGATGTTTAATGATATGTTAAAAACTCAGTTGATTCTCAAAAATATTGTGTCACCTGATGATTGGGAAAAAATTAGTGATCACATTCAATATGATTTCCTATATGACAATCAATTTGCCGAACTTAAAGAAACTGAGATGCTTAATGATCGTCTCGGAACTTTAGCAACTATTGAACCTTATATTGGAAAATATTATTCTACACAATGGGTTCGTAGAAAAGTTCTTCGTCAAACAGACGCAGAAATGATCGAAATGGACGAACAAATTGAGCAGGAAATTGAGGATGGAATTATTCCAGATCCAAGTTCTATTGATCCAATTACGGGAGAACCATTGCCAGCAGAAGGTGGTGGAGAAATGCTTGGCGATGTTCCTATGGAACCACAGATAAATGGCGGAATCA
>Ga0208645_1001199_pt1 | contig 23524 bp, 15 predicted proteins | sample VirMetDEL_Sep_01_FD_184519 | JGI IMG/M metagenome (GOLD analysis project Ga0208645, IMG submission 184519) | Aqueous microbial communities from the Delaware River and Bay under freshwater to marine salinity gradient to study organic matter... | ecosystem: Environmental > Aquatic > Marine >... | reverse complement strand
TTTAACACTATAAGGGAATGAATCCATCGATCTCATTTCTAACCTCTCCACAGGTGTTGGATTTCGTCTTTCGATTTCTTTTTCTAAGTCATCGATTTTATTAATAACGTTATCCATACCTGAAACTTGTGATTCTAATTCCGACAATTTAGCTAATAAATCATCCATCTTAGTACTTACACCATCAACAGAAGTTTTTGTTTCTTCAGTTTTATCAACAATATCTGTTACATCTACTTCTACGGTATCTTCACCACCTAATGGTTCTTCAGTTGCGAATTCATCTTCTACCTCAGTATCACCAAAAGGATCGGTTTCACCCTCAGTATCTGTACCTTCCTCTGTTTCACCTTCAACGTCACCAAATGGATCTTCTAAAGTTTCTTCTTCAGTGTCTGTAGTAGTGTCCTCTACTTCTTCTGGTGTCTCTTCAGTATCTGCAAAAGGATCTTCTTCTTCCGCAGGTGGATCTTGTTCTGTTATATACATACCATCAAATAAAAGATTATCTTCATCTTTTTCTTCTTCTGGCACATAGAAAGTATATTCCAATAACTGTCTATATCTTTTTAAATCTTCGGATAATAAATTTTTCTTACTCATATTACATTAATAGTTGTCTACCATCATTAGTCTTATAAACTTTGTTTACTCTTTCAACGATTTCTTTTCCGTCATTAATTAAACATTCATCACCTTCACACTCTTTTTGTTTATTGGTGTCATTAAGAAAATTATCTAATTTATTTTCCAAAGTTTCTTTTTCCTTAGTATCTTTTTTAGTTTCCATAATACTTTTTATTTATAAATATTAAGAAATTAGGAAAAATCTCTATTAATTGTCAATATTTTTAATTCTTCATTTTTAATAATTAACATTTTATTTTGATAATTATCCCATTCAATTTTTACATCTAGATGATTTATGTTCCCACTATCAGTATCACTTATAATTTCAATTAATTGATTAAGTGCGTTGATCGTATAGAAACATTCTCCTTTTTTATGTACAATAATAGTCGGTGGGTAAAATGAATTTGTGTCAACTCTTTGACCTTGATTTAACCTAACCATAAAGGTTAAAATCTTTTTGTCTTCTTCGTTAAAGGTATATTGGAAAATGTTTTTATCTAATATTTTAAATCTGTTGTATAGATATTTCTTAAAACTATCTATTTTATCCAAATATACAAAAGACGCTAGCGTTATAATTTTATTGTTCGATTCCATAAGTATAAATGTAGGGAATATATCTGTTTTTGTTTTTTATTTTATAAATAAAATCCTTACATTTATTAAATATCTCAGAATCTATCAAAGTATTATTCGATAAGTTTTTAATCGTTTTAATTATTTTTTCTTTTTTACCTTCAATTAAAGATAATACATTCAAATCTATACCAAATATTAAGTTTTCACCATATATATAAATCATATCATTAGGTGAAATATAGGTAGTTGGGTTTTTTAAACTCAATATTTTTCTTATAATTCTAAAGTTTACCATTTTTTTACCATATAACAAGTCCAAATAAACATATGGGATGTTTTCCCCAAAAGAATTATAACAAAAAGAAATAAATGAATCTAAATCTGATTCATATTCTGATTTTCTTTCTTTTGTTGTGAAAGTCCAAAATAATTTAGAATTAATTTGTTTGTGTAAAATAGATACCCCATCTTCAACAAGTTCTTTTGTTTTTTCCCAACCTATAATTAACGTAGGTAACCTATCGTCAATGGTATCTAACTTACGACAAATCTTAAAGTTTTCTAACTCCAAATTAAAACTTGTTACTATATTTCCAACATACATATTACAAATATAATAATTTTTTTTAAAAAATACAATTATGGGTTAAATAAATCTATCAGTGGTAATTTATCTTTTTTATCAACAAATGTTTCTAATACTTTTCTAAAAATTTTAAGTGTTGTATCATTTTTAGTTCCTTTGTATTGTTGGGAAATTTCCTTTGTTTTTAAAAACATTACGTTACTACCCAAATTACCTGTTTCATTTTTTTCTGAAGAATAATCAAATGCGGTTTTTCCTGTTGTACTACCGACTTCTTTTGCGTTTTTCCAAACTTTTATTGACACATCTAGAGAAAGTTTATTATTATTGTAATAATTTTGTGGTGTTAATAAACCACTTTCACCATAGTAATCGTAATATTGTTTTCTACCCACCATATATAAATAACCTGCGGGTCTATACCTATATTCATCACCTTTATAAATATTATAGTAAGTTAATCCAGATAATTTTGTGGTTAATTTGTCACCCGAAAAAGTAACATTTTCCCATTCACTTAATGAATTATCTGTAGAAGATCTAAAATAATATGCCAAATCTACATTATATCCTTGTTGCGTTTCCCCAGAAGTTGTAGGTGTCACAGAAAAATATTTATTATCATCTCCCGAAACCACTTCAATACTAGAACTATTATATCTTACCGTAGATCCTGAAAATTCTGAAGATGTTGGGAATTTAACTTCGTTCTTTTGGTATTCACCTTCTGACCAATTTAATTGATTGTTTTTTAAATTGTTTGATTGTGCTAAAATGTTTGATAGAAACATAGTAACTTGTGAGTTACTGACTATTCCATTTGATGTTAGGGTGCTCTCAAAATTGTTTAGTATATCTGAAGACTGTATAATACTATTAGGTACACCTATCAATTCTAAATTGGCTTGTGTTATTTGTGTAAAGTCAAATGGTTGATTCGCAACTTCGTCTCTAATACCTATTCTATAAAGTACATCTGTAGAATTTAAATTAGTAAATTGTATTCTAGGTGTTGAATCTGTCGCACTTAAATCTAAATCCTGAGTAGTTAATATTTCTGTTGATGGTTTAGTCTGATATTGTGATTGTCTTAAACCTTTAAAACTAGTTGTCATATGGTTAGGACTGATACTATGATCAACACTAGTAATTAAATAAGCCCCATTAAAAAATGGTACATTTTGTAAATCAAAATACATTAATGGTTGTATATTCATACAACCTAATGCGTTTACACTACAAGTATACGACCTAGTTTTAAATAACCTTAATAGGTTAGTACCAACATTTGAAGCTTGTGTGGCTCCCCTCTTATCGATTGTATCACTAAGTACTGAGAAATATTCTGCAGTTTCTTTATGTTCTTGTTGACTTAAAGAAACATCGGTAAATATAGTTTGATTTTGTGCACCAAAAGCAACTCTAAATGCAACTAAGGAGTATTCTTCTTGATTTGAGTCTGTTGCTTTTTTAGTGTCTAACATATCAGGTGGAATTTCTCCATTTTTAAATGAATAACCATCATTATTAAAGTAATAATTATCCCTTTCTTTTATATCTAAATATTCAGAAACACCACCAACATATATTCCACAAAATATAGGTCCAGAAGCACTATTATCACTTATATTAACTTGTGGTTTAAATATTTTACTAATTTCTGTAGCATTTTTATAATTAATGTATGTAGGTAATATTTGAAATAAAAAATTGTTATCTCTTAATATTTGAGACATCATAAGGTATATACTATTATCTAAATCTTTACTAGTATTTAACAAGCTTTTAAGATTTATTGTAGCTTCACTACCTATATCTCTCCACCCTCTATCAATAAACTTAAAATATTTAATTAAGTCTTTTTGTTTATTATCATTACCGCATAAAGAAAAACTTTTATCGTTTGACGATATCCATTTGTTATTTATATTTTTAAAATAATTATATATTTCTAATTTTATTAAATTATTTTGATTTTTCTTCTTATCGTCTTCAGTATTTTTTTCTCCTGTATTATTATCTTTAGAAGTTAGGGAATCAAAAACACTTTTAAATTCAGAAATATATTTATTATACGAACTTATACTTATAGAAAAAGGATCGTTTTCTTGTGGTTTAGGATTAAAAACATTTGGTTTTAATATTATTAAATTTTTAACTTCTTTTATTTGGTTTAAAATAAAATTAGCACCTCGTTTATTATTATTTTCCCCAAACGCCTCATCAGTATATTCTACTATATTCACTTCGAATTTACCTGGATTCTGACTAGTACCGAAATTAATAGAAACAAAACTTTTAAATTCATTTATAAATGCATTTTTAACACTTACAGGTAATTTCAGTAAACTATCTTCTATAGGAACACTTTTAATTTTAGATTTATCTACATTACTACCATATCCTAAGTATGTCATTTTGGATAAATACTCGTTTTTAGGTGTGTCAAAAATACTGTATTTACCTGTAAATTTTATTGGATCAACGCTTTGACTATATCTCCATAATAAACCACCAATAAAATAGACATATAATGAAGGTAGTTGTACTATTCTCGCACCGTTGTATGTGGGAGCACTATAGAAAACAGAATCTAAAAACCCCTCTTTAAAATTTCTAAACGGAAATGTAGATAACAATAAATAAGCTTTCGATTCTTTTGATTGTTGGTTATAGAATTCTCCACCAACCAACTCACTTTCAAATTCCTCGGTTTTGTTATTAGGATTAAATTGTGTTACATTTAAATATTCTCCTACTTGATTAGTTTTACCACTTATATTAATATCCGATATTTTAGTTTTAGATAATGTATCAAATTTGTTATCGTTAGATGTAATAATATTTTTTCCAACATTTTTATCCCATACATTTATAGTATTGTTGGTAGTTAAATTATTATAATTGTAAAAAGTTTTATAATATAAAGAACCTGTGGTTTGTATATCATTTGCATTACCATTGTCAACATTTGTTATATTATTATACTCATCAGTTTCTTTTATTTTAGTAGTAATTTTTTTAGCGTTATTGATTATATCGTTTTCATCAAATAATATAAAATCTATAGAAGGGTTATCCCTATCTTCTCCCAACAAATAACTTCCAAATTTTAATGGTTCTTTAAAAGATGGTTGTCCTACACCAATACCTTTTATAACTATATTGTCTCTATAAAACTTACTTTTAGTTATGTAATCATTAGTAGTAAAATTACCTGACTTCATTTGTTCTAAAACATTTTTTATTAACAATAATTTAGTATTATCTATTTTTAATGTCTCATAAGCATTTAACGCATCGAATTTACCATAATTTTCGTAAGATCCACCTGTTTTACTATTAAAAAGTGAATAATTTTCTAATATACTTAACCTCTCAAAAGTAGTGGATATAAAGTTTTCTTTTACTGTTGGTTCATCGTTGTAACTTCTAAACAATAGATATGGGTTTTGTTGGTAGTCAATTGGGTTTATAGGAAACCAATTATCTGTATCAATTATACTTTTTTTATTTACCGAAATTTGTTGTAAGTCACTTTTTCTTTTAATAAAGTTTTCAAAAACCCTTTCAACAAAATCATACTCTGGAAAATCTGTTCTTCTAGCTTCTTTAATTTCCCCAATATATATTTCTTGTATAGATTCATCTCCATTTTCTCTATAAATTGTTGGCCAAGCAACACTATTTTCATTACCATTTAATAAACTATCTGGTATATCTGTTCTATATCTATTCAATATATTTTTCCTACCATTAGTACTTACTTTTTCTGATTTTTTTGTTATTTCAGATATTGTTTCAACCATCGCTTGCGTATTATTAGCAATAATTTCAAAACAATTTTTTATGTTTGGTAAAAATCCATTATTTTTTTGGAAATTTTCGAATAAAATATCATTACTTTCTACTTGTACAATTTCTCTTTGGGTTTCAATGATACTTTCTAAATCATTAATCTGATCTTGTAATGTTGCTCTTATTTCTCTAAAATCTACTACAATTACTTTAGTTTGATTTAACATTGTCGCATTGAAAAAACTACCATCTTCTACCTCAAACTTAAAATTTTCTACATCAAAGTCACTATTAACCCCCGACTTATCATTTTCATAATTTTTTTTAAGGTATATACCTAAAGAACTGTTTTCAGTATACATTTCTTCCAAAACATTACTGAGAACAAAATTATTGTTAGTTAAATCATTTACTTGTGTAGGTATTATATACCTTTTCCAACTATCTGTTCCATTATTTAAATCAAATAATTTTAAAAAATCATTTTCTTTTGTGTCTTTTTCTAAAAAATTAAATACTGATGAAATACCTGATCCAATATTTTTTATTTTTTCACTATTTTTGTTTTTTAATTTTTGTAAACTATTTTTAGAATTTTGTTTCACGTCTTCATTAGATGCGACATATTCTTGATATGTTTTCATCGCATCATCTAACTGAATTATGTAATTTTTATAATCAGATAAATTAACAATATTAATTAAAAGATAATCTCTAATAGACCAATAATTGTTACTTAAATTTAAAACACCTAGTGAATCAATATTAGAAGTTTCTATTTGTGTTTTATCATTTTTTATTTTTAAATATTCTTTTTGTGTACTATTCTCTCCTTTAAAAGTAAATCCGTCTGTCGATTTACTTTGTTGGTCACTTTGTTTTGAAATGGGGGTACCTAAAAATGATTGAATGTTTTTTAATAAATTTAACTTTGTATTTAAAAACTTTAATAAAGAAAAATTATCACTGTCTAATTTAATTGATTCTGTTTCTACTGTTAGGTTAGAAATTTTTACAAAAAAGTCGTCTATTTTTCTTATTCCTAATGTTTTTTGTTTACTTAACTCTTCACTTTCCGATCTATTAAATATATCATTTAATTTTTGAAACCCTTCTTCAGTATTTACCGCACCTATAATATTACCCAATACCATATCATTTAAGAATGCTTGTTGATATCCTACAAAATTTGCAGTAATATCAAAATTACCTGTACTACCATCAAAATTAGATGTCCAATTTAACATATGTAAACAAAAATCTACTTTTTGCCCAAAATATCCTTTAACAGATAATTTAAATAACGGATAAGGCAATTTGAAAAATACCGCATAAGGTGATAATATATCATTATTAGTAATTGTGTCAAATAATGCGCCTCCTCTAACATCTGTAAATGTTATATCTACTCTAGGTACTAAACTTGCATCATATTTTATACTAATAGACTTAATACCAAAACCTTCAAGAATACCACCACTTGTAGTATTTGCGTTTGTAAAACCACCAATCTCTGTCCAATTAGTTGTTGCATATGTGTTTTGTTCTTTAGGGTCTAATTTACCTTCAGTATTATATTTTATTTTTGTAGAAATAAAATTAACTTCATCCTCAACACCAAATTTTAAAAAATCGTCACCATTATAAGTAACCCTACTTTTTGGGAATGCGGAAAACTTTACATATATAAACATATCTTCCGCAGGATGTATTCCGTTGTTCGGTAAAACCGTATCAACAACAAATACTTTTCCATTACCAGTACCTGTACCTATTTCTTCTACACCGTCACCCATAAAACTATATTTTAAATACCATATAGAGTTCTATACTCTTCTACTTTATCAATGTATTGTTGTAAACTATCTCTAAAGGGGAAAGGTATTACTATTATTTCATTATTTGGAATGTTTTCTTCTACTCCACCATATTGTGGATTGGCTAATAATATTAACCAACCATGATATGGATTATCATAATATTTTTGACTTAATCTATCTAATCTACTAAATTCTGATCTATAAACAACACTTTTATCTGTAGATTTCGGGTCTAACTTTATAAAAGGTAGTGGTTTATAAGTACCGTCTACTTTAAAACTTTGATATCTATCATAATATTCTTTTCCCATCTATTTTAAGTTAAACCATCTTTTGTTATTGTAAATGTTTTAGTAATTTTAGTTTTACTCTTATTTTCACTTAAAAAGGCAACAACTTTAACTTTATCTTCTTTACCTTTAGTATAATCTTTATTTTTCTTTTCTTGTTTCTTTAATGCCTCCCTAGCATTATTATAGTCATCTTTATATTGTTGTGTCTTAAATGTTTTGAAGTTATCTTTTGCAGTTTCTAATTCTTGTTGTCGAGCATTAAGATCTGCATCGTTTGTAGATAATATTGTTGGGTCTACTATATCACCATTTATTTCTTTTAATGAAATAGAACCAGAAGAGTCTGTATCTGTAGTGCCTTCTCTTTCTTTAGAACCTATCTTAATTTTATACTCTATCTTATTGTTCGGATTAGGATCATTACCTATAACAATATCTGCGGGTGGTGTTCCATCTTTTGATTTAATAGTTACACTTAAACCTGTACCTGCAACTATTTCTAAAACATTATCACCATCCCCATCTGCATCATCACCAGTTTCTGAGTCTTCTAACTGATCTATCACACCTTCTTGTTTTAAATCTTCAATAAATTGATTTAGAGCTTCTTGTCCACCTAACCCTTCCTTCCTAACTTCACCCAATTTCAAACCGTCTACTATTTTACCATTTTTAATTGTGTCCGATCTAGGGTCATATATTTCAGTATTGGCATAATAATTAAACGACACTGCATTTTGTAATCTATTGATAGGTCCGTTTAGTGATTGTCCACCAATTAAGTCTATAGACATTTGTACAGTAGCAATCATAGGTTGTACCCCAATACCCTCAGGATTTAAATCATATTTAATACCACCTCCCGCATCGTAACTTACAGACAAACTTTGTATTGCAATTTTTGTATAGTAAAAATCACCTATTCTCAATATACATATTGGTGGTCTACCAAACGAAAGGTTTTGTGGTCTTATATCGTCACCTTTATCATATATACTAGGTCCCTGTCTTAAACATTGATTTAAGAATGTTAATCTACTATTTAAACCTTCAGGTGTGATACTATGAAATGTAGGGTTAAAATATTTTATTTTTTCCGATATTGTTTTAAAGTAATTTGGGTAGTTTTCATCTATAAAATCAAAATAAGCACTTTCATCTATTAAAATACTATCAATTAACTTAATATCTTCAGGGTCGTATGTACCTGCAGCATTTTTTTGTTCTTCTTTTTTAGCCTGCGCACTTTTAGCACTCTCTGAATCATTCTGATATGTTATTTCTACATAAGCTTCAGTACCATCTCTAACCACTCCGTTTTTTACATATTTTATATTTTTAGTACCTAACTGATTTCTAAGTTCATTTCTAACTTCAGTCGCTCTATCGTCAGCATCTTTTTGAGCTTCTTTAGTTTTTTGGTTTAGATTTAAACCTTCTTTTCTTTTTTCTTCTTTTCCTGAGTACCCATCAACAGTTACCTTTATACTAGGATTATCTGTGCCTACTAATTTATCTAATTGACCTTGTATCTTGCTAACAATAGTATTTAATTGATTTTCATCGTATACTTTGTCAGATGCATTACATTCAGAATTATCAGTAGGGCAATTATATTCTAAATTGGCTTCTTCTTTAAAAGTTTCAGAACTATTATCCACTTTTTGAGTTTTTTTCTCATTTAATTTTTTTAATATTTCATCTTTATCTCCTTGTGAAACCGTATTGTCTAAAGCATTAAGAAAGTCATCGGGTGCAACACATCCCGCTAAAAATCTTTCTATTAAATTATTACTTTTCCCTCTATATCCATTAATAACTCTAGGATGATCAACAACTATTTTAAAACTTAATGAACCCGTTCTTGTAACATTATTATAAGTATATACAGGTTCGTTTCTACCAATAAAATCTGTTTTATTCCAATTTGCAGATGTGTTTTCATCAAATGTCAAATCATATGGTGGAAACCACATTATCCTACCTTTATTACCTGTTAATTTATCACCAGGTCCAATTTCACTTACAGGTAAATCTGCTAAATTATCCGACCAAGCTAAATTTTCTATAGATAACATAAATTTCTTTTTAGTGGATGTCGAATCTTCTAATGTAGGATAATATTTAGGTTGTCCTGCGTCAGTTAATACACTTAAAGATTTTTTAATACTTGTAGTAGAAAAACCTTTATTACCTTTTGGTGATGTGAATAAACCTGTGTTTCTTATTGCGTTTCTGTAATTATACCTATCATTAACAGTCCATACCCTACAATAATTACCATTTGCTTCCGCATCTATTAATAATGATTCACTAATAGCGTTACCCCTACTAATTAATCTATTTTGTTTTTTATCTTTAAAGAATTTTTTAGTTTGATTAATATAAACACCGTCTTGATTATTATCAACTAATTGTTGTGTTTTATATAATAGTGTTTTTTCATTAAAGTTTTGTTCACCACCAGTAGTCCAAAAGAATTTGTTTGGTTCACCGAAAGGTTCTCCTACCCCTTCTATGTCAGTTCTTTGTCCATTACCACTAGTGTCTACATCTCCATTAAAATCAGAACTATCAAAAGTTTTCGTAATTAATGCACCTCTATTTGTACTTTTTTCTGAACCAATATAATATCTTCCATTCGTACCTTCTTCAGATGTACCTTGTAATCTTCTATCATTATATAATGGACGATATGAATTTCTATTTAATAACTCGAAAGTAAATTGTACTTGTGATAAACTAGTTCTTTCTAATAAACTACCCATTCTAATTTCTACACCCATTGTTGGTTCAACACCTTCTTGTGCGTCAGGATCACCACCAGGTATTTTATTACTACTATTGTACTCATTCCACCCTATCGCATCGTTTGGTAATGAATCAGAAATAACAGGATTACCCCTTAATTTATTTACATAATTGTCAACTATATTACCCAAAGGTTCTGTTATATAACCTGTACTATCAGTATTTGGGTTCGCCTCATCCTCAACTTGTGCGATTTTATTAATAATACTATTTTCTAACTCAACACCACCAACAAGTCCCAAAGATGTTTCACTTTGGAAATTCAATCCTTTATAATTATCAATAACATTAAATGGAAATTCAACACCAACACTATCACCATTAGGTATCAATCCAAATCTATCAGAAGAATAGGATGTTGGATACGGTTTTCTTTCTCTTTCCCCAAATTCTTCGGGAATAGGTTTTGGTAAGGTTGGTGGAATTGTTAAATTATATGTAACATACTCATCATTTTGTGGTGAATATGGATTTAAATTAACGTTTTGAGTTGTTCTAAAAAAAGTTCCTAAAGGAAACATTTTCTTATCTTCATCATAATGTATAGGAATATTCTCATCACCTGTACCAAATATAGGTACATTGATAACTCTACCAATATCATCCAATTTTGATACTAATCCCGATTGAGTTAAAGTTTCATTAACGGGTGGTGGTAAATTTCTACTCAGAATACTATCTCTAAATTGTTGTGTTGATAATACTCCTTTTTGATAAAATATTCCTTGATGATCTAATATTCCTGCCATATATAATAATTTCTTATTATATAAATATTACATCAATAAAATTCAGGAAAATTAAATTATATTTATTATACTTGAATTATTTTTAAATATTAATATTCTTGTATAATTCTGGTCACAGTAATAATAGTAAATTTTTATTGAAAAGTCAATAGTTGAATGAAAAAAATTTATAATACTCCTCCACTAACCATAGTTCGGTTACTTTTTGAAGTATTATTTCCGTCAATTGATCCTTTAGCGTTTAAGAACATATTAGACACAGTTTTTGATATTGTATCTTCCATACCTGATAAATCTAAAGAAGGATTATTAGACTCTAATTTAATAGTGGCGTTAAAATTAACGTTTTGAGTTGTAGTTTGATTGGTATTATTATTATTTGTAGTTGTTTTATCACCACCTTTAGTAACTTTATCTTTTTGTATGAAAAAAGCGTAGTCATTAACATCTGGTTCAATTACCGCAGACATAGTACCTTTAGGCATCCTAACTAAACTATTTCCACCAGGTGTCATAATACCGTCTGGTGTTGGTATTGAAGTACCTCCCTTTGCGATTGAAGTTAAATTATTATTTAATAACTGAAATTGTGTTGTTAATAAACTTAGTAATGTTTCATCTCCACTAAATAAGGCGTTTATATTATTGTTTAAATTATTAATTTGAGTTGCAATTTCATCACCTAGTTCTTTTGCTTTTACTTCAGGATTTTTCATAAAATCTGCAATGGCACTACCAACAACATCTTCATCTTTTAACAAATCACCAGTATTACTAACTAAATCAGTTAATAATGTAGTTAATTCATTTTGTGGTTTAACTAAACCAGCCTCTAAAGTTTTATATAAGTCTACCGTTGCTATAGTTTGTGCTTTTATTTCTTCTAATGTGTTTTTTGCGATTTCAGAAGTTGTAAGAGTTGCATGTGCAGTTTGTTTAATAGGGTCTTCATCAGGTTGTGTAGTTAACATACCATTTTCTACTGCGGATCTTAAAGCACCACTATCATCTAGCTCAATTTTTTCTCCACCAAATTCAACTTGCCATTTACCTGTATTCGTATTAAATTTAGCCATAGATGCAATTGCAGATTGTTCTTCTTCACTAAACATACTAGTTCCATCAAAAGCAGATTTTATATCTTTAAGTTTTGACGTTTGGTAAGCCATATCAATTACATTGTCTTTTGATAAACCTAATTTATCTGCCATAAATGTTAATTGTTGTTTAGCCTCTGCAGGTAAAGTGTATTCGCCAGTTTCCTCATTAAATACTGTCATATTTTGAGTCATCTCTTCGAGTTTTTTAGCTAATTCCTCTGGTTTATTTCTAGCCATATACATAACCTCAAAAGGGTCACCAAATGCCTTTGCAATATCTCCACCCATTAATTGTAGTTCTGCTGCCGCTTCTATCGCAGCTTCAGGATTATAGAATTTATCTGCCATACCTAACATATCAGCAACATCCATTCTCATATCTACCGCTAATTTAGCCATTTCAGTCATTGCTTTAACCCCACCTTTAAATGACATTCTTTGCATCGAAGCAAAATTTCTTTCTAATACATCAGTAACCTTTTTTGCGTTTAAACCTAAAGCTTGTGAGTCCCCATATACTTCCGAAATACCTTCATACATTCTAGCAACACTAACACCCATTAAATCAAATCTATCAGTTAATTCACCTACGGATTCAGATGACATACCTAAACCTGCTATCATCTGTGCCATTTTTTCGGTATCTTCTTTGGGGAAAAACCCTTTAAATCTACCACTACTATCTGAAATTGACTCTAATGTTGACGATAAATCATCAGCGTCTAAACCTAATCTAGCAAATGCGGGTAATGATTCTTTAAAACTGTCAGCTAGTGCTTTTGATTGTGCAGCACCTAAACCTATATCTCTACCTAATTTTTTATATTCTTTAGCAATACCTTCTGCATAAATATATTGTTCTTTAGTATTTTTTAACCAAGCAACTGAATCTATTAAAACAGAATATTGTTGATTTGCGACATATTTAAGTACATTGTTTGTATTTTCCCAATCACCTAAAATTGATTTAGATAAGTCACTAGATTTCTTATATTGTTGATTTACTCTTTTTTGTGCGTCTTCAAGATCTTCTGTAGATTTTAAAACATAATTTTCTAGTGTCTTTCTAGCATCATCTTTATCACCTGTTTTTGTACCATAAAGAATATCTATTGCATCTTGTACTGACATACTATTATTTTATAATTTTTATCTTAAACTTAATATTTCTATATCACCAGAAACTCTATTTCCATTATATGCACCATTTCTGTATGTTAATTGTAAACTACACCTTAATTGACCAGAAGTTTTAAAATTGTCTATATATAATAACAAACTAACATTTCTTTGTAAGTCATTATTATCTAAGTTGAGTATGTACCCTTGAGAAGTTTTTTTAGTAGTCAATACATTAAATTTATCTCTTTGTCCATATTTATAATTTAAATCATATTTTTTATTAACATCTGCAACTAATTCCAATTTAAAATCGTCTTTAAATCTTATCTTAATTTCACTGTACCCATATTCTATATCACTATATGTGTCACTACTATCATACTCATCTGAAAAATTACCAGATGTTTTATTTATAATATCTTGATATATTCTTTTTTGTTTTTCAACCTCAGAGTCTACATCAACAACTGAAGGTCTAGTGTTTAATAAGTCATTAATTTCTCTAGATACATTAATATTTTTTAATGAAATACTGTTTTTAATTTTTTGTTTTAAAAATTCTGTACCACCAGCATCCAAAATAGAATTAACTATTTTGGGTCCAAATAGTTGTACACCTGTCTTAATTAAACCAATAAACTCATTAATTGGTTTTTTACTTTTATTTTCTAAAATATAATCTATCTCACTTATAATTTCATCAATTAGTTTATTATGCTCATTTATATTCATTACATTAGTTTTATTAATAAATATTTAGAAAAATAAAAAAATTCTATTCGTTATCAGGATAAAGTTGTGATAGGAAGTTTCTTCTCATATATGTAGGCATAATCATAATGTCACTATATGTGAAATTACCATATTTAACTAAATGAAAAACTTCTTTTATTATTGATGATATATAATTAGAATTCAGGCCAGAAAAAAGATTTTCCCAGTCTAAGAAAGCAATTTACGGACTCCTCCCCCTCAGTCCGCGCAATTGTTTCAAATTTTAATCCTGGTTCATTATCAGAAATATATTTATTTAATTTTCTACTATCCATAATAGTCATCTTTTTTTCGATAAAATTAGTTATTGCCATTTTATCTCTATTCCCATCAATTTCCATAATCATTTTACCCAATTTTAAAGTACTGTAAAATGAAACTTCAGTATTGAATTTTTTCTTAGTAAATTCATCTTTTTCTAAAATATCTTTTTCATCTTTAGAATTTAAAAACCTAAACTTTATGTTTTTTTTACTTTGTGGTAAAACAAAGTCAAACTCGTTTTTCTCATCTGGTTTTATAATTAATTTTTTTTGTTCAAGTTTAGATAAATCTATAGTACCCTCAACTACTTCGTTTTTACTGTTTAATACTGCCTGTTTATATTCTACACCGAAAGCAGTTGTTCTTAAAAATACTATGATTGCTAGTCTATCTCCCTCTAATAATTCATCAACAGGGAACCCCAAATCTTTTACTTTCCTTTCTATTAAAACATCTAATACTTTACCTGTGCCTAATATATTTGGTGAAGATAAAACATTTTCATCCATAGCGGTTAAATATTCTATTTTAACACTACTTTTCTTATTGGGGTATAATAAACCCTGTGAGGGTAATTCTATAACATCATAAGGTACCTTATATTCATCAGGTACGAAATTTGGATCCATTGTATTTTCCATAATATAAAACTTTTATAATAAATATAGTTAAAATATTTTTTTTGTAAATAAAACTAACATTACTAGTCCATACCTGCTTCTTCTGACGTCATAGTATTTGCAGTTTCTTCTATTTCTTCATCTAAAGCTTCTAACAATTTTTTTTGTTGTTCTGGGGTTAATTTTTTAAAAAATTCAGAATCAATAAAGTTTTCTTTTTGATTATCATACTTAACTTTTACACTGTCCATAATATTGTCAAACTGATCTGGAATTTTATTATTAATTAATGAATCTGAAACATAGTCCTTAATTTCTTCAATGCTATTACCAATATTATCAATTGTTTCATATTTATCACCTAATGTACCTTCTTCCCCCACCAAAGGTGAATATTTCGCACAACTAACACTAACAGGTTTTCCATCTTTACATATAAAATATTCACAAAAGTTTTCAGGAAACCATTCATCTCCATTTTGTCTTCTTTGTTTTTTAACCCATAGTATATACTCATTTTTTTCTTTATAGACACCAGATTTAGTTTCTATACTTTTTTCAGAAGTACCGTCTTCATATCCTTTTAATTCATAACACTCAGAACTTAACATACCCCCAAAATTAAAAATGTAAGTTTCCTGATTTTCATATAGTTTTTCAGTTGGGGATAATCCACCTAAAAATGGGATATTATTCCATATAATCTTCCAAAGATCCGTAAGTACGTAAAAAATCAGATAATTTTGGGCAATTGAGTATCCATATATAAAAAGCTTATATCTGATTTTGGTATCTTTCAGTAGTTTACCACCTGCAGACCACTTTTTAATAAAAGCATGTAAAGTTTTACCTTGTCCTAAAAGAAATAAATCCGATAAACCTTCTGTATTTAAAAGTGGTATTATTCTATCGTCATCAAAATCACCTAATAATCTGATAATTCTATCTTCACTTAATTTAGTGTTTTCCCAAGCCTTTATTTTTGCCAATCTACTAACAATAGGGTTATCTGGTGTAAATATAGCCTTTTTAGGGTTTATATCACCACCAATAATTTTATTTAATTTAGTCGCATACCTCCGTTTTAAATCTCTAACCATACTTACGTATTCGGCGTGTAATTTACCAATATCTTCTTTCGCACCAATCCTTGCGGCATCATCTGCCATCTTTTTCATAACTTTTGCATAGTCTATATTTTTAGACAATTTTATGCCGTTAATAGTATTAATAGTTTTAGTTATTACATCATCTGACGTATCAGATGTTTTTAATAATTTTATTTCATCACCATATTGACTCCTAATGTCACTAAAAATTTCTTCTACATTAACATCTGGGTGCCAAGTGGCTTCACTCTCAATCCTTTTTAATATTTGTGTTTGAAGGTCATCTATCATTTGTTTTTGAGTGCTAGTTGACCAAGCGTCTTGTATGTGCTGACTTATGCTTTTATTAATACCGTTGTAGTTAATATCCATTGTAATATCTGCACCATTTTTTCTAAATGTATCCAAAATAGATTTCATATAACCATCAGATAATAAATCTGTAGTTCTTTTGGTTACAGAACCTGTAGTAGCTATTTCATCTATTAGTTTACCAATATATGTAGGAAAGTCTTCGTCAATTAATTTTACGTAATCGGGATTTCTTTTAACTAAATTTAAAAATTCATCCGCATTTTTATATGTCATAGAAAATTCACTCCATTTTTTCATACCCTTACTTGCATGGGCGTCATCTATTACACTAAATAAATCATCTAACCAACCAAACCTACCACCTGTAGATTCATTTAAGTTACCATATAAACGACTCTCATCGAATAATGATTTCATTCTTTTTATTTCTTCATTTAAATTTTTCATTTTTATTTATTTTTGTATATTTGTTAACGTCAACGAAACCTTAAGATTTTTACCTCTTTTTACTTCTTCCCATTTAGTCGACCCATCTTTTAAAAATCTAACCCAACTCCCTTCCACTTGTATACCTTCACCAACACAAATGAACTCACCCCTAAATTCTACTTGTTTATATTTTATAGTTTCAGTATCATCTAATGTTTTAAAAGTTTTAGGGGTATTAAAAATTTTAAGATAAGCATATTCATTATTTTTATTCACAAACATATATGTTTTATCTTCATCACTTGATGAATCGGATACTGTTATAACACATTTACCTTCATGATCAAACTGGGAATATTTTATGTTATTATCTCTTAAGGCTTTTGTTACACAATCTAAATTATCTGAAGGGAATTTACACATTTCTTTCTGTTCCTCTGCCGTTTTATTTAAATCATAAACAGAATAACCTTTACTCATTAAAAAAGTTTTAGCCTCTTCCTCGTCATCACACGTCTCATTAATTGAATTACCATATAATCTTTCTTCACTAAATAAAGATTTAATTCTTTCTATTTCTTCTTTTAAGTTATTCATATTATATAAATATATCATTCAAAAGTAAAATCAATTACCCAATCAATTATTTCATCTGCACCATCTATATCTTCTATACTTATTTCATCATTAGAATCGTAATTTAAAGAAATAAATGCCATAGCCTTTTCCCATTCTTCCCCACCTAACATTTTAATACAAGATTGTCCTTCACTAGTATCTATAAAAGTTTGATTAGTTTTACAATATGTTTTAAATATTATTTTTGCAGTTTCGCAGTTACCCTTTCTCCAATTATCTGAACTCTTTTCTTTTGTGTAAACCCAAGAATCTTCAGAATCTATATCAGGATATATTTTATAGTCATATGGACCACCACCTTTAACAGTTATTCCACCATTTTTTATTTTTTCATTTTCATTTTTATCACTAATAGATTCGAAATCTTGTGTACAATTATTAGTAAACTTATTATATATTGGTAAGGGATCTATAAAACCATAACTATCATATTTTTCTAATGCAGAATTACATTTATTTAATGCTGCCTCAACCTCCTCTTCAGTTTTTACGTTAAAATCTTGTAATATTTTAGATAAAGATAATTTAACCTCTTCTTTAGAAGCTCCTTTTTCCATCAAACTTTCTTCAAACTTAGTATAACTATATAATTGCATACCACCATATAGTAAAGACATTATTATTGCTTCAGTTTTTGTGGTAGGTGCAATATGTATCCAGTACTTTTGAAATTCATTTTCACCCCAAGTATCGACACCTGCCCGTCTAACTGCTTTAGATTCTTTAAAATTATATGGTGGTTTCATATATTCATCGATCTTATTCATAAATTCTTGATTCTTCTTAGCCAAATTTTGTAATTCACTTATTTGTTTATTTGACCTATTCATAAGATCATCTAATAACTTTTTAGAATCAGATCTCATAATTTTATATTCTTTCTTTATAATTTCGTTAGCTTCTTTTTTAGAAACCCCATCTATTTTTGTTAATAAATTAGTTGTCTCCTCTGCGGCTTCTTTACTAACTTTGTAACTACTTGATAGTGATTTAGAAAGTAAAGCCCCACCGATTAAAAATCCACTTCTCAAAGCAGCATCGGTATATTCACCTTTACTTACAGATATACCCGCATTTAATACCTCTAAACCAGTTGCCGCAGCCCAAGTCATAGGTGTCGGTATTAGATATAATATAATAGACGCAGCATCTATCCAATCTTGTTCATCCCAACTCTCTAACCAAGAGATAAAACTACCACCACCTTCATATTTATTAAGAGTATTTATTTTTGGTATGTCACCACTACTTATAGAGTTAATTGAACTTACAACTTTATTAAAACTACCCGTTGATCCAATATTATAAGATTGTGTAAAATAATTCCACCAACCATCTGGAAATAAACTACTCTTATATGAGAATTTATCACTTTTAAATTTATTTTCTAAATCCTCCACAATTTTACCCCAATCAAAATAAAAACCATGATCATATACAACGTAGTTTGCGGGATAGTTACCTATTTTTTTATTACCCAAAACTTTAGCCAAATTTAATGTGTAAGTATTAGATGTAATATAAGGTGCCGCACCTTTACAACTATCTCCTAATTTAGTGACACATACTGTTGAGTCTCCTTTAACACCTGAAATTGTTTTATCTGCCTTTAGATAATCTAAATATTTCATAGCATTAATTGCGGTTCTTGCAAATAAATAGTTATCAGAAGGAATATCTTCTGCGTATTTAAATGTATCAGTTTTCTTATAAGGAATTAACCTACCCCTAAGTGGATCTCTAACACCTAACCCGATGTCCTCTAAATAATCTATAGTATTTCTAAAAGAAACTAATTTTTTTTCAATATCAGATTCTTTTTCTTTTTGTGTAACATTAGTTGCCCTTTTTGTATTTGGGGAAGAGTATATATTCCTTACTTTTTTTATTATTTCAGGCCCAGTACCTTCATAATAAGTGTAATAAACCTTTTTACCTGAATAATCAGTCTTTTTACCACCTCTAATGATATTACCATTACTATCGTAAATTAAATCATCTGTAGATAATTTTTCAGGTAATACTTTTTTAGTATTAACTTTATATTTAACTCTACCACCTTGTGTTATATATAAACTTTTATTTTGATCACTGATAACATTAACACCATCTTTAAAACTATATTTATTAGGGACAATTAAATAATCTTTATCAAACTGAGATTTTCCCTTAGAAAAAGATTTTTCGAAAGTACCACTATTGGCAGGTTTTCTAATTGCGTCCAAATCAAACTCACTTTCCTTACCATATTTTTTTGATAACTCAGGTGTGGAATTTGCCCACAATCTATAAAGTCTTGCGGTTTGTTCAACAATAGTACCCTTATCTTCATTAAAATATACTATAATATCATCAATAGAAGATTGTTCATTTAAAAAGACACGTCTGTACTGAGATTCTGTTAATATAATTTTCATTCTATTGAGGTTTAGGTAATCTAAATTTTTTCTTATCTATAAATGTAATACCATCTAAACTATCTGGTAATTTATCTTTTAACTCCGCACTTTCTTTTTCTACTTTAGTTTTTAAATCTTTTACTGCGACTTCGATACCTTTTTTAAAATCATCATACAAACCAAATTTACCACCAACCAATTCTTTTACTGGTGTAAACTTACCAGATGGTTTTATTAAATATACAAATCCATCGTTATCTAAATTAACAAATAGTTCACCTGCGGTAAGATTTTTGTCATTCTTAAATGTTGATGCCCCAATACTTTTTAATTTTGCCTTTAATGTATCTATACCTGTAACATCTTTAACTTTTTCTTTAACTCCACCTTCTAAATTAATAAATAAATTATTTCTTTCATCAGTACTTTTTGTAGTATCAGTAATCCCAAACAATATTTGTAATATGTCTTTTGGTGCTTTACCTGCGTAAGACTTAATTCCTAATTCTTCAGAATTAAATGCAGTTGAACATCCTTGTAGAACTTCAGAATAAGTTTTTTCCTCCGTTTTAAAATTTTCTTTTCCTTCATCGTTTGAAACTTTTGTTTCGGTAGGATATTTTAATTTATATGTTTTTAATAATTCGTCCCATGTCGTACTAAGTCCTTTTGGTTTTACTTCTAACCTATTCTTTTTCTCAATAAAAACATTAACTAATTTACCAACTTCCTTTTTACAAAATTTACTTAACGCTCTCCTATATTGTCTTTTATCTTTTTTTATATTACTATCACGTTTTTCTTTTTTCTTCGCAATATCTTTATCATCTTTTGTTTGTACTTTTTTACTTTTTCTCGCACTTTTTTTAGAGAAAGGATCTTCTTCTTGTTCCACAAGATTACCAAATAATCTTTCTTCGGTAAATAAAGATTTTATTCTATCAATCTCTTCGTTTATTGTTTTTATATTTTTTCTCATTTTATGGTAAATTTTCTATCATTTATAACATTAATAGTTTTATTTGTCGTATCAATACCTATATTTTTTAATGCATCCATAACACCTCTTTTTGCGTCATCATCTATAAAACCATTTCTACGAGGATTTAGTATCGGTACCTTTCTATTTTTAATTATGAATGTTGTCTCCCCATCTTTATCTTTTACTTTTTTAAGAACACCATCAATAGTTTTCTTACCAGTTCTATAGTTTACTCCAATTATATCTCCTGAACCTACTTTTTTATCATCCTTAAATTCTCCTTCATACTTCTCCCCATCAGAATAAGTATAAGTTCCTTGTCCGTTACGTTTACCATCCTTCCATCCTCCTACATACTTATCTCCATTATTATAGAAATAAGTTCCTTTTCCGTTTTTGCGATCATCCTTCCATTCTCCTTCATACTTATCTCCATTAGAATAAGTCTTAGTTCCTTTTCCGTTAAAATCACCATCCTTAAATTCTCCTTCATACTTCTCCCCATCAGAATAAGTCATAGTTCCTTCTCCGTTTGGTATACCATCCTTCCATTCTCCTTCATACTTATCTCCTTTACTCGAAGTAATAGTTCCTTTTCCGTTTTGTTTACCATCCTTCCATTCTCCTACATACTTAGATCCATCATCATAAGTCATAGTTCCTTTTCCGTTTTCACAATCTCCCTCTATACAACCTGTTTTTTCTTCAGTTTCTTTTGATGTGTCAGTATTTTGTTCAGTTTCTGTTTCTTTTGATGTGTCAGTATTTTGTTCAGTTTCTTTTGATGTGTCAGTATTTTCTTCAGTTTCTACTTTTTTATCATCCTTCCACAAACCATCATATATTATAGTTCCATCACTCGAAGTCAAAGTTCCTTTTCCGTTACGTTTACCACCCTTCAATTCTCCTACATACTTAGATCCATTAGTATAAGTAATAGTTCCTTGTCCCTTACGTTTACCATTCTTCCATTCTCCTTCCAACTTAGATCCATTAGAATAAGTCAAAGTTCCTTGTCCGTTTTGTTTACCACGCTTAAAGTCTCCTTCAAACTTAGATCCATCAGGCCAAGTATAAGTTCCTTTTCCGTTTGAGAAACCATCCTTAAATTCTCCTTCATACTTAGATCCATCAGAGAAAGTCAAAGTTCCTTTTCCGTTTTCACAATCACCCTCTATACAACCTGTTTTTTCTTCAGTTTGTTCCACCAGATTACCATATAAACGACTTTCACCGAATAATGACTTCATTCGATTTATTTCCTCGTTTAATGTGTTAAGTTTTTTCATAAAGACATTTTTATATAAATATACACAAATAACAAAAAATCCCTACCAAACTAATGATAAGGATTCTTTTATAAAATTAAATATTCTAATATCCTAAAACACGTTTATCGCCCTATCAAACCTGAGCGTACAAGTGATATCCGCCAAATCTGAAGATGAGTAGTCCAAACTTCCAAAATCTGCGTCATTCAACTGTGTTCCTTGTAATATCCATTTCTGAACAACAACACCTGTTGGGTCTAACATCTCTAATTCTACGTCTTTCTTATACCCCGCAGCGTAACCTTGTCTACCTGTTACTGATTCTGAGTGTAAACGTACCCATTCCATCAACGCTTGTGTTGCGGAAGGTCCGATAGGATCTCTAAATGTTACGGAAATAGAATCCCAATTAAATCTACCAATCACATAAGTAGATGTATTTAAAAATGGAATTTCCACTTCCTGACTCGTATATTTAGGTCTAGATGTAGTAGAAACCCACCATTCTTGAATCCCCAATTCATCTGGGAATCTCAAAATAAACCTATTCTTTCTTAACGGTTCGTAAGGAACAGGCATTCTCATTAATAAATCTGCCATTTTTTTCTTTTTTTAATTCTTTGTTATAGTTATTATCTTATTTATTATATAAATATTCAGTTTTTAAAAAAAATTATTTTTTAATTATTATTCTTTTCTTTTTTGTATCTTTTGGATCTGAGGTATCGTAAACAATAAAATTAATTTCGGGATATAAATTTTTTAATTCATCTCTAATTAAATCTTCTACCACTTCTACGTTTCCTAAATCATCGTCACTAAACCCAACACTAATACCTTCAAAATCATCGTCATCTTTTATTTTAGATATTTGACTTACAATTCTATCAACAAAACTTTTAAACGCAATTTTCTTCCCTTCTTCGGGATTTGTCCCCACACTTTCTAATCCGAATTGTTTGGCGAACTCTGATGAAGATACTGGATGATAATCTTGTAGATTTAAATATTCATCTATAGATAAACCATTAAGGTTCTTTTCCATCTCTTTTCTTTCCACATAACTAAACGCATTATTTATGATTACTTTAATACCTTCTTTAATCGCCTGTGGTGGATTTGATCTGGCGGTGATTATAGAAAAGTCACTACCACTTATTAACGCCTCTTTAAATTTTTGGAAACTAGGCCCAATTCTATTTTGATATAATGCTCTTTTTGTGTCTTCTAT
>Ga0208645_1001195_pt1 | contig 23554 bp, 38 predicted proteins | sample VirMetDEL_Sep_01_FD_184519 | JGI IMG/M metagenome (GOLD analysis project Ga0208645, IMG submission 184519) | Aqueous microbial communities from the Delaware River and Bay under freshwater to marine salinity gradient to study organic matter... | ecosystem: Environmental > Aquatic > Marine >... | reverse complement strand
CTTGTTGCGTTGACGATTGCCATAACTTCGCTTCTGAAAGTTTCATCATCTTTGATTCGACTCTTAGTTCTTCTGAGTGAACAAGTAACGCTTGAGCGTTCTCGCTTGCCGAGCTTGGCTATCTCGTTGTGAGATAGGTTTCGGTTTCTTGATAGTATCCAAAAGTAAATGTCTCTTACTTTGATTATAGTTGTTGTGCCACGTGCGGCATTGTTTACTTCATCAGCCTCTACGTCATAGTATTGGCAGATAAGTTTTAGTATATCTTTATTAAGCATTATTTAAATCTCCCTAAGCAGTGATAGAATTTTAAGTAACCTCCTACACCACGCTCGCCCTCTCGGTTCTTAGCTATGCTGTATTGAAGGTCAGTGAAAGGCCCCTTGGCATCAGAGGATTTAGCACCCTCTATGTCTCCGTTCTTTGGCCATAGTAAAAGGACAATGTCAGCATCGTTCTCGATGTCTCCACTATCCTTGAGGTCATACAGACTGAGCCCGGTCTCCCGCTTTGCTCCCTCTCTGTTGACTTGTGATAATAGTATTACGCTTACGTCTAGTTCAAGTGCCAGCTGTTTTACCTTATGAGATATGTCAGCTATACCCTCAGCCTTACTATTAGCTTTGCTACTCCAAGGTATAAGCTGTAGGTAGTCAATGACTACTAGCTTTACCCCGTGCTTTCTTACGTAGTTCCTAGCTTGGCTGATTATATCTTGTGGATTCCGGGCAGTGTGTACTGTATAGAAAGGAAGTTCAGCCACCTCATCGGTAGCTTCATTAACTTTTTTCATATTAGCATCAGATATTACACCCTCTTGTATCTGCCTCAGATTAGCCCCAGAAACTACTTGAACCATACGCTTGAGTATTTGCTTACGTGGCATCTCCAAAGAGAATATAAGGGTAGGTACAGCATCTTCTATCATAGCTTTGATTGCTATATATAATGCAAGTGCTGACTTACCACAAGATGTGGGTGCAGATAGGGTAAGTACCTCACCAGCACCTATGCCTCCACTGCCTAGCATTGAATCAAGTTGAGGTAAGTATGTTCTCACCACGTCATTCACATATTCTCCACTCATCATCTTAGCAAAATCTGCTTTGAGTTCATTAGCAGTATCAACGATCTTCTGACCGCTGTCTGCTTCTTGACTTACTCTTGCTGTCTGCTCTTCGACATTGGCCTTGATCTGTCTTGATGTGGCAGTCTCGGCAGATGCATTCTCTGCACCTAGTATGTATGCTCTTCTTAATTTTCTTAGGTTGGATTTTTCTAGTACTAAATCTGTGTAGTACTTCAGTTGTAATGTACTCGATGACTTGCCTAGTATCTCAATGATACCGGCAATGCCACCGACTTCTTCGAGGCACTCGATGGACTTAAGGTATTCCATTATAGATACCTCATCCACCGGAGTCTCGGCACTAAGATTAGCTACTGCTCGAAACAGTAGCCGGTGTCTTAGGAAATAAAAATCATCCTCGTTAATGATGGATGATACTGTGTCATATGCGGATGAGTCCCCGCTTAGACATAGGCAAGCAATTAGTTTTTCTTCAGCTTCCGTGTTGTGTGGTTCGACTAAGTCTATCATTCTCTTTTTGTAGTTGCTCAGTCAAAGCATTCAAACACTGGCCTAAGAATTTAAATCGATCCTTTGCTTCACTTGGAATTTCTCTTGTTGATATTTCATTGTAAGCATTTAATGATACTTCTGTAGCTTCGTGTATGGTCTTTAACATAATTTTATTTTGTGTTGATAGTTGTTAGTCTAGACCCCGCAGTTATTGCAAGGGTCGTAGATTCTAACATACATATCCTTATTTATTGTCTCGTTCTAGCATCCCTATGGCTATCAAGGAGTAACCTATCAAGTCCCTAAAGATGTCACGAGTGGTATCCCCCTTTTCATCAAGGGAAAGTTTACCATCTCGGCTGAATGCTTTAAGTCTCTGAAACTTATCTTGCATCCGTAGAGCTACACCAACTAGGGGTTCAATCCCGAAGTCAGTTGACCCATCGAAGTTCTCGAATGGATTATCTTGGGTGTCTCCACCGGTGTAGTCCGAGTTCTTTAGACTAGTGAGGCGGAGTATTTCATCCACCTCATCTTGCCGGAATCGTTCCCACCATTCCTTATTGAATTCAGTCCTATCTACAGTGTCCGGTAGGGATACATCTTTTCTGTAAAGATGATTACCATTGCCGGAATGGTCGTAGTGTAGTATTTCTTCAGAAGACATTAGAACGGGTCGGAATCGTTTACCTCAACGGGTGATGGTTTCTTCGGCTGAGTAGAAGCCTTGGCCTTAGCATCAAATGCTAGTGACATAAACGCTACGTCATTCTTAGATACTTTCTTCCATCCCTTTACATAGAATGCAATGTTGGTTTCGCCTTGAGCTTCAGCGGCAGCGATTAGTTCCTTGAGTTCCTTGATTGAGAACTCGCAATCCCCACGAGTGTCGGGATGTGTTTCTTTTTCTTTGCGGTCATTCTTGAATAAGCGACCACGATTTGTGTTATCGTATTGATTCATATTATTATTATTGGTTAAAATAAATCTTCGTCAGATGAAGATGGTTTAGTGTGTGCCTTTCCGTGCGTGTTAGTTGCATCGGGATCCTTAGTATCATCGATACAGAAGAGGCCGTTCAGTGCGTACTTACGAGCGTAAGAACTTGCTGATCCAGTGATCTGTGCATCATCCATACCTTTCTTTACTTCAGCTTCACGAGCATAGGCTGTGGTTTCTACCTCAGCGAATGGGTTGTGTGATACTAGTCGGGCGGTTGCCTTTACATATACTCTACCTCCTACCTCTACGATGTCATCGCTGAGTGTTAAGTCCGAGTTATGTTTTTGTAGGAGAGGTTTTACTGCTTCGAGTATGTCCTCTGCGGAGCGATAAGAGTACCCTCCGAATTTGTTTGTCTGACCCTTGGGAGCTTTCAGTTCCCCTTGAATCAGAACAAGTTGGTGTGTGTTTTTTAGTTCTGTCATAGTATTGTTTTAATAAATTCTTAAATAGTTTTACACGATGCTTTACATTAATGCAAGCATCTAGTTCAGCATTTGTTGACCCCAATGTCGATAATAAAAACACTTGGTCATCTCTTTTTAAATTATTTTTGAAGCGACTTGTAAGTTGATTGAGTCCAACGGGATGCAGTATCTCTGATTCCGGTTGTCTTAAGTAGGATGCTATGTTCTCTAGTACAGTTGGCAACTCAGTCGGGTCACCCTTGCACATTGATGTATATATATTCTCCATCTTGCCTAGTAATGTATTAGCTTGTCTGCTTATTACTCCCCGTATCTCACCACTACTGTGGTCGTGGTCAACTACCCAGTCATCAGTCTCTCGATTTAATATCGGACACTCACTTGGTTCGTTTTCTTTTCGCCACTCGGCTAGTTTGCTTGCGGGTATGTAGGTCACTTGCTTTTTTTCTTAGTAGTCTTGTTGTTCTCATTCTTTTTCTTTCTAAAGATGTCATCGTAATTCTGTTCGTACAGTTTCTGATTGTATCCCTTCTTCGGTTGCATTCCCTTGCCCATAATTACCTTTCGTTTACTTCTAGTATTTGTATCCTTGCACCCTTCTTAGTTACTCCGTACCCATCCTTGTCGGGCTTGGTCGGGCATACATACTTGACTGCTTGTGCTTTGTCTCTAGCCCACCTAACTGTATACCCTCGGTAATCCGTGGGCATATCGAAGTGCTTATAGATTATCTCATATTTGTTCACGGCTATATAGTACAATGAATCCCGTGCCACCATTGATACCTAATACATTGAAGTCAATCCATTCGATTGCCTCCTCGTATTTCATATCACTGTCGGACATAAAGCATTCAATCATTCTGTCGTAGTCATATACATAGTATCCATCGTGGCTTGTACCAACGATAGCATAGTCAAGGCCATCGAATTGTATGGCATTGTCTGCGTGTATGAGTTCTTCATAGAACTCTAAGTTTGGGTTTTCGTCACTCATTTTTTCATCCTTTTGTTCCAATATAATTTGCAAGCGTATTTAAAATTGTCGATTCCTTTCTTCATCTCTTCGGGTGTCCACTCCTTGTGGTAGTGCTTGGTTGTCTCGCAGTCCACACATACAGTAATACATCTCGGTAGGTAATCCAACTTGTACTCCTTCATTACCATAAAGGATTCAATGGCCAACTGTTCGCAGTCCTTCGGGTAAGTCTTGGCCTTACCTTTGCAATTAGTTCTGCACTTGTAGTCAGCGAGGAATAATTTATCCTCATCATCGTATCCCATAAAGTCTATTGAACCCGCAGTCTTAATTGTACTTGAGCTAATGATATGCTCACAACACATTGGCTTAGTCCCGCTCTCGTGTATCCATTCTACAAATGGTTCGGCCCAACTGTCATACGGATTAGGCTCGGCCTCTGTGCCTTGCATCAGTGCCTCTACCTTGTCTTCAATACATTTGTGTACCGCAGTACCAAACTCGGATGAACCTATCGTGTCTCCTGTTACGGGATGTTCTCTTGTTCCGTACACTAGGGTCTCGATGTCTTGCCACACTAGGTTCGGGTGCTTTCGGGCAAGGTCTACCATCATTCGTGGTTTATAAATTGAATCAAGAAAGTCATCCTTGATTATGCCTAGCACTGTCGTGACTGACGGGTAGGTCTTAGTGTTATTCTTTCTAGCTTGAGCGGGTGTCGTTACGTTCTTCTCAAACTTGGGTTCGTTAGTTGTAGTACAATCGTAGAAGTGAGCCATCCTCACATTAAGGACGGCTCACCACACGATGTCAACAATTATTATATTATTATGATTTATAAATCCTCATCCGTAATATGATGGGTGAGGTTAAAGTAATTTACGAACTCATCTATCTTTGCCATATACAATTCAGCATAAGCTAGGTGCTTGTGTATGTTATCATTGATTGATTCCCACATTAAATAGATGTCCCCGTTTGTATTCACTCCCCAATGTAGAGTAGGTATCTCTGCACCAAGGTAGCGTAGGTCATCTATGTATAGTTCAAACATTTGTTCTTTCTTTTCTATTGATGTCATTGTAATTTACTTTCTTTATTTGGTTCTGTATAATATTCTATATTTGGTTTCTCATCGTGAATCTCTTCGCTGACGGAGTCCCAAGTGGACTCAATCCACTCACCATCCTCTATGGTGTAGTAAGTATCACCATCCTCGAAAGGATATTGTATCTCGCAATAATCATCGATGAATTCTTTATCCATTTCGTGTATATCAAAGACTGATTCTCCATCTTGCCACACCTCGTAGTAATCGTTTACTAGATGTCCGTAGCCATCTGAATCATATGTGCCTTCCTCTACTTTTAATTTGGCTTCTTCTCTGCTGTTTGCCTTGACGTGGTACTCGTAGTGTACCTCTTCTCTTCGCCAAACACAGTATATTTTTTGTTCTTTCTTTTCTATTGATGTCATTGTATTAGTCTCCGTGTGGGTTAATGGTTCTATAATCTATTACTTGAACACGTCCCTCAGTTTGTACCTCAAGGTCGTGGAGTTCAGCCATAATTTCGATTTGCTTTGGTGTCTGTTCGTCTTCAATTTCTTGAAGCATCTGATACCATTCGTTGATTGATTCTACTTGTTTCATTTGTCTATGTTGTCTAATTGTTTATTAACTTTCTCCCAGTAGATGTCAAGATTCTTGAGTACCTTGGGACTTGTCTTCTTCCAAGCGTAGCACCCGCCATTCCACATCTTAGCGTAGACTTCGGCTGATGGGTCGCTACCCGTTTTCTTTTTAAATACTTCACCCCAATGCTTGAGATAGTACTTGCATATCTCTACAGATTTTCGGGTATCGTATCGGTCATCCATATGGTAGGTCGTACCATAGAATGTGTTCACATCCTCGACTACTGCCGGTGTGATTTGTAGGTAGCCGACTGCGTTCCCGTTGTCCCCTACTGCTAGGGGATTGAGGGAACTCTCGACTATCGCTAGTGCGAATATGAGTTGGTCAAATGTTATCATTCTTTGTTCTCCTTTTCTTTTACATATGTTTGTACTTCTTCTACTATTACTTGTAGTTCATCTACGATGTAGTCAAAGTCATTGTTGACTGAGTTATTGATTAGTCTAGCTCTGTACTCTAGAGGTAAACCATCAAGGTTGACTTTCATTTTGTTTACCCTGTCGATGAGGGTAAGTATAGGTAAGTGTAAGTTGTAATTCATAATAATATTTGGTTGTTAAAATTGTATATCTTTTTCTTGCATCTCATCCCACCAAGATTCGGTAGCCTTTTCGAGGTCATCGAATAGCTCCTTGGGTGCTGATGCGTTAGTGTACAGTCCCTCTGTACCACCATACCAAGTCTGTAATATTCGGGCTGACTTTCCTTCCTTCTCTACAGTAAGAATGTGGTCATCGTCCCACTCAAAGTAGTAGTCAAAGATTGTCTCAAAGGATGTGTCTTTTGTTATAAGTAAGATGTCATTGTCATCTTCGATATCATAGTGTGCTTGTGGTTCAAGTGCGTTGATTGTAAAGCCCCCGTCTGTGAGGTGCTTGAATAGTGACCGCAATGCGATCTTTTCATTTGTTAAGTCTTTCATAATAATATTTTGGTTAAGACACCGAATACCCTTGACGAGATATTCCTTGTGTGTATCCTTAAGGGTATAGCCCGCCTCGAAAGCGGGCAAATCCTTAAGGTTACCTAAAGTACAGAATGAATTCATCGGGGTCATCAAGGTATTCAAAGGTATAAAATTCATACCGAGTTGAACCTACCTTGTCCCAACTTTCAATGTGTACCTCAGCGTTTGGGTCATCGATTAGTTGTAGCTCTTCAATTAATTGTTTTACTGTCATAATATTTATTGGTTAATAATTTTTGTTACGATAAAGTCGTGGTGTGTTTCGTCTCCATCTTTTAGGTGCTGATTCAACTCAGCGTAGTCCTCATAGTAGTAGAAGACTTGGTCATCGAAATCTTTCTGTTCGTCTGTCCAATCCCAAGAGTATTCCTCGTTTAAAAAGTCGGGCTTGCCGACTGCTACTGTTCTATACAGTAAGAGTTCTCCATCAAATTCATTCCATTTGACTTGAATTGTGTATAATTTTATATCTTTTATATCCATAATAATAGTTGGTTAAGACACCGCCCTTTCGGGCTGAGTTTAAGAGTATTCTCCTACATATTTTCTAGCGGTATCAATAGCACTAGGTCGGTTGTCGTGAAACTCAGTTGTGATAATACATCCGCTATCTTCATCCTTGAATATCAATGTCCAAGGATGGGTTTCGTGGTGGTCATTTTGAAATACAATAGCTTTTGTGTTGTATTCTTTATCAGTAAATGTGGTTTTTAATTTCATAATAATAATTTGGTTAAGACACCCTATGGTCAGTAAGGAAGGTGACCATAGTAATCTAGTTGCTCGATAGCTGACAATGGATGTTGCTCAGCGTAGCTCGCCATAGCTTCGACCATATAAGCTCTTGCTTCACGTTTGCTGAAGCCCTTTTCTTTCATTACTGCTTTGCAGTAAGAATCATATGTATCTTTGTGTATTTCTACAGTTGGTAATTTAATTTTAATAAATGACATAATAATAGTTGGTTAAGACACCGCCTATTGGCGGTCGGTGTTTCGGCTATAAAAGCCTCATCAGTTAACCTTTATGTGTGCTTGGTTGGAGGTTGACATCGGCACCGCACTTGGTGAGTCAAAGTGACCTCTGAGCTGATTGGCAGATTTAAAGTATAATTGTAGCTTCTTAATCCATCTGCTATCTGACTGTACCTAAGAGTAAGTCAGACTATTCACCCCTTGTCAACATAATTGACATCTTTTTTAATCTTTTTTTCATTTTGTTTGTAACCTCTTGAATATCAACAGCTTATGAAATTGTGATAAACAAGCCGTTTGCGGACGCAATTGCTTACCTATTTATCGTTATTATTGTGTCGTAAGTCGTTGATTATCAGTAAAAATAACGCTTTTCGCATTAGCGAATGTCTCCATAAAGCTACCTCAGAGCCTCTACAAGAGGTCGATATTTGAGTTGGGGTCTAGGTATTCACCTTTTGTCCACAGTCCATACAGAGCATCCTCGGCATTTTCGACTTTCTAAGATGTGCATAGATGTGCATAAGATTATCTACTTCATTGTATAAGCTACCCCATCCATAACCACCCCCTAATGACTCGCCCTTACTGAGATTATTTTACTTATTCATAGTATAAGCTTAACTAATTGTTAATTTACTTATGGTTTGCATAAGGTTTGCTAATGATATGGTGCATTATTATTACTTATGGTTTGTATTAGCACTGCTAATGACGGGGGCGGGGGGGGTCGCAGTCGCAGTCGTACGTGTCAGTACTGTATCATAAGGGGCACCTTAAAAAAATATACAATTCATAGGGTTTTTACTTGACAGTACCTTCCTTTACGGTATCCTTAAGGGTAGCTTTCTTTTGTTAGAAAGCTTTATCCTTATGGCCTCTCCTTAAGGATACCTTAGAATTATATCATAGAAAAGAGTTGACATCCCGGTTTTGCTAAAGATAATGCAAAATAAATGGATGACAAAGAAGAACTAATAAACGAGATAACGGCCTCGATCCGGGAAGTAGCTGATGCTAAAGAACTTAGTAAGGTCAATAGTTTAAGTAGACATAATCCGGAAAAGGTAGCTAAGATGTTATACCTCTATGCTACTGGCACTAGCCAGACCCGGATGGTACGTAAGTACGGATTTGATAGGGAGACAGTAATCAATGTACTGGCTGACTATGCGGATCAACTGGGTAAGTTTAAGGACTTGTCCGGAAAGATAGCTGCAAAGAACTATTTGAATATGGCTAGTCTAGAGGAGGATCTAATACAGAAAGTCCGGGATCGTATGGATACCGGAGAGCTGGAGCCCACATTCCGGGATCTTAAAGAACTGTCAATAGCAAAGGCTAACGCAGCCAGAGAAGCGTTGACAGCTAGAGGTGAAGCTACAAGTATTACCGAAGACCGGAAAGTATATACCCAAGAGGACTACGAAGAAACTATTAAGGCAGCTCGTGATAGAATAAACAAGTTAAAGGAAATAGATATAATAGATATAGAAACAAATGATTGATGAGGACTACGATGACTTGTTTGATAAGATTAGAGGTAATCTAGGAGAACACTTTAGTAACTATATGTTTATAGTTATGGATGATGATGGAGATCTATTCTATGACTACAGTAATAACAAGGTAGGTCGTATGCTTATATATGAAGCAAACAAAGATATGCAAAGTACATCTGTAGATATTATCTGGGTAGATGAGGATGAGAAAGAAACCGAGGAGTAATGGAATTAACCTTTACACAGCATCCACTGGTAATCGGGCCAACGGATGAAGAGATATTACTACTAGCTGAAAAAGATCCAAGGTTACTGGGTGAGCTGCACGCAGCACACGAGGGCCGGATCCAAGCTGCTACAGAAGATCCGCTACGCTATGGTTTTGATCTAGCCGGATGGGATCGAATAAAAGATGGCTTATCTGAATACAATGAGTGCCTTACACTAGGAGGTAACCGATCCGGAAAAACGACTGGTTGTGCAAAGATAGTTATGGAAGCGGTCACACAGAATGTAGATGGCCATATTGTATGTTTTTCTCAAAATGCAGATACATCAGTAAAGGTACAACAAGCAGCAATCTGGGAGATGATGCCCAAGGAGTTCAAGAGAAAGACTAAGAGTATAGAAGGATATATTAATTTTTCTATGCAAAATGGATTTACCGGACAATCATTTATATTTCCGGATACACGTACACGTGTTGATTTTAAGACTTATACTCAGTTCAGTAATAACCAAACTATCTTAGAAGGTTTTGAGTTCGGGTTCAATAAACCATCAGCTGTAAATATAGGAGCTTGGCTTGACGAATACTTAGGTGACTCAGCCCTAGTAAATACTTTACGATTTAGATTAGCTACCCGGAACTCCAAGTTACTTATTGGATTCACACCTATTGATGGATACACACCATTTATAAATGAGTACCTAAAAGGAGCAGAAACATTAGAAACACGAGAAGCTGAACTATTATCAAATAAGCCATTACCGGTAAAACAATACAGCCCAGAGAGGGATGCAAGTATAATTTATCTTCATTCAGATGAAAATCCATTTGGTGGATATGAACGTATAGCCAAGGACTTAATAGGTAGGCCCGAAGAAGACATACTTGTTAGAGCATATGGTGTGCCAGTAAAGTCAATGACTTCATTGTTACCGTTGTTTTCTACAGAAGTCAATGTACTCGGAGATAAGGAGAACAAACACGGAATGTCCTTTCCCGAAATCAACGAGGACTTTACGGTTTATCAAGTGGTTGACCCAGCTGGTGCCAGAAACTACGTAAGCATATGGGCAGCTGTAAACGAAGAAGGCGAAGTATACGTAATGAGAGAATGGCCAGATAGGGCTACATACGGAGAGTGGGCATTGTTTGGAGATCCTAAGTGGAAATATGGCCCAGCATCTAAGAAGATAGGATTAGATGTAGCTGGTTATGTAGAACTATTTGAAGATATAGAAGATGAACTAGAAGTAGAGGTAATGGAAAGAATAGGTGACTCAAGATACTTCGCTAAGGAGAATGAGAACAATACAGATCTATTTACAAGCTTTGATGACAATGGTATGTCTTTTGTACCAAGTGATGGTAAGATGGAAGAGATAGGTATTACAGCTGTAGATGAATGGTTTAACTACAATCCTAATTACAGTATAGATGAGGCCAATAGGCCTATGTGTTATATACACGAAAGTTGTGAGAATTTGATTGACAGCCTTATTAACTATAATAGTAATGGTAAGATGGACGAGGCACTAAAGGATTTTTTTGATTTAATACGTTACTTACGTATGAGTAACGGTGGCTTAGGCCCAGATCATTTTAATAGTAATAGTATGATAACAACATCAAGAGATAAAGGAGGATACTAATGGCAAAAACAAGATTAACAACAATAGCAAAAGAATGCGACATTGAGTTCAATGAAGCATTAAAGATAGCTCAAGATAAACTTCCAGAGGAAATGATTACCGGAAAAGGTAAAGGAACTTGGATAAATGAAGAGGGTAGTGATATACTTAAAGAATCTTTTGATATTCCGGAAATAGTCCCGAAACATTATAAAGTAAAAATTTTAAGAGAATGTCCTAACAGAATGTTTAATTGGGGACACATAAAAGAAATAGGAAAGAAGGTACCGGTATTAATACCTAGAAGATTCTGGGGAAAACTTATTGGTAAATTCGTAACAATAGAATGCATCAAAGATGACAAAGGGGAAACCTTCAGATACGTCCATAAAAAAAGGAACGGATAAAACAGACATAACTAATAGCACTATATGGAGAAATGAACATATGGATCGATTAGCTGCTTGGGAGATGCTTTGTCGATATATTAAGCACGATCATACAGTACCTATGTCAAATAGGGATATGTGTGATAGAATAGCGATGCCTAAAGATTTAATCAGAAAAACTATAGAATCAATTAAAGATAGAGTAAATGGACAGTGACTCAATTTCAAACTCCTTGACATACGTTCAAAAAGAACCAGATGTCGAAACATTAAGATACGCATACGAGCAAACTACAACTGAGCTCGAAGCTTACTTTGACTTATGTAGAACATCATATGATGACCGAAGAAACTTTTGGCCCGGTAAAAGTCGGGATCACCGAAAGCACGGGGCTGATGCTTTTCCTTGGGAGGGTGCATCTGATATAGAGGCCCATACTATTGATGAGCGTATTACTCGTCTTGTTTCTATGTTTATGTCCAGCTTAAATAGAGCTAATATACGTGCATATCCAGTAGAAGCTGGTGATACAGCTAAAGCTAAGGTGGTTTCTAATTTCTTAAAATGGATGTCAACATCCGGGTATATACCACGTTTTAAGCAAGAAATGGAACTAGGTGCTAACTATTTGCTAGAGAGAGGTATGTTAATTACATACGTTGGATGGCACAGAGAAGATAGAACATTTTTACAAAACTTAGATCTAGCACAGATTGGGCAAATGAACCCAGATGTATTCCGTGCTATTGAATCCGGTGAGCAAGATGATGAGATTGGGTTTATGTTACAACAAACATTTCCTACAGCTACACCTAAAAGAATTAAACAAGCTCTTAAGGATTTACGTAAAAATGGTGAAGCAAAATTACCAGTTGTTAAAAGACAGATCGATGCACCGGAAGTTAAAACACTTGCACCGGATGGTGATTTCTTTTTCCCTACATATGTAACGGATCCACAGCGTGCACCATTTTGTTTCTGGAGAACATTTTATACACCGCAAGAATTAAAGAACAAGGTTGTAACAGATGACTGGGATGAAGAGTTCGTTGATTATGTTATAGAACACTATCGTGGCGTACAAGTATACTCAGTAGAAAGAGAACAAGAAGGTAGACGTAGCTCAAGCTTAACAGACAGTGGCTATGAGGCTGATGAACTTATTGAAATCGTATATGGTTATCAAAGACTAATAGACGAAGAAGATGGCTCAGAAGGAATTTACCAAACTATTTTTCATAAGAATTTTGATGGAGACAATGGTACTCCATCTTATGCTAAGTTTGAATTAATGAATGGTTACGAGGAATATCCAGTAGTGGTAACTAAGTTATCAGAGGATAGCAAACGATTGTATGATGCACAAACAATACCACACCTTCTTAGAGGTATACAAAACCAAGTAAAGGTAGAGCGTGATTCACGCATTGACAGAAACAGCATTGCTACAATTCCTCCGATCCTTCATCCAGTTGGACAAGCACCTACAGATTGGGGGCCGGGACGTATGATTCCTTATAGACGTAAGGGTGATTTAGACTTCGCCCCTACTCCAGCTTACAACAGTGGTTCAGTTGAAATAGAACAAACACTAGAGCGAGTTGCAGATAAACTTGTAGGATTAGATGAGGGATCACAGATGAGCACAGTACGTTTACAGTTCCTTACAAATAAATTTTTAGCTCACGTTGCTGAAGTACTTAAGATGTCATTCAAGTGCTTCCAAAGATTTGGGCCCGATAGTATATTCTTTAGGGTAACCGGTGTTCCAGAATCATTAGAACTTAACAAAGGTGACCCAAATGAAGAGTTCGATATTATTGTAAACTACGATGTATTAAACTCAGATCCAGATGTTATTGAGCAAAAGATAGAGGCATTTAAAAATTTAACTCAGCTTGATAGTAGTGGTCGTATAAATATTAATAGTTTATTAGAAGTTGCTGCGGCAAGTATTGATCCAGTTCTATCTGACAATATACTACAGCCAGCAGAACAAGCACAAGAACAAGTAATGAAAGATGTTACTGATGACTTGGCTAAGATATATGCTGGTATTGAAATGCCGGCTCGACCTAATGGTGGTCAGACTGCATTACAAATGATTGAGCAATATACAGCACAACCAGATGTAGGACAAAGAATGCAAGTAGATCAAGCGTTTGCAGCTCGTTTGCAAAAATATGCTGGACAATATACATTCCAGATGCAACAAATGCAGAATGCACAAATAGGAAGAATAGGAACTAACCCAGCAGAAATGGGTGAAGTTCAAACACAAGAGATGCCTCAACAGTAATGACACTAGAAGACGATTTAAAAACACTAGGACACCACGAGCACTTTGCTCGTTTTATACAAGTTCTACATAGATTAAGAGAAGAAACAATATCGGAGATGCACAATGCTGACTATGAAAAGTTACAGCAATTATCCGGTAGAATAATAACATATGACCAAATACTGCAACTAGCAGATTGGGATAAGTTAAGGGAAAGACATTCTCAATCTATAAATTAGAAACACGTGTGTTATAATGCATTTATCGCTATCGCTCAGCGTTAAGGAGTGGAAACAAAAAATAAACTTATGTCAGAAGAAATCACTACTGGAGACGTTGAACCAGCCCAAAATACAACGGAAGAAACAAATATGACAGTTTCGCAATTTGCGAATAGAAGAGCGGGACTTATTGGTCAAGGTCAAGAGACTGAAGCTGATGAATCCCAAGAGAATACTGAAGAAGTTTCTGAAGTAGAGGAAGAGACCCAAGAGGTCAATGAATCAACAGAAGAAGTTTCAGAAGAAAATGTTCTTTCACAGTTAGATATTGATAACTTATCAGAAGGTGAATTACAAGAGTTAGCAGACAAACTTGGCAGCAGAGCTGTAGCTAGATTCGGTGAGATGACAGCTAGACGTAAAGCGGCCGAGGAACGAGCTAATGAACTTGAATTATTACTACAACAAAAACAACAAAGCTTATCTAAAAAAGAAATTACCAATAACCCTTTTTCGGATCTTGATAGCATAGAAGCTATACAAAACAAACAAGACGAAATTGAGAGTACAATAGAATGGGCAGAAGAAACGTTGTTTGAGAGTGATGATTACTCAGCTGAAGACGTAGTTACAGAAATAGATGGTAAGGATTTAACCAAGAAGGAGGTACGTAAATTATTATTAAATGCACGTAAAGCCCAAAAGGAATACATCCCGGATCAATTAAATAAAGTTCAAACGCAGCTTAGTGGTAAACAACTACAAAAACAATACGATACTAAAGCTCGTGAAGAATTAGAATGGTTAGCAACAGAGGATCCTAGTGAAACTAGAGATCAATTCTTTGCAACACTTCGTGATCCGCAATATAATAAACTCAAAAAAATTCTTGATAAAGAATTACCGCAAGTGTCGGGACAACTTGAGTATATGTTTGCACACGCTGCAAATAGCATCTATGGACGTAAAGTAATTAATGAAAGTAAACCTAGTAAAGTAACTGGGAAAACTCCATCTCTTACACCTACACGTACAGCTAATACATCTTCTGCAAAGTCAGAAAAACCTAACTCGAAAACATCAAAAGCTCTCAAAGATCTTCAAGCTCGCTTTAAGCAAACTGGTCAAGCAAGTGATTACGCTGCAATGAGAAAACTACAATTACAAATTCGATAATCCAAAAATTAAAATACAATGTCATTTTCAAATACATTTGATACAACTAATACTGGATCGGCCGTTTCCAACAGAGAAGACTTGACTGATGTCTTAACTATTCTTGCTCCCGAAGAAACTCCGATTCTTTCATCCGCCAGCAAAAACAAATCCAGTGCAACATTCGTTGAGTGGACTGTTGACAGCCTTGCTGCACCATCAACTGCTGGTGTTTCAGAAGGTGCTGACGTTACTGCATTTACAGATAAATTCTCTGGTCGTGCACGTCTAGGTAACTACGTTCAAAAATTCCGTAGAGATTATATGGTTTCTGATTTACAAGAAGCTGTTGACTCAGTCGGCCCAGCAAAAATTGCTCAAGCAGAAGCTAAAGCAATCCGTGAACTAAAACGTGATATTGAGGCTACTCTAAGTGGTACTCAAGATCGTGCTGTAGAAAACGGTGCCGGTACTGCATATGGTCTTCGTGGACTTGGTGACTGGTTAGATTCAGATGGCCCAGCTGATGTTCCAGCTGCTTTCCGTACACCAGCTACAAGCATCTTCTCTACAACTGAAGCTAATGCTAACCCATTCACTGAAACTTCTTTGAATGATTTAGTTACAAGCATCTATCGTGAAACTGGTTCTAGCAACTCACTTACATTAGTTGCTGATACTGGACTACGTAGAGTTATCTCTGACTTCGCTCGTTTAGGTTCTGCATCTGAGTCAACTGCTGTGAACAATGGTGTAATGCGTAACGTTAACTATGATGGTGGTTCTTCTACTATTAAGTTATCTGTTGAGCTTTATCAATCAGATCACGGTGTTATCTCAATCGTTAATGCTAACCCAGATTGTACTCCTAACTTCGGTGGTAATACATCAGATAGTTCTGGTTACCTTATTAACCCAGAATACTTCGGTATCTCTGAATTAATCCCTATGGGATCAACTCGTCTACCTAACTTAGGTGGTGGTGAGCGTGGTTATGTTGACTGTGCTTTAACATCTCTTGTGATGCATCCCGGTGCACACGGTGTTATCCAAGACGTAACTTAATAATTAACCAAGGAGAAATAACACTATGCCTAAATTAACAATTAACGAAAACCCACAAGGTTTTACAGATGAGTTTACAATCTCATTCGAGGACTTCTCAGTAGCTAAAGCTGGAACCCTTGCTGATCGTGCAACTCTTGCGTTCACATATGCGATCCCAGCCGGATCACTTGTTACTAAAGCTTCTGCTCACTTAGTTACTGCTTTCGATGATAGCGGTTCTGGAGATGAGTTAGACGTAATAGTCGGTGACGGTGCTGATCCAGACGGATACATAACGTCTTCTGCGATACACGTTGACCAATCAGAAATCACATATGTTGCTAACAATGGTGCATTACTTGACAATGAAAATGGAAAAGTATATGCAACAGCTGATGCAATTGATATTCTATTCACCCCGGATGCAAGTACCGGAAATGCTTACTCATTAAATGAGTTAACTGCTGGTGAAATTAAATTCAAGTTCGAGATCTGCGATCTTAACTAATCTAAAAATTTGGTTGGGGGCTTCGGCCCCCCGCCTTTTTTTAATTTAAAACTACTTATGGATATTATTACAGACATACCAAAAAGTTTTACCACTGGTGAAATAGATGCTGCATTTATGGCTGAGATTAAAAGTGGTTTCAAATTAGAAAGAGAGACAGAACACGTACGTGTTAATCAAGCTCGTAAGGAGGCCAGCGAACATAAAGGTAAGGTTCACCCTACATTGGGTAGATGTGTAGCCACAATGCCAGCTCGTGACTTCTTTCGATTAACAAACAAATATGGACACGATCAAGTCCACTCAAAAGAATTTTTAAAATACTACCAGAAAAACTTTTCTGATCTTAGCCCGAATAAATTATAATGCAGACTAGAACATACGGAGATTTATTTAAACTCATACAATCCCTTGCGGGTGTAACTGCTTTTGCTACTAACGAGCAAGATGATATAGCTAATTTAATTAACCGTAATTATCAAGTAGCGTATGACACAATTCAGATGTGGCCAAGGTATTTGGTTACTGGAGAGGAAAGGCCACTTGGTTCTTTAATTGTAAATGGTATAACATTAACAACAGCTCCAGTTACTGTTTACGAAGAAGCAGACCAATTTCAAGGAGTTTATCAAAATTTAGGAAATGATAGTAATGGAAATGCTATTTATTTTCCTATGAATTTTATATATAATGTTGAGTTTGCTATAGTAAAAAACAATACCATTAAGCGTTGGGAGTTTCTTAACTTGTCGGAATTACCTACAATAGACTCAGAAGGAGTTGTATCTATATCTGGAGTTACAAGTGTTCAAGCATTTCAAGATAAAACTTCATCTACCGATGGAACTGATTTAGGTGATTACGATTACCCTTGGCAAGTTAAAAGATGGAATACTGGTGTTACTTATACTTCTGGTTATCCAGTTGTCGAACAAAGAAATATAATACCTAATGATAGTACTTTTTTTGCAAGTCAGAATCTTGGCGGACAAGTTTCTAGGGAAAAAATTGGAGAGTTTATTAGAATACATAGGAATCAATCCTTTTTAAATAATTCATCTATTGAGTATGATTTTTATGCTGACGAAGATGGAGCAAATATTTTAAACATAGCTAACCCTATGGACGGTTCTGCGTTTATAACTTACAAAAAAAAGTTCATACCATTTACTACATCTTCTGATTACACAACATCTACGGAAGAAGTACCGGGAGAGTTCTTTCAATTTATAGCATACGCTGCTTACTCTGATTTCTTGCGTATGGATGGCCAGCACGAGAAAGCTCAACTAGAGCAAGAGAATGCACAGAATTACTTATCCTTAGAATTAGAGAGAGTAGATGTTATAATGAACCAAAACACTGTAAACAAAAGATTTTCAACTCACTTAAATAGACAATCACGATAATATTATGGCAAACTCAAGAGTATCTAATTTGTACCCATCACCTACCGGTGGGGTAACAGCAATGAAAATGCTAGACGTTGACGATAGCGTTCGTCAACTAACTGATGGTGGTTATACATTCAGTACCCTTAGTCGTTACGTTACATTAGATGTACAAGATGCAGATGTATACGTAACTTATACTGGGGAGACACCAAGTGCTACAGTAGGACACAAGCTATATGCTGGGCGTTCTTACACTTGGAGCGTAAACGCAGCTGTTCAAGCTAAGTTTCTTCGCACTGGATCCGTAACAGCAGTTATAGCAGCTTCACAATTTACTGACTAATGTCTTCAGAAAAAACAGCCTCTGCGGTTAATATCCTAAAGGGTGATCTGGCTGCTGGCTGGAACTTACTTGAAGGTTCATCCGCTGATTATACCGACCTAGGAATAGCTCGTAGGTTCGGTGGTTCATCAGCTGCGTACTCATTGCGAGACATTGGTGCAATGAATGGCAGAGTTGTAAAAGCTCGTAGAGATGTAGGAGAAACATCAGACCCAGAAGAAGATTTCTCAGCTAATCAAGTCCAGAGTGGTATATTAGAAGATTGGGTAAATGGTAAACTAGAGAGTACACTCCCAGCAGATGTAGCAACAGCAGCAGCTGCTTATAGTCTTCGTAAGGCAAAAGCTAGTTACAGCGGTGATGCAGTTCGTATTCGTAGAAGCTCAGATGACGTAGAGGTAGATGTAGCTTTTGATTCAAATGATAAAGTAAGTGCAAGTTCTGCAATTACAAATGTATCTGAAGAAGGTGGCGAAATTGGAAGCACAACTGCTACTGACCTTAATGGATTTTTAACAGAACAATCTTTCTTTTATAAGCAAGAGGATAATACATCTAGCTCATCTTACAATTTAAGTAGAAACTCTACTCGTTGGAATTTTTCAAAAGTTTCTTCTGTTAGTGATGGAACTACAACAAAGACTGGAGAAATATTAAAGTTAGAAGCAACTGGAACAAATGGAACTTTCATATTGTTTTTTAATCCAGAAGTAGGTTGTACTGGTCAAGAAACAACAATAACTTTTGATTATTTATTTCCTTCAAGTAATTCTGATACCGATATTTATGTTAATGTAAATGATTCAGCAAGCACATCTGCTGGTTCTCCTACAGTAACTCCTAATGATATTAACGGAGCAGTAAGTGGAACTTGGACAACAGCAAGTCATACATTTTCATCTGCATCTAGTGGTCAACTATCAGTCCGATTAACAAATAGCCCAACGAGTACTATTGGGGCAAGTGTTACCCCAGATGCTGGAGATGAGTTTTACATAACTAATTTAAAAGTATCTACAGTCAAAGCTGAAGCATTCGTCCACACTTGGTACGACCAAGCTGGGTCAAACGATGCAACTCAAGCGACTGATGCTAACCAACCAAAGATTGCAGAGGGTGGAGCATTGCTTGCTGATGGTGTGACATTTGATGGGACTGATGACTTTTTACAAACAAGTGGTCAAGTATTAACTAACAATTATACTGGAGCAAGAAGTCTATATGGAGTATGTAAAATAAACACAGACTCTGGTTATATTTTTGGTGATACTGGAAGTGGTACTAATGAAGGTACATCTTTTTATTCAGATACAGCTTCGGATAAAATATTTTTTACAAATGGTAAAAGTGGAACACTTGTTGATTACGACAATATTACCACAATAGAAGGAAGTAACTTTTTAATAAGTTCTAATTACAATAATAATAATACCACAACCATTCACAAAAATTCAAATAACAATGGTTACACACAAGGAACCGATACTTATAATTTTACTACAAGTTCCCAGTTCACCATAGGCGATAGACAAGGTGGCTCAAGTGCAGCAACTAGATTTAATGGTTCTGTACAAGAAATCATTGCATACGATTCAGACCAATCAGCCAATCGCTTCAAGATTGAGTCCAACATCAATAACTATTATGGTTTGTACAATGATGCGAATGAAACCAATGGAGACTTTGATAAAACATTTAGTCCTACAGCAGATGGAACATTTACCCCAAATGGTAAAGATGGATTCACATTAGCTGTAGTGTCTAGTACAGTATATGCTGGTATTAAATTAAATGCAGATGTTACGAGTGGGGATTCTATATATGTATCATTTAATTGTTCCTTTGATGCTGGTAGCCCATCGCCAAAAATTGTACTAAGAGATACTGATTCTGATTTCTTTGGAGGTGGAACTTTAATGTCAAATGAAGAAAGTGTAGTAAATGGATTTAATTCATTTACACTAACATCTACTAATAGTAGTGCTAGTGGTGTTGTATTATCTGAAGCTGATAATAATTTAACTTATTCTATATCTGATTTCAAAGTATCTCGCATAGCTCGTAATGGTTTCGTAGAAACTTTATACGACCAAAGTGGTAATGGTAATAATGCTAGTCAAGCATCAGCTGGGGCTCAACCAACTATCGTTAGTAATGGAAACCAAGTAACATTAGATAATGGTACACCATCAGTCGCATTTAAAAGACCATCTGGCGAAGGTTCGGATACTATGTCAATAAGTTCTGCAATAGCAAATGAGCCCTATACATTTTTTGCTACTACAGTAAACAATGCAAGCAATGCTTTTTTTAGATTATTTGGAGAATCTAATGCTGCTCCAACAGTCTTATTAAGAAGTAATAATACAATAGATTACAACCCTAGTGACTCAGACGCATCTGGTAGTATCTCTGCTACTACAACTTCAGATAATATTGTCTCTGGATTTAGTGGAGTAAATGGTGGTGCTGATGGAATATTAAGATTCAATGGAACAAACCTAAAAACAGATATTAGTAGAACACAAGATGGGGACTCAATAAGTCTAGTCGGTAGATTTCCAAATGTTGGAACTGGGTTTGCATATATTGAATCCTTGGTGTTTTACGAATCTGATTTAACAGCGGACTTTGATACAATAGAAAAAGAATTAGCACAACCAATTAATATTTTATAACAATGAGCGAAGAAGAAATCACAATCAATTACTTAGTATACGACACACTAGACAATGCTATTGCTAGAGCAGACACAGAGGGTGCTAGACGAGGCTATGCTTACCACAGAGTAGGTTCCGGAACTCGTTATAGGACTTACCCTCAAGAGACTGCTGATGCGAAGTTTGCACTAGTTGTGGACGGATACGAACTAACAGAAGATGAAGAGTCAGCTATTACAAATAGCGTCACCTTCCCGGCACCAGAGGAAATCTAGTATGGAGGAGACACTACAAAGATTATCCGTTGGTTTCTTCGGCTGGATAGCCACGGATACAATACAGAACGTTGACCTAATGCTGGGTGTAGTGTCCAAATTTGTTTTAATTACTTTAACTATTTTATCAATCTATAAACTATGGAAGGAACTTAAATGAGTACAGAACTAATAGCAATGCTAGGCGGAGGAGCGAGTGGATTCCTCTTTAAACTTATTGGTACAATGGTAAATGCACAGCAAGCCAATGTTGATAATTTAATAAAGAAACAAAAAGCTTCTGATTTAAGTGCAAATGCTGCTGCTAAAAGAACCGGAAATGGTGGCAATATTGTTAGAAGAACAATAGTAATAACAGTTTTATTTGGGGTAATTATAGCTCCATTTATCTTAGCTCATAGCAACGAAGGAGTAACTGTAGCTAATGAGTATAGCAAATGGTTTGGATTAATCAAAGGAACAAGCTATGAAACTCTGCACGGGTATGTTATACTACCGGAAATAAGACAAACAGTATTAGCCATTGTAGGATATTACTTTGGTTCATCATCAGTAAAATAACCAACAGATAATATTATGGCAAGACGAAGAGCACAAGCAGTTAAACGTGGTAGACCAACACATAGAGGAAGAGGGTCACGAGGGCCATCACGTGGACGACATATGAGCAGAGGGCCATCACGTGGACGACATATGAGCAGAGGTAGATCACGTAGACGGGCACAAGCAGTCAAAAGACCTACGTCACCACAAGGGCCTTCAAAAGTACAAGGGCCACAAAAGCCACAAGGGCGGCTATCTTCTGGAGCTTTATCTAGTATGCGTGATGTGTTGCAAAAACAAAAAGAAATTGGAGGAGCTATTAGGGGAGGGCCACAAGGGCCAAGAGGGCCTATGAGAGCACAACAAGATAGAAACTTTGCTGTACCACAACGTCCTATACCAAACCGTGATGGACGTATGGCTCAAATGCAAGCAGACTTACGAGCAGCACAAGCAAATACGAATAGAGGCGGGTTATTTGGTCGTAGTATGAAAGAGTCACAAGGGCCACGTCCAATGCCACCAAGCAACTATATGCGACAACAAATGTCTCCTCAACAATCACAAAACGCTATGGGAAGAGGGCCAATGTCACGAGCTAATATAGGGTCAGTACAAACACCTCAACTAAATTTTAACAAACAAATTAACCAATCTCCACGTGGTAGACGTGGACGAGTAATTCCTAGGAGGAGATAATTATGCCATACGGAAAAGGAACATACGGTAGTAAAAGAGGTAGACCACCTACAAAAAAAACAATGCGAAAAAAAGGTAAGTGCTAAATGGCTAAGATATGTCCAAAAGGAAAAGCTTGGGCTAGGCGTACTTTTGATAAGTACCCTAGTGCTTATGCTAATATGGCGGCTAGTAAGTACTGCAAGGATCCTAATTATGCAAAGGGATCAAAAAAGAAAAAGAAGAAATAATGGGTGAGCTTGCAAAGTGGAGAAAACAAAACTGGGTACGGATCGGAGTTGATGGCAAGATTAAAGGAGCTTGCGGAACTTCAAAGAATAAAAAGAATCCAGACCGTTGCCTTCCAATGGCTAAGGCCAAAAGCTTATCGCAGTCTCAGAGAGCAGCTACTGCTAAAAAAAAGAAACGAGCCGGAGCTAAAGGAAAGCAATTTGTTGCCAATACACCTAAAGCAAAAGTTAGAAAAAAGAAATGAGGAAGGAACACAAAAGTAAAAAAGGAGGATTGACTGCTGCTGGTAGAGCTCACTTCAAACGTAAGACCGGTGCTAATCTTAAGCCACCGGTTACTGAGTCAAAGCCTACTGGTAAAAAGAAGGCTAGGAAGAAATCATTTTGTGCCAGAATGTCTGGCGTAAAAGGCCCTATGAAAGATAAGAAGGGTCGACCAACAAGAAAAGCACTTGCACTACGTAGGTGGAAATGTTAACAATTTAATAAAAACAAATATTATGTCATACGGAAAAACAGAATTAGTCAAAACATACGAAGCCGGAGTTAAACGCTGGAAGGACTCTAAGCCTAAATTAAAAGTAAGTGGACGTAGAGTGAGTTCATCGGATAGAGAAAAACACAATAAAGCATTAAAAGATTGGAAAGCTAAAAAACCACCTAGCTTTTCTGAGTTCAAGGCGATGAATCAACCAGCTCAAGGGCCATCTGTAGCACCTAAAAAACCCAGTAAACCTTCTGGTAAAGTAGGACAAGGTACAGTATTAAAGAACATTTCCCCAAAGCAACAGAAGAAAACTGTAAAACAGTTTGATAAAATTA
>Ga0208645_1001192_pt1 | contig 23602 bp, 27 predicted proteins | sample VirMetDEL_Sep_01_FD_184519 | JGI IMG/M metagenome (GOLD analysis project Ga0208645, IMG submission 184519) | Aqueous microbial communities from the Delaware River and Bay under freshwater to marine salinity gradient to study organic matter... | ecosystem: Environmental > Aquatic > Marine >... | reverse complement strand
AAATCCACGAGTTCATCCTGAAGAACTGGCGCATCGTCAAAGTGGCCACCACCAAGGCCCAGCGCAAACTGTTCTTCAACCTGCGCAGCCAGAAAAAGCGTCTGGCCTGGCTGAACAACGACGAAGTGACCGCCGTGGCCGAAAGCCTGGGCGTCGAGCCGCACGAAGTGCGCGAGATGGAAAGTCGCCTGACCGGCCACGACATGGCCTTCGACCCGGCAGCCGATGCCGACGACGACAGCGCCTTCCAGTCGCCTGCACACTACCTGGAGGACCATCGCTACGATCCGGCTCGCCAGCTCGAGGATGCCGACTGGAGCGACAGTTCCAGCAGCAACCTGCACGAAGCGCTGGAAGGCCTGGACGAGCGTAGCCGCGACATCCTTTACCAGCGTTGGCTGGCCGAGGAGAAGGCGACGCTGCATGACCTGGCAGCCAAGTACAACGTGTCGGCCGAGCGTATTCGTCAGTTGGAGAAGAACGCGATGAACAAGCTCAAGGGCTGCATCGCCGCCTGAGCTTGTCGATACCCCGAAAAACCGCACCCTGGTGCGGTTTTTTTCTGTCTGGAGCAAATGCCTTGAATAAAGCCCCTCTGAAAGCGCAGCACTGGCTGGTGTTCCTGGTCGTGGCCGTGCTGTTCTTCGCCTGGGGCGCCTGGTTGATGCGCAGCAGCGAGGTGCATCCGGTCGCCAACCTGCAGCAGTGGCGTGATGCCCTGTTGCAACCGCTGGCCGAGGATGAACTGACGCTGCGCGATCTGCGGGCGATGACCGGGGGCGAGCTGTGGCTGGAGCCACGCCTGGACGGCGCACGGCTGACCTACCGGGCAACGCTCGAAGGGGAGGAGGGCGAGTGGGCGTTGCAGGCTGAACTGGCCTTGAGCCAAGGCCAGCGCGACAGCCTGATGGCGGCACAAGGGCTGAAGCCGGGTGACGCAGAGTTGGCCCTGGATGAGTCGCTGGTGGATCAGGTGGCTGCTTTCGCCATTGCCAGCGTCAACCTGAGTGCCCCGCAGGCGCTGGCCAGCGAGCGCCTGGCGGCCAGTCTCGGGCAGCCGCGCCTGACCCTGGAACTGGCTGACGGTCAGGCCTGGGTCTATTCGCAATGGGGGTTGACCGTACATCTGCGCGGCGATGACGTCGCGCTGCTGCACGCGGTGCCGCGCAAGGCGTTTCGCAGCCGCTAGCCCGGCCTACATCCAGCGTGGCCAGTCGTCCGGGCGTTTGGGTTTGAGCTGGTTGAGGTAGTGGCTGCCGCCGAGCTGGTTCATCTGCTGGCGAATCCAGGCCGCGCGGCGAATGATGTAGCCATTCGGCCGGCCTGCGCTCCAGCGCAGCGGGTTGGGCAGCACGGCAGCCAGCTGGCTGGCCTGCTGGCGGTTCAGGTACGGCGCGCCGACGCCGAAATGATGCTGCGCGGCAGCTTCGGCGCCGAAGATGCCATCGCCCCACTCGACGCTGTTGAGGTAGACCTCGAGGATGCGTTCCTTCGACCAGAGCAGTTCGATCAGCGCGGTGAACCAGGCTTCCAGTCCCTTGCGCAGCCAGCTGCGGCCGGACCAGAGGAACAGGTTCTTCGCCACCTGCTGGCTGAGGGTGCTGGCGCCGCGCAGCGAGCCGCCACTCTGGTTGTGCGCCAGGGCGGCCTGGATGGCACCCATGTCGAAGCCCCAGTGCTCGGCGAACTTCTGATCCTCGGCGGCGATCACCGCCATCTTCAGGTTGTCCGGCAGCTCGTTCCACGGCCGCCACTGGCGCTTGAGTTCCAGCGACTGCCCGCTGTTCCAGGATTCGATCTTGCGCTCGACCATCAGCGCCGTGCCGGGTGGTGGTACCCAACGCAGGACTAGCACCAGCAGCGCACTGGCCAGCATCAGCCAGAGCAGCAGTTTCAGCAGGCGGCGGGTAAGGGCTCGGAGCATGGGGTCTCGCAATGATCAGGTGAGGCGCTATTAAAGCAAAAAATCGACTGGAGCGATTTTTGCCGTCGTTTTTGCCGTCTGGGATGGCTGGCAACAAAAAACGCTCAAGGGGTTCGCGCGGCACCACAGGATTGGTCGCGGGTGTGACAATAGCGACCATTCCACCTCTCGGCCCAGCGCTTAAACTGCGTGCAGGTCGATCTATTCAGGAGTTTCCATGGCCCGTCTCTGGCTGCTGTTATCCGCATTCGCCGGTTTTACTGGTGTCGCACTGGGCGCCTTTGCCGCCCACGGTCTGAAGAACCGGCTGACGGCCGAGTATCTGGCGGTGTTCCAGACCGGCACGCACTATCAGCTGATCCACGCGCTGGCCCTGTTCGGCGTCGGTCTGCTGGCGCTGCACGCCCCCGGGCGTCTGCTCAACCTGGCCGGTGGCGCCTTTGCACTGGGCATCTTGCTGTTCTCCGGTAGCCTCTATCTGCTGACGCTCAGCGGCATCGGCAAGCTGGGCATCATCACCCCGTTCGGCGGTGTCGCCTTCCTGGTCGGCTGGCTGTGCCTGGGGCTGGCGGCCTGGAAAATGACCTGACCCTGGCGTCAGAAATGAGGACGAATGGCGCCTTTTAGCCTTGGTCGCCGCCGCCTATCGGGCTAGAATGCCGGCCCTCTTTCTAGTTGTGATCGAGTCGTCATGCGTATCCAGTTGAATGGTGAACCCTTCGAACTGCCGGATAACCAGAGCGTCGCCGACCTGTTGGTTCGCCTCGATCTGACCGGGCGCCGTGTGGCGGTCGAGCTCAATCAGGACATCGTTCCACGCAGCCAGCACGACAGCACCCAGCTCGCCGAGGGCGATCAGGTGGAAGTGGTGCACGCCATCGGCGGCGGTTGACCCCTCGAGGAGTATTCCATGAGCCAAGTTCGCAGCGACAAGCCCTTCACGCTGGCCGGTCGTACGTTCCAGTCGCGCCTGCTGGTCGGTACCGGCAAGTACAAGGATATGGACGAGACCCGTGACGCCATCGCCGCTTCGGGCGCCGAGATCGTCACCGTGGCGGTGCGCCGTACCAACATCGGCCAGAATCCGGGCGAACCGAATCTGCTCGACGTGATCAGCCCGGACAAGTACACCATCCTGCCCAACACCGCCGGCTGTTTCGATGCCGTCGAGGCCGTGCGTACCTGCCGCCTGGCTCGCGAGCTGCTCGATGGCCACAACCTGGTCAAGCTGGAAGTGCTGGCCGACCAGAAGACCCTGTTCCCCAACGTCATCGAAACCATCAAGGCCGCCGAGGTACTGGTCAAGGACGGCTTCGACGTGATGGTGTACACCAGTGACGACCCGATCATCGCCCGCCAGCTGGCCGAAATCGGCTGCATCGCTGTGATGCCGCTGGCCGGCCTGATCGGTTCGGGCCTGGGCATCTGCAACCCCTACAACCTGCGCATCATCCTCGAAGAATCGAAGGTGCCGGTGCTGGTCGATGCCGGTGTGGGCACGGCGTCCGACGCCACTATCGCCATGGAACTGGGCTGCGAGGCGGTGCTGATGAACAGCGCCATTGCCGACGCTCAGGATCCGGTGCTGATGGCGCGTGCCATGCAGCATGCCGTCGAGGCCGGTCGCCTGGCTTACCTGGCTGGTCGCATGCCGAAGAAACTCTATGCCAGTGCGTCGTCGCCGCTGACTGGCCTGATCAATTAAGGAAGACGATTTGCTGCGTGCCGGTCCGCCGGCGCGCCAAGTCGTAACGCAATCTACAAGAGCACAGCATGACCGATACCCAGCAGTCCGAACTGACCGAAGACGGTCGCCAGCGCCGTACCATCAAGAGCTTCGTGATGCGTGCCGGGCGCATGACCGAAGGCCAGCAACGCGGCCTGGACAAGGGCTGGCCGTTGTTCGGTCTGGCGCTCGAGGATGGCCTGCGTGACTTCGATCAGGTGTTCGGTCGCAGCGCGCCGCGTACCTTCGAGATCGGCTTCGGCATGGGCCACTCCACTCTGGAAATGGCTGCCGCTGCGCCGGAGCAAGACTTCATCGGTGTCGAAGTACACAAGCCGGGTGTCGGGGCGCTGCTCAACGGGGTGATGACGCAGAACCTGGGCAACCTGCGTGTTTACAGCTGCGACGCCCTGGAAGTGCTGCGCGACTGCGTGGCCGACGCCAGCCTCGACCGCGTGCTGCTGTTTTTCCCCGACCCCTGGCACAAGGCGCGTCATCACAAGCGCCGCATCGTCCAACCGGCGTTTGCCGAACTGGTGCGCAGCAAGCTGAAGATCGGCGGTGTGCTGCACATGGCCACCGACTGGGAGAACTATGCCGAGCACATGCTCGAGGTGATGAACGCCGCGCCGGGCTATCGCAACCTGGCCGCCGATGGCAGCTATGTGCCGCGCCCCGAGGAGCGTCCGGTAACCAAGTTCGAACGTCGAGGCGAGCGTCTTGGCCATGGTGTATGGGACCTCAAGTTCCAGCGCCAGGAATGATTGCCGGGCGATCCGCGTTCGCCAGGATCGCCCGGGCTTAGAACCAGCTGGATGCACGATCAGATCGGGATAACCCGACAGCCGGCCAGGACGGCCCCCTCACCGCAAGACACAACAACGATAAGCATGCCTGCCAGGCGTGCGGATATTGGCGACGCCGCTGCCATGGCGCCGCAAGGAGAGCATTGTGTTGAGATCGGTTTCCCTTCTTCTGCTGACTGCCCTGGCCTTTCAGGCTCAGGCCAAGGTCGACGCCAGTCAGGCTGCACGCCTGGGGCAGGACCTGACCCCGCTGGGTGGCGAGCGAGCCGCCAATGCCGCGGGCACCATCCCCGCCTGGACAGGCGGCCTGGCCACGCCGCCGGCGGGTTACCAGCCGGGCATGCACCACCCGGATCCCTACGCCGACGACAAACTGCTGTACCGGGTCGATAGCCAGAACCTGGCTCAGTACGAACAACAGCTGCCGGTCGGCCTCAAGATGCTCCTGCAGCAGAACCCGAGCTTCTACCTGCGCGTATTCCCGACTCGTCGCAGTGCTGCCGCGCCGCAACGCATCTACGATGCCACGCGCTTCAACGCGCTCAATGCCGAGCTGATCTCTGGCGGCAATGGCGTCCAGGGCGCAGCCGCTGGTGTGCCGTTCCCGCTGCCGCAGAACGGCCAGGAGGCCATCTGGAACCACATCATGCGTTACCGTGGCGACCAGATCAGCATGGCCACCAACCAGGCGGCGGTGCTCGCCAACGGCAGTTACAACCTGCTCAAGCTCGAGCGCGACATCTACTTCCTCTACGGCCGCGAAGGCATCGCCCCGCAGGATCTGGAAAACACCCTGTTCTACTACAAGTACAAGGTGGTGGCGCCGGCCAAACTGGCCGGTTCGGCCCTGGTGGTGCAGGAGACGCTCGATCAGGTCCTGGCGATTCGCAAGGCCTGGCGCTTCAACCGTGGCGAGCGGCGCGTGCGGCGCCTGCCGATGCTCGCCTACGACACCCTGCAGCCCGACACCAACGGCATGGCCACCGCCGACCAGGTCGACTCGTACAACGGCGCTCCGGATCGTTACGAGTGGCAGTTGCTGGGCAAACGCGAACTGCTGGTGCCTTACAACAGCTACGCGGTGCACCAGCAGGGCATTGCCTATGCCGATATCCTGCGGGCCAAGCACGTCAATCCGGAGCTGCTGCGTTACGAGCTGCACCGCGTCTGGGTGGTGGAGGCCGATCTGCGCAAAGGCTTCAGCCATCCCTACGGCAAGCGTCGTTTCTACCTCGACGAGGACAGTTGGCAGATCCTTGCGGTCGACCTGTATGACCGCGCCGGTAATCTGATCGGCCTGCAGGAAGCCCACCCGATCAGTTACTACGATGTGCCGATGTTCGGCTCGACCCTGGAGACGATCTACGACTTCAAGGGCGGTCGTTACTTCGCCGACGGCCTGGACAACAACGAGAAGATGTACGACTTCAACGCCAGACTGACCCCGCGCGACTTCACCCCGCAGGCGCTGCGCCGCGAAGGCAACTGAGTCTTCCTCGTTAGCGCGACCAGCGCATCGTCAGCTCTGGCTGGCCGGTGTTCGGGTCGCGCGTCTCGTCCACCGTCACGAAGCCGCCTGCCTGGTAGAAAGCCACCGCCCGGGTGTTGGCGCGGTAGACGCCGAGTTCCAGGCGGTCGCGCCTGCGTTTGGCCTCGTCCAGTAGCTGACGACCCAGGCCGCGGCCTTGGGCGTGCGGGCTGACGAACAGTGCGGCCAGGCGCTGCTCATGCAGTGACACGAAGCCGAGTAGCTGGTCGTTCTTCTGCAGCACCAGGGTTTCGGCCTGCGGTAGATAGTGGTCGCGCATGGCTGTCAGTTGTTCGTGCCAGAACGCCGGCGGCACGAAGTCGTGGGCCAGGAGGGAGGCCTTCAGCCAGAGGTCGAGTACGGCGTCGCAGTCTGCGCGATGGTAGGGGCGAATCATGATGAAGTCCTGTTCGAGGAGAGGTGAATCCATGGAGGTTCGATTACATATCTTCGGTGCATCCGGTTCGGGCACCACCACCCTGGCCCGCACGTTGGCCGAGCGCTGTGGTTGGCTGCATCTGGATACCGACGATTTCTACTGGTTGCCCAGCGAGCCACCGTACCTGCACAAGCGCCCGCCGCAGCAGCGCGTGGCCTTGATCCGCGAGCAACTGCAGCAGGCACCCAACTGGATATTGAGCGGCTCACTGTGCAGCTGGGGCGAGGCGCTGATTCCTGCGTTCAGCCATGCGTTGTTCCTGCGTCTGGACGATGCAGAGCGCATGCGTCGTCTGCATCAGCGTGAAGCGGCGCGCTACGGCGAGCGCATCGAGCCGGGCGGCGACATGCACGCCCAGAGCCAGGCCTTCCTCGACTGGGCATCAGGCTACGAGCAGGGGGATCTGCGCACGCGCAGCCTGCTCATGCACGAAACATGGATCGAGCAGCAGCTTGATTGTCCCCTGCTACGGCTGGACTCGACGCACGACAGCCCAGCTCGACTGGCCGAGCAGGTCATGGCCTGGCTGCGAGATTGAGATGCCCAGGGGCCTGCGTCCGCTAATTGCGGTCGGCCAGTATGCCAATGACCACGAAGATCAGGATCAGCACCGGCGCCAGGGTGAAGTTGTTGAAGTAGGCCAGACCCTTTGCCAGCCAGGGCGTGAGGAAGACGATGGCCAGGCCATAACCGACCGCGCAGAACACCACGAAGAGCAGGGTGCGCAGTACGAAGTTGAGGTTGCCGATGGTGCGTTGAACCCAGGCGTTGATGGCTGGGCCGAACAGCACCAGCAGGGTGGCCATGATGGCCAGGGAGATGTCGCTGAGGTGGCTGCGGCTCCAGCGCGAAAGGGTGACGATCAGGTCCAGTAGCAGATCCATTCAGGCTCCTTGGCAGGGGTAACGGTCAGCGCAGCGGCATCAGGGCTGCGCGAGCGAGGCGCCTAAGCCTAACGGATTCTTGTTGCGCTGTGGGTGATCTAGGTGCCGTCCTAAAGGTGCCTGTGCTCGGCGACTTTTTGTACAGACGCTAAGCCAGGAACTGTTGCAGCAGGTCGTTGAGAAACAGCTGGCCCTTCGCGGTGGCGACCAGTCGCGTGTCGTCGGCCTGCAGCAGACCCTGGCGTTCGGCTTCGCGGCGTGCCTGCTTGAGTTGCTGCAGCGGCAGGCCGGTGCGCTGGCTGAACAGCTCGGCCGGTGCGCCATCACTCAGGCGCAGCACGTTCATCAGGAACTCGAAGGGCAATTCCTCGGCATCGAGCACACGTTCGCCGGCCTGGTAGGCCTTGGCCGGGTCGAGGTAGTCCTTCGGCAAACGGGTCTTCCAGGTGCGCAGGATGCGCCCGTCCGGTGTGCTGAGTTTGGCGTGGGCGCCGGCGCCGATGCCGAGAAAATCACCGAAGGTCCAGTAATTGAGGTTGTGCCGCGCCTGTTTACCGGGCTGGGCGTAGGCCGACACCTCGTACTGCGCGTAGCCTTCGGCGGCGAGCAGCGCCTGGCCGGCTTCCTGGATGTCCCACAGCAGGTCGTCCTCGGGAAGTACCGGCGGTTGGCTCCAGAACACCGTGTTCGGCTCCATGGTCAGCTGGTACCAGGACAGGTGCGTCGGGCCCTGGCTGATGGCGGTGCGCAGGTCGAACAGCGCGTCCTCGATGCTCTGCTCGGGCAGGCCGTGCATCAGGTCGAGGTTGAAATTGTCGAAGCCGGCGGCGCGCGCCATGTCGGCGGCGCGGATCGCCTCGTCGCCGTTGTGGATGCGCCCCAGTGCCTTGAGCTTGTCCTGCTGGAAGCTCTGCACGCCGATGGACAGGCGGTTGATGCCGAGGCTGCGGTAGCCCTTGAACTTGGCCTGCTCGAAAGTGCCGGGGTTGGCTTCCAGGGTGATCTCGATGTCCGGCGCGAACGCTACGCGTTGCTCGACACCTTCCAGCAGGCGGCCCAGGGCGCGGTCGGAGAACAGGCTGGGGGTGCCGCCACCGAAGAAGATCGAGGTCAGTGGTCGGTTGTGCACGTGCTGCTGGTCGAGGTCGAGGTCGGCCAGCAACGCGTCGACGTACTCATCCTCCGGCAGCGTTGGCCCCGCGGCGTGGGAGTTGAAGTCGCAATAAGGACATTTGCGCACGCACCACGGGATGTGGATATACAGCGCAAGGGGCGGGAGCAGGAAGCGCCCGCCAGCGGTGTCGCTCATGCCAGCCCCAGACGCTGCTTGAGCAGGGCCATGGCGCGGGCGCGGTGGCTGAGGCGGTTCTTCTGCGCGGCCGGCATCTCGGCGCTGGAGCACTCGCTCTCCGGCACCCAGAACAGCGGGTCGTAGCCGAAGCCATGCTCGCCACGGGCCTGGTGCAGGATGCGGCCATGCCAGAGGCCTTCGCAGAGGATCGGCAGCGGGTCGTCGGCGTGCCGCACCAGGGCCAGGGCGCAGACGAACTGGGCGCCGCGCTGGGCGTCCGGCACGTCTTTCAGGGCATCGAGCAGCTTGGCGTTGTTCGCCGCATCGCCTGCGCCGTCTGCGTAGCGCGCCGAGTAGATGCCAGGCGCGCCATCGAGGAAATCCACCGCCAGGCCGGAGTCGTCGGCCAGCGCCGGCAGGCCGGAGATGCGCGCGGCGTTGCGCGCCTTGAGGATGGCGTTCTCGACGAACGACAGGCCGGTTTCTTCCGGCTCGACCTGACTGAACTCACCGATCGAGCGCACGCGCACGGCGTCGCCGAGCATGGCCTGCAGTTCCTTGAGTTTGCCGGCGTTGTGACTGGCCAGCACCAGCTCCTTGAACTCAGTCATCCGGGAACATTTCCTGATTGAAGGTGATGCGGTGCGCGTCGTCACCCTGGCGTACGTTGAGGGTGAAGCTCAGTACTTCGCGGGTCTTGAAGGGGAACTGCGCCAGGTAATAGATGGCCTCGCCCTCGGTGACCTGGCGGAAGGTCAGTGCGGTGCTCTTGCCGAGCAGATCCTTCACTTCGCCACCGACCACTGCGGTGCTGGGCTTGCCGGCCTTGAGCACAGCGATGTTGATCACGCCCTGGGTCTTGCTGCGGGTCAGGCCGGCGGCTGCGGCGATGTCCGGCTGGATGAAGCTGGAGTTGAAGACGCTGTAGTGCACGTCGAGATCGCCGAAGCTTTGCTTGCGCTCGGCGGCGGCCGGCAGGGCCAGGCACAGGGCGATCAGGAAGGGGATGATGCGGCGCATGATGTTCTCCTCGTTCAGACCGCGACGCGGTGCGCGGCAGGGGCCGCACCGCTGATGCGGTAGATGCCGATCTCGCCCAGCAGGTTGGGCCAGATGCGGCTTGCCAGGCCGTGGCGATGGTCACGGTCCACTGCCAGGCGTTCTTCCACGCGGGCACCCTGGGCATGGCAGAGGCGCTCGAAGTCCTCAAAGGTGCAGAAGTGGATGTTCGGTGTGTTGTACCAGGTATAGGGCAGGAAGTCCGATACCGGCATGCGACCTTTTGTCGTCAGGTACCAGCGGCAGCGCCAGTGGCCGAAATTGGGGAAGGTGATGATGCAGGTCTTGCCGACGCGCAGCATTTCGGCAAGCACCTTGTCCGGGTAATGCAGCGCCTGCAGCGACTGGGTCATGACCACCACGTCGAAGCTGTTGCTGGCGAAGTTGCCCAGGCCCAGGTCGAGGTTCTGTTCGATGACGTTGACGCCGCGCTCGATGCACAGCGCGATCTTGTCCGGGTCGATTTCCAGGCCGTAGCCGGAGACCTGTTTGTTGTCGCGCAGGCCGGCCAGCAGCTCGCCGTCGCCGCAGCCCAGGTCGAGTACGCGACTGCCGGGGGCGATCCATTCCTGGATGATTTCCAGATCCGCTCGCATGCTCACACCTCGATCCGTTTCATGTAGCTGTCGAATGCCTGCAGATAGCGCGGGATCGGCATGAGGAAGGCATCGTGGCCCTGCGGTGCATCGATCTCCAGGTAGCAGACGTTCTTCTTCGCGGCCAGCAGGGCGTCGACGATTTCCCGTGAGCGGGCCGGGGAGAAGCGCCAGTCGGTGGTGAAGGACATCACGCAGAAGTCGGCCTTGGCCGCGGCCAGGGTCTTGGCCAGATCACCGTCATGGGTGGCGGCCGGGTCGAAGTAGTCCAGCGCCTTGGTCATCAGCAGGTAGGTGTTGGCATCGAAGCGGCCGGAGAATTCCTCGCCCTGGTAGCGCAGGTAGCTTTCCACCTGGAACTCGACGCTGTGGAAGTCGTAGTTGAGCTTTTCGCTCTTCAGTCCGCGGCCGAATTTCTCGCCCATGGCGTCATCGGACAGGTAGGTGATGTGGCCGACCATGCGCGCCAGCATCAGGCCGCGTTTGGGGATCACGCCCTGCTCCTGGAAGTGTCCGCCGTGGAATTCCGGGTCAGTAAGAATCGCCTGGCGCGCCACCTCGTTGAAGGCGATGTTCTGCGCCGACAGTTTGGGCGCCGAGGCGATGGCCAGGCAGTGGCGTACGCGCTCGGGGTAACTGATGGTCCACTGCATGGCCTGCATGCCGCCGAGGCTGCCGCCGATCACTGCCGCCCACTGGGCAATGCCGAGCACATCGGCCAGGCGCGCCTGGCTGTGCACCCAGTCTTCCACGGTCATCACCGGGAAGTCGGCGCCGTAAGGTTTGCCGGTGGCCGGGTTGGTGCTGCTTGGGCCGGTGGAGCCGTTGCAGCCCCCAAGGTTGTTGAGGCTGACGACGAAGAACTTGTTGGTGTCGATCGGTTTGCCGGGGCCGATGCAGCTGTCCCACCAGCCGGGTTTGCGATCATCCGGGCTGTGGTAACCGGCGGCGTGATGATGGCCGGACAGGGCGTGGCAGATCAGCACCGCATTGCTGCGCGCGGCGTTCAGTTCGCCATAGGTTTCGACGACCAGTTCATACTCGGCCAGGCTACGCCCGCAGGCCAACGCCAGGGGATCGCTGAAGCGCAATACCTGGGGGCTGACCAGGCCGACGGAATCTTCGGGAAATGCAGTGGGCATGGAGGCGCTGCTAAGGAATCGGAGGAGGGCGCCAGTCTAAAGAGCACCGCCCCGAGCGGCAAGCGAGCAAGCCCGCGAGCGCTCGCTGTTTGGCGGCGCGCTACAGGCTGCGAGGGCGCGCCGCCAGCGGCAGGCTGACCACCTTGCCCTGGCGCTGCACCGGCGCCGGACGCCGCAGCACGCGCAGCATGTCGCTGGCCTGGGCCAGTTGTTGCTCAAGTTCTTCGTGGTAGCGCGCCAGTTGCAGGCTGCGCTTGCGTGTCTGCTGGGTTTCCTGGGCCAGGGCCTTGAGGCGCAGCATGTGGGTTTCCAGCATCTGCTTGTGTTCCAGGGTGTGTTGCATCAACGGCATCAGCGCATCGGCCGCCCATTGCTCGGCGTCCAGGCGCAGGCGCTGGTGCAGGCCGATGACTTCCTGGGCCAGGGTGGCGAAGAAGCGTCGCGTCAGGCTGCGCTGCTCGGTGAGCAAGGTCTTGACGTGCAAGCGGAACTGATCGCCCTTGGTCTGCAGGTTGTTCAGCTCACGCAGGTAGCGCTGGATCTTGAACTGCGGCGCGTCGACACCCCCCAGCGGGTTGTCTTCGTTGTGTCGGCGATAGATGGCGGCGACCATCTTGTTGGCCATCTCGGCTTCGTGCTGCAGGTTGTGCAGGTCCTGCTCCACAGCCTGGAAGAAGTGCAGGATGGCCTGGTTGATGCCCAGGGTCGTCCAGCTGCCGGTGAGGTTGCGCCGGACTTCGCTCAGGTGCTGTTCCAGGCGCTCGGGGCGGGCCGCGTGGCGCAGCAACTGGCCCTGGCGCAGCAGCAGACGCTGATTGGTCTTCAGGCCGAGCAGGCGCTTGTGGTGGCGGCTGTGGTCTTCCTTGGTCTTGGCGGTCAGTTCGAACAACAACTGGCCGTTGTCCTGCTGATGGTTGCCGAGCAGGGCCAGCTGTTCGCTGACCTTTTCCAGACGCAGGTTGAGCACGTGCTGGCTGTTGTTCAGCAACGCCAGAACCTGCCGCACTACATGGTCTTCGATCAGGCGTTCCTTCTGCGCGACGATGCGTTCGCACAGCAGGTTCTCCAGATTGGCCATCAGGCTGCGTGCCAGCAGTGCCTCATCCTTGCGCACCTTGGCCAGCAGCGCCTGCTTGGCCGACAGCGGCAGGACGTCCTGCTTGGCGATGCCCAGCTGCTTGGCGGTGGCGCTCTGGATCTGGCTGATGGCGTTGTGCACGAAGGTCTCGCCGGCCAGGTCGTCCCAGAGCACGTCGATCTTGTTCAGCACGGCGAACAGGCTGGTCTGCGCATCCTCGTCGAGCTGGCGGATATGCTGCTGCCAGATGTGCATGTCGCTGGCCGTGACGCCGGTGTCGGCAGACAGCAGGAAGATGATCGCCTGGGCGTTGGGCAGCATCGACAGGGTCAGCTCGGGCTCGCTGCCCAGGGCGTTGAGGCCGGGAGTATCGAGAATGCGCAGGCCTTGACGCAGCAACGGGTGGTCGAAGTTGACCATGGCGTGGCGCCAGGCCGGCACCAGCACCTGGCCGCGCTTGCCGGTGCCTTCGAGCATGTCCGGGTGGAAGCCGAGCTGGATCGCCTGCTCTACTGGCATCGGCTTGGTCTTGGCCACCTGGCTGAAAGCCAGTGCCATGTTGGCCGGGTCGCTGGTATCCAGCGGGATGTTCACCCAGTGGCGGGGGATACGCTTGAACTGCGCGACGCTGGCCGAGGCGGTGCGGGTCTCGATGGGCAGCAGGCGAATGTAGGGGCGTTCCGAGCGCGGGTCGAAGAACAGCTCGGTCGGGCACATGGTGGTGCGACCGGCATGCGAAGGCAGCATGCGCTGGCCATATTCGGAGAAGAACAGGCTGTTGATCAGCTCGGTCTTGCCGCGCGAGAACTCGCCGACGAAGGCCAGGGTGATGTGATCGGTGCGCAGGATCTTCAGGGCGCGTTCGAGCTTGGCCTGCACCGCCTCGGAGTTGAGGCGATTGTGTTCCAGCCAGCTGCGATAGCGCGTGATCTCGCGCATCAGTTCGCGTTTCCATGCGACGTAGGCGTCAACCTGCTGGCTGAGACGTTCCATGCTCATCCTGGCTCTCCTGTCGGCAAGATCATCCACTTGCGGGGGCTGCGTGACGGTTCAATTGAGTTTGCCGCCAGGAAGCACGGCATTGACGACAATAGCCTGCATTATGCGAGCTACGAGGCAGCCGTCAATTGGCTGCGTTTGCAGTCCCGCCTTATGGTCGGCTATGGCGGCTGAATGGTCGTCAGGCGCGCTGCAGACCTGGGATCGGCGGCAGGATCTGCGGGGCACGGATGCGCAGGCGCTTGTGCCGGTTTAGCGTGCCACTTTCCAGGCTGACCTGGCTCTTGGCGACGCCGAACGCCTTGGCCAGGAACGCCTGCAACTGGGCGTTGGCCTTGCCGTCGACCGGCGGGGCGGTGAGGCGGATCTTCAGCCGCTCAGCCTGCAGCCCGGCGAACTCGTCCTTGCTCGCCTTGGGTTGCAGGTGGCAGTCGAGGATCAGGTCGTCGCCATCCCATCGGTAGAAGCTCATCCTGAGAACCTGCTCAAAGTCTGCTGCGCGTCGGCTTTGCTGCGTTAAAAACAGGCTCGGAATGCTCATTTATCATTTGTAAACTCCGCTTCCTCACCTGTTTTTCCTTGCATAGCGCTAGCTCGCGAGCCTTTGAACAGGCTCTTAGAGGAAGGGGCTGAGCATCGGGGGCAGGCCGGTGTAGGCCGCCAGGCCGCCGATGATGAAGCGATCCGCCAGGTTGATGGCGATGAAGGCGAAGATCGGCGAGATGTCCAGGCCGCCCAGGTTCGGCAGCAGCTTGCGAAACGGTGCCAGCAGCGGCTCGCAGATCTGGTTCACCAGCTGGGCGCCAGGGTTGTAGCTGCCCGGAGCGACCCAGGAGAGGATGACGCTGATGATCAGGGCGAAGAAGAACACCTTGAGGAACAGCGAGGTCACGCCGATCAGCGACCACACCAGCAACTGCAGGATGAAGCCGCCGACGTTGTAGCCCATCAGGGTCAGGGTGACGATCATCAGCAGCAACTGCACGAGGATTGCCAGGATCAGTGAGGCTATATCCAGCCCGGCAAAGCTCGGAATGATCCGGCGCAGTGGCGTCAGCAGCGGTTGCGTGGCCTTGACGATGAACTGGCTCAGCGGGTTGTAGAAGTCGGCCCGCACCAGTTGCAGGATGAAGCGCAGCAGCACGATCAGCAGATACAGGCTGCCAAGGGTCTGGATGATATAGATGAGGGCTTCGATGAGTCCGGACATGCTGTCTCCTTATTGACCCAGTTGTTCGGCGAGTTCGGTCGAGCGATTGGCCGCAGCGTTGAGTGCCTTTTGTACCAGCGCCTCGAAGCCGCCGGCCTGGAAGGTTTTGATCGCCGCTTCGGTGGTTCCGTTCGGCGAGGTAACACGGCGACGCAGTTCTGCGGCGTCGACATCGCTTTCACTGGCCATGCGCGCGGCGCCCAGCGCGGTCTGAATGCTCAGGCGTGCAGCGGTTTCGCGTGGCAGGCCAAGTTGTTCGCCCGCTGTGGTCATGGCTTCGATCAGCAGGAAGAAATAGGCGGGGCCACTGCCGGAAACGGCGGTGACGGCGTCGAGCTGGGATTCCTCGTCCAGCCACAGGGCCAGGCCGACGGCGCTCAGCACATGCTCGGCCTGGGCTTTTTGCTCAGCGCTGACGCGCGGATTGGCGAACAGCCCGGACACGCCCTGGCGCAGTAGCGCCGGCGTATTGGGCATGCAGCGCACCAGCGGGCACTCGCCCAGCCAGTTTTCCAGGCTGGCGCAACTGATGCCGGCAGCGATGGAGATGATCACCTGATTGGCGGCCAGATGCGCGGCCAGCTCCAGGCATACCGCTTTCATGACCTGCGGCTTGACTGCCAGCACGATCAGGTCGGCACCTTTGATGGCTTCGGCATTGTCGGCGAAGGTGGTGATGCCGTGCTCCTGCTGCAGGCGGGCACGCTGTTCCTCGCCGGGCTCGCTGGCGCGAATGGCGCTGGCCGGCACACCCTGGGCGCGCAGACCGCCAATCAGGCTGGCAGCCATGTTGCCGGCGCCGACGAAGGCAATGATCGGATGGTTCATAGGGCTTCCTTATTGATGGGCGGGCTGGCCGTAGTCACGGGCGCCGAACAGGGCGGTACCGATGCGTACCCAGGTGGCGCCTTCTGCGATGGCGGCCTCCAGGTCATGGCTCATGCCCATGGACAGGGTGTCGAGGTCGAGCTCCAGGTCATCACGTAGCTGACGCAGACGGGCGAATGCAGCGTGTTGTGCGGCGACGTCGTCGGTGGGCTCGGGAATCGCCATCAGCCCGCGCAGGCGCAGGTTCGGCAGGGCCGCGACGGCGCCCGCCAGTTGCGCCAGTTCGGCGGGGCTGCAGCCGGACTTGCTGTCCTCGGCGCTGACGTTGACCTGCAGGCAGATGTTCAGCGGCGGCAGCTGCGCTGGTCGTTGATCGGACAGGCGTTGCGCGATTTTCAGGCGATCCACCGAATGTACCCAGTCGAAGTGCTCGGCGATGGGCCGGGTCTTGTTCGATTGAATGGGGCCGATGAAGTGCCAGATCAAGGGCAGATCGCTCAATTCGACCTGTTTTTCCAGGGCTTCCTGCAGGTAGTTCTCGCCGAAATCGCGAATACCGGCAGCATGGGCTTCGCGGATGGCGGCTGCCGGTTTGGTCTTGCTCACCGCCAGCAGGCCGATATCGGCAAAATTCCGCTGCGAGGCTTGCGCCGCCTCACGGATGCGCGCTCCGACCTTTGCAATATTCTCTGCTATCGTGGACATTACTTGCGCTCTATAAAGCCCGGCCTTTATAGGGGGCGTCTACAAATTGCTGTGCCTGGCCATGCTGCGTTGACGTCAGCCTCAAGATGCACATGTACCGCTCGTACATTGCGCTTGTTCGACTGATTTCGCCTTGCTGACCTGCGCTCGCCGCTTTGTAAACAGCCTCCAGGGGATCGCGGCATTCTACCTGCTTGCTTGTAATTGGGGAGTCCCATGGATATCACTGAGCTGCTCGCCTTCAGCGCCAAGCAAGGCGCGTCGGATTTGCACCTCTCGGCTGGCTTGCCGCCGATGATCCGCGTCGACGGCGATGTACGCCGCATCAACCTGCCGCCGCTGGATCACAAGCAGGTACACGCGCTGATCTACGACATCATGAACGACAAGCAGCGCAAGGATTTCGAAGAGTTCCTCGAGACCGACTTCTCCTTCGAAGTGCCGGGCGTGGCGCGCTTCCGGGTCAACGCCTTCAATCAGAACCGTGGCGCCGGTGCGGTGTTCCGTACCATTCCGTCCAAGGTGCTGACCATGGAAGACCTGGGCATGGGCGAGGTGTTCCGCAAGATCACCGACGTGCCGCGTGGCCTGGTGCTGGTCACCGGCCCTACGGGCTCCGGTAAGTCGACGACCCTGGCGGCGATGCTCGACTACCTCAACAGCAACAAGTATCACCACATCCTCACCATCGAAGACCCCATCGAGTTCGTTCACGAATCGAAAAAGTGCCTGGTCAACCAGCGTGAGGTGCACCGCGACACCCACGGCTTCTCCGAGGCACTGCGCTCGGCGCTGCGTGAAGACCCGGACATCATCCTGGTGGGCGAGATGCGTGACCTGGAGACCATCCGCCTGGCGCTGACCGCCGCGGAAACCGGTCACCTGGTGTTCGGCACCCTGCACACCACCTCTGCCGCCAAGACCATCGACCGCGTGGTCGACGTGTTCCCGGCCGAGGAGAAGTCGATGGTGCGTTCGATGCTTTCCGAATCGCTGCAGGCAGTGATCTCGCAGACCCTGCTGAAGAAGGTCGGCGGCGGTCGTGTGGCGGCGCATGAAATCATGATCGGTACACCGGCGATCCGTAACCTGATCCGCGAAGACAAGGTGGCGCAGATGTACTCGGCGATCCAGACCGGCGGCGCGCTGGGCATGCAGACCCTCGATGCCTGCCTGAAGACGCTGGTATCCAAGGGGTTGGTCAGTCGCGACAGTGCGCGCGAAAAGGCCAAGAGCCCCGAGAACTTCTAAAAGCCGCAGCGACTGCGCCGCACGCCGGCAGTCGCCGGGCCCGTTCAGGGCCTGTAACGGGCGTGCAGCTGATTGGCGAGACCGACGATGGAATTCGAAAAACTATTGCGCCTGATGGTCGAAAAAGGCGGCTCCGATCTGTTCATCACCGCTGGCGTACCGCCGTCGATGAAGGTCAATGGCAAGATCATGCCGGTGACCAAGAACGCCATGTCGCCGGAAATGACCCGCGAGACCGTGCTGGGCGTGATGAATGAGGCTCAGCGCCGCGATTTTGCCGAAAACCACGAGTGCAACTTCGCCATCAGCGCGCGCGGCATCGGCCGTTTCCGGGTCAGCGCCTTCTACCAGCGCAACCTGGTGGGCATGGTGCTGCGCCGGATCGAGACCACCATCCCGACCATCGATGAACTCAAGCTGCCGGAAATCCTCAAGAAGCTGGCGCTGACCAAGCGTGGCCTGGTGCTGTTCGTCGGTGCCACCGGCACGGGTAAGTCCACCTCGCTGGCGGCGATGATTGGCTACCGCAACAGGAACAGCAGCGGCCACATCATCTCTATCGAAGACCCGATCGAGTACATCCACCAGCACCAGAGCTGCATCGTCACCCAGCGTGAAGTGGGCATCGACACCGAATCGTTCGAGGTGGCGCTGAAGAACACCCTGCGTCAGGCGCCAGACGTGATTCTCATCGGTGAGGTACGGACTCGCGAGACCATGGACCATGCCGTGGCCTTCGCCGAGACCGGCCACCTGTGCTTGGCCACCCTGCACGCCAACAACGCGAACCAGGCACTGGACCGCATCATCAACTTCTTCCCGGCGGATCGGCAGAACCAGGTGTGGATGGACTTGTCGCTCAACCTCAAGGCCATCGTCGCCCAGCAACTGGTACCGACTCCGGATGGCAAGGGCCGCCGCGCGGTGATCGAGGTGCTGATCAATACCCCGCTGGCTGCCGACCTGATCCGTAAGGGCGAAGTCCATGAACTCAAGAGCCTGATGAAGCGCTCTACCGAGCAGGGCATGCAGACCTTCGACCAGGCGTTGTACAACCTCTACACCCAGGGCGAGATCACTTACGAAGATGCGCTGCTCTACGCCGATTCGGCCAACGACCTGCGCCTGATGATCAAGCTCGGCTCGGAAACCGACGGCGATCACCTGACCAGCATGTCCCAGGGCCTGGCACTGGAAGTCAGCGAGGAAGATCCGGGGCGTCGCTTCCGCTGAGGTTGTCAGACGGGGGACGCGATGCGTCCCCTTCTTGTATCCGGGTGATGCGTTTGCCCTTCCTGCCGGCCAGCACCAATGCCTGGCCATCGCGTTGCGCGCCGGCGCGCGCCTCGCTCATCAGTTGCGGAATCAGCGGCCCTTCCGGCAGATGCTTCCAGAATCTCAGTGGCAGATGCTGCTGCATCACCGTGCGATTGAGTCGCGCCGGGTTGAAGGTGCTGCCGTAGTAAGCCCGCCACAGCGCCTGGCCGTGATCCTCGGGTTGTTGTGCCCAGGCTTGCCATTGCACTGGGCAGCGCCGCTCATGCTGCAGGCGTTGGCCATCCCAGTAAACGCCGTCGCGCGAGGTCGCGATCAGCCAGCTGTGTTTGCCCAGGCGCTCGGCGAAGTGACCGCTGGCGGCGGCGAGGATGTCGTGTGCCGGTTCGAACCAGGCGACGAAGTCCGGTGCGCCTGTTGCCGTGCAGGGTTGGAAACGCACGAAGGCATGCAGATGATGCGCCTCGCGCCGCACCGCCTTGAGCCGCCGATGCAGTTCGCTGCCGTCAGGATCGCCGGCCAGGATGGCGCTGCGCTCACCCTGCACGAAGCGCCAGAGCACGCGATAGAGCAGGCTCCAGCGTTCATCGCCACGGTACTGTGCGGCGCTCTCGAGCAAGTCGAGCAGTTCGGGGGAGACACGCAGACGACCATTGGGCTGCGGTGCGCGTTCGGCCGCTTGGTCGAACAGCCCGGGCGCTGCCTCTTCGTCCAGCCACTGCAGCTGGTGTGGTGCCAGGCCCTGCAGCAGGGCGCGGCGCGCGGCCTGGCGCCAGGTAGCGAAGGTGCCGTCGAAGCGCAGGCTGTGCATCACCACAACGCCATCTGCGCCGGGGTGTCGCGCAGTTGCTGGCGCAAGACCACGGACTCGTGCTCTGCCCGCGGCGGCCGGTAATCCTGGGTGACGATGAAGGGCTTGGCCTTTTCCAGTACGCAGCGCAGGCGGGTCAGGTCCTCGTAGCGGATGCGTCGTTCACGCCGCAGCGCACCCAGGCGCCTGGCGCTGAGCACGCCGATGCCGGGTACGCGGGCGATCAGCGACTCGTCGGCGCGGTTCAGGTCGACCGGAAATTGTTCGCGGTTGGCCAGGGCCCAGGCCAGTTTGGGGTCGATGTCCAGGGCCAGGTTGCCGGGGCCGGCGAGTAGCTCCGTGGCGCTGAAGCCATAGCCGCGCATGAGAAAGTCGGCCTGGTACAGGCGGTGTTCGCGCAGCAGCGGTGGCGCCTCGAAGGGCACCGTCTTCGGGCTCTGCGGAATCGGGCTGAACGCCGAGTAGTAGACGCGGCGCAGGCGGTAGTCGTGATAGAGGCTCTGGGCGTTGTGCAGGATGGTGCTGTCGTCGGTGGCATCGGCGCCGACGATCATCTGCGTGCTCTGCCCGGCCGGGGCGAAACGCGGTGCGCGGTGCTCCTCCCTGGCCTCGCGCTCGCCAAGATGAATGGTGTGCATGGCCTGGTGGATGCTGCCGACGTTCTTTTCCGGCGCCAGGCGTACCAGGCTGGTCTCGGTGGGCAGCTCGATATTGACGCTGAGACGGTCGGCGTACAGCCCAGCCTCGGCGATCAGCTCCGGCGCGGCATCGGGAATGGTCTTGAGGTGGATGTAGCCGCGGAACTGATGTTCCTGCCGCAGCAGCTTGGCGACACGAATCAGCTGCTCCATGGTGTAGTCGGCCGAGCGGATGATGCCGGAGCTGAGGAACAGGCCGCTGATGCAGTTGCGCTTGTAGAAGTCCAGGGTCAGCGTCACCACTTCCTCGGGGGTGAAGCGCGCGCGGGGCACGTCGCTGGAGCGGCGGTTGATGCAGTACTGGCAGTCGTACAGGCAGAAGTTGGTCAACAGGACCTTGAGCAGCGCCACGCAGCGGCCGTCGGGCGTATAGCTGTGGCAGATACCCATGCCGTTGGTCGAGCCGATGCCGTCCTTGCCCCTGGAGCTGCGCTTTGGCGCGCCGCTGCTGGCGCAGGAGGCGTCGTACTTGGCCGCGTCGGCGAGGATGGTGAGTTTCTCGATCAGTTGCATGGTGGGCGATATCTATACTGGTTTTTTATACAGTATATGGGCGTCGTATAGCTATCAAGCCATTCCTGTGTTGCGCCACCCCGCCGCTCGTGAAACCTTATCCCGGCACGCAGCGTCTGAGCTGTATCTCGCACAAGGAGTTAGCCATGCAACGACAGGATACGCACAGCAAGCTGATCGGCTACCTGCTGTGGATCTTCGGTTTCCTCGGGTCGCACCGTTTCTACTATGGCAAGCCGATAACCGGGACCATCTGGTTCTTCACCCTGGGGCTGTTCTTCATCGGCTGGATCATCGACCTGTTCCTGATTCCGGCGATGGATCGTGAGGCCGACCTGCTGGTACATGCGGTGCACGCCGATTACAACGTGGCGTGGATTCTGCTGACCTTCCTTGGCGTGTTCGGCGTGCACCGCATGTACCAGGGCAAGTGGATCACCGGGATCATCTATCTGTTCACTGGCGGCCTGTTCCTGGTCGGCGTGCTCTACGACTTCTGGACCCTCAATACGCAAATTTCCATCAGCAACGCTCGGCGCGGCTGAGCTGCAGGGAACTGTGCCCTGGCGCCTCGCTCAAACGCAGCAGAGCGAGGCGCCCGTCTCGCGAGGAATTTTCCCTACAGGGACGTGCCACCTTGCAGTAGAAGAGGCACCCATGAATTCCGAAGAGCGAACCCTGATCGATGGCCTGTTCTCGCGCCTGCACGATACCGAGCGGCAGAGCTGCGCGCGTGATGCCGAGGCCGATGCGCATATCGCCGAACATGTCTCCCGCCAGCCCGCCGCGCCCTACTATATGGCGCAGACCATCCTGATCCAGGAAGAGGCGCTCAAGCGTCAGGATCAGCGGGTCAAGGAACTGCAGGCGCAACTGGCCGATAGGCAGCAGCAACGGCCGAGCAGCGGCGGCTTTCTGTCCGGGCTGTTCGGCGCAGGCGCACGTGAGGCGCAGCCGCAGTCGAGCGCGCGACCGGCAGGCTGGGGTGAAACGCGTTTTTCCCAGGGGGCGGCCGCCAGCGATCCGCGCCAGCAGCAGCCGGCTACGCTGCCAGGGCAGGGCGGTGGTTTCATGCGTGGGGCAGTGCAGACCGCTGCAGGTGTCGCGGGCGGCATGATGATGGCCGAGATGCTCGGCGGGCTGTTTCATCACGGCAACCCGACGGAAATCGCCGAGGTGGTCGAAGCGCCGCCGATGCAGGAACCCAGCAGTTTCGACGCGGGCTCATCCAGCGACAACTTCACCGATGACAGCTACTTCGATGGCGGCGACTTCTTCGACGCTGGTGACGACAGCTTTTTCAGTTAAGCACTGTGGCTGAGCGCAGCGCCTATGCTGCGCTCAGCCACCCGACGACTCAGTCGTCGCTGTCGTCGTCATCCCCGCCGTCGACCTTCATGCCCAGTTCCTTGATCTTGCGCGTCAGGGTGTTGCGACCCCAGCCCAGCAGCAGCGCGGCGTCGCGGCGACGGCCTGCGGTGTGCTTGAGCGCGGTCTCGATCATGATGCGCTCGAACGCAGGCACGGCGGTGTCGAGCAGGTTGGACTGGCCACGGGCCAGGGCCTGGTCGGCCCACAGGCGCAGGGCCTGTTCCCAGTTGGTCACCGGCGCGGCGTCCTGCGGCTGGGTCAACAGCTCTGGCGGCAGATCGTCGACGTGCACCTCGCGGCCAGAGGCCATGACGGTGATCCAGCGGCAGGTATTCTCCAGCTGGCGCACGTTGCCCGGCCATGGCAGGTGCTTGAGGTAATCCTCGGTCTCGCTCTTGAGCAGCTTCGGTTCCACTGCCAGTTCCTGCGCGGCGCGGGCGAGGAAGTGGTTGGCCAGGGTCGGGATGTCCTCGCGGCGGTCGGCCAGGCGCGGGATGTGGATACGGATGACATTGAGGCGGTGGAACAGGTCTTCGCGGAACTTGCCGGCCTGCACCAGGGTTTCCAGGTTCTGGTGGGTGGCGGCGATGATGCGCACGTCGACCTTGACCGGGGTGTGGCCACCGACGCGGTAAAACTCGCCATCGGCCAGCACGCGCAGCAGGCGCGTCTGGGTGTCGGCTGGCATGTCGCCGATCTCGTCGAGGAACAGAGTGCCGCCGTCGGCCTGCTCGAAGCGCCCGCGACGCTGGTTGGCGGCGCCAGTGAAGGCGCCTTTCTCATGGCCGAACAGCTCCGACTCCATCAGGTCCTTGGGGATCGCCGCCATGTTCAGGGCGATGAACGGCGCGGCGGCGCGTGGGCTGTGGCGGTGCAGGGCGTGGGCGACCAGCTCCTTGCCCGTGCCCGACTCGCCATTGATCAGCACGGTGATATTGGAATGAGAGAGTCGGCCGATAGCGCGGAACACCTCCTGCATCGCCGGCGCTTCACCGATGATTTCCGGGGTGCGTGCCTGCGCTGCCGGTGCGGCCAGGCTCTGTTGCTCCTGCGCGTGCTGGAAGGCGCGCTTGACCAGCGATACCGCTTCGTCGACGTCGAAGGGTTTGGGCAGGTACTCGAAGGCGCCGCCCTGGTAGCTGGCCACTGCGCTGTCCAGGTCGGAGTGCGCAGTCATGATGATCACCGGCAGGCGCGGGTACAGCTCGCGGATGCGCGCCAGCAGGTCGAGGCCACTGGCGCCGGGCATGCGGATGTCGGAGATGATCACGTCCGGCTGTTGGCGGGTCAGGCGGGCGAGTACACCGTCTGCACTGTCGAAACTCTGGGTGGTCATGCCTTCCTGTTGCAGGGCCTTTTCCAGTACCCAGCGGATGGAACGATCGTCGTCGACAATCCAGACGGTTTCACTGCGGCTCATGGCGTGGGCGCTCCTTGTTCCAGCGGTAGGAAGATCGAGAATACGGTG
>Ga0208645_1001189_pt1 | contig 23639 bp, 44 predicted proteins | sample VirMetDEL_Sep_01_FD_184519 | JGI IMG/M metagenome (GOLD analysis project Ga0208645, IMG submission 184519) | Aqueous microbial communities from the Delaware River and Bay under freshwater to marine salinity gradient to study organic matter... | ecosystem: Environmental > Aquatic > Marine >... | reverse complement strand
AAGAGTAATAAAAAATGACTATTGACAATGAAAATAGATTAGAAGAGATCATGCAATTCTCAGACCTACCTGAGGAGAAGAAGATTAAAGCGATGAATTACTTTAACGACGTTGCATATAACATTAGGCAAGAGATGGAGTGTAAGATGGGGAATAGACCTATCACAGACGACCTTAGAAAGCTTTTTAACACTGCTGTAGAATCAGCAACTTTGTTTTATGTTAATCATCAAATGAAAGAAAACACTGCGAGTAACAAATGCATGTGGTATAACGTAAGCCGTAATCAAAGAAGCATAGAACTAGAAAGACGTGCTGGGTTAGAAGGTACAAAAAACTACAAAGACATGGGCTGTTATGTGTGTGACGGATATAAGAACCTGTGCGATTATAGACTAGAAAGTCACGAGTTACAATCAGATCAAAACACACCTCGTAACGATCCAAACGCTGAAGGCTGGTGTAACGGTCAGTGGTAGAAAAATGATTAGGCAAGAAATAGTTGAGATGATAAAAAATAAAATAAAAGAAAAAGACTTTACTATAAGTTATAGAGATGCAATAGAATTGGCTGGTTGGATAAATGTCACATATCATTGGGCTAAGATTTCTGGTGGAAAAAATGAATTACATTTTGTAACTATTGATGATTATGATGTAGAGCTTAAAGTAATAGATGATTAAAAAATGAAAAATAAATACTTAAGAGCTTTAAGAAATATTATTGGGTTTCCTGTAGCACTGTATCTTTTTATTCCAAAACTAATGGCTGCTTTAACTATGTGGATTATTTCAGATGACTCACTAAAAGAAGTATTAAAGGAGATGTTTAAAAAATGAAAGAGATGAAATACACAAAGGAAAGAAAGTTGATATGTTTACATGAGGAGAGAATAGACAATTATCTAATAATAATAATGAATTACGGTCATTATCCTTGTGCTTATATTGGACTTCCTAAAGAGCATCCTTACAATAATAAAAGTTATGACTATACGGAAACTGGTCAAGAACTTCACATTAACTGTCACGGTGGTTTAACTTATGCTAATAAAGGATTACAAGGCTTTCATTCTGATACCTGGTTTTTAGGTTGGGATTACGGACATTGTGACGACTTTCACGGTTATAGTATTGGAGAAGAAGGGTTTGAATGGGAAAAGAATAATAAGAAGTGGACCTCTAAAGAAATATATAAAGAATGTCTAAAGGTCTTAAAACAATTAAAAAATGTTAAGATATAAAAATACAAATTATAATTTGAACAAGTTTACCGAGTTTTATAAGAGGGACGACGTGGAGCTTATGCAAGACGACGCGGAGAAATTCTCAGATTTAGAACATGAGATCTTGCTCCAGTTGAAAAAAACTAGTATGGACTACCATCTTATCAGGCATTACGATAATCTTTTGCATGATAAAGTTTTACCGCTCGTAACCGAGATAAATTATCTTGAGAACGTGTGGCAAAATACTAAACAAATATACGAAAGACAAGAGCGTGCTCCTTTAGGTTTTGCGGAATACATCCCACCCTTCAAAGAAGACATGATCACCTGGATCAACCAGAAGTATAAGATAGAGTAAAACACAAAAATAATTAAACACTAAAAATGGAGAATTTTTATAAAAAAATGTATAACGATTTACTAGTCGAACATAAACAACTACAGAAAGAGCTTATTACAGACCACTTAACCGGTTTGTATAATAGAAAACACTTTGATCAAACCTTAGAGAATAAAGTAAAAATAGCTAATAAGAAACAAAACGCTTTCTCTTTGATGCTTTTTGATATTGACCTGTTCAAACAATACAACGACACGTATGGACATCCGGAAGGAGACTTATGTTTGAAAACTGTGGGGAACATGTCTAAGAAATACTTCCATAAGAAAGACGATCGTGTGTATAGATATGGTGGTGAGGAGTTTGCAGTGATTCTTCCGGGTCAATACTCAGATGAAGTTTTGTGGCAAATGGAAGACTTCCGTAATGAGATACAGGAAATGTATAATAATGGAGCACCATTAAAACGTCCCATTACTATTTCTTACGGTGTTAGTACTAAGAAGCCACACGAAATGACCAGCCCTGAGATCTTGCTAAGACAAGCAGATAACGCTCTATACAGGTCAAAAACCACTGGTAGAAACAAAGGAACGATAGATATTGCGAGGGATGTTTATTAGAAGGATGGAAATAAGAAAAAATGAAAACGTTAAAAGATTTAAAAAAAGATATACTTATCTCTCCTAGAGATTCTGCATTTGATAATTCTTTTTTTGATGGTGTTAATGAATTAGAGCAAGAACTAAGAGCTGAAGCTATTAAGTGGGCTGTAGGTTGTTGTTTAGCTTTAGAACATCCTGCTTTTAAGATGTGGATGAAGTTTTTTGATATAACAGAAGAAGAATTACAAAAGGAGATTGATAATATTGACAATTAGGAGATAAATATTAGAAAAAATGGAAATAAAAAAATTGACAGTAATATGTAAAAAAGAAGGCAAGCAGTATGAAATAAATTTTACAAATTGTAAAGCTGTATCTGAAAGTATAATACTAGAGAAGAATGCAGAAGTTGCTTATGCAAAAGAAATAGTTTTAGAAACAAATAAAGGTCCAAATATTGCAGACGAGACTGTAAGTTTCGCCTAATTATATACCAAATGATATACCGACACTTTAAAGGAGACTTGTATGAAACCCTCTACGAAGGAAGACACACAGAGACTAAAGAAGAGTTAGTAGTGTACAAACCTCTTAACTCTGAAAAGATAGAGATCCGACCTAAGAAAATGTTCTATGAGATGATAAAGATAGACAATACTTACATCAGACGGTTCGAACCTGTACACAAAAGGAGTGAGTTATGATAAAAATGGTTAAGTTAATAGTTGTTGTAGTACTAATTTTTCTTTTAACACCTTTTGTTTATAGTGTTAGTAGTCCAGGAGCAGGAGCTGTTGTGGTGGGAAGTTTTGGGTCTAGTGGACACCATCACGGAGGGAGATTTTCACACTCAGAAATAAATAAATGCAATATGAATAATGATAACCTTTCATACTTTGATTGTTATGATAAGATAAAAGAAGAGCAAGGAGTTTCTAAAGCAAACAAATCTCTACTTTATGATATAATCCTGTTGATGCTAGTATTAATGACCCTTTACCCATTAGGTTTGATTGTTTATCACTTGAATAAAGAAAAACAAAAGGAGTGAGTTACACTCTGTAACCAACTTGCAAACACCAAAATAATTTAAATAAATTACTTTTATTAAAACCATGGAGAGATTATGCGTTACACCGGATTATATGGGACACTTACCTATTATATCAGTAAAAGAAGATAATATTATTATAGGTAAATTAAGCCAGAGAGACATTATAACAGACATTAAAGAGAGAGTTGAGGGTAAACCCTTAAGAGTTAAAAAAAAGCCTACGAGAAGAGGAGGCAAGAAAAACAAAAAATGAAAACCTACGACACAGCTTATGAGAAAAAATACAAGGCGAGAAAGCAAAAAGCAAAAGAGTTTCACGAGAGGATAAGTAGAGGTGTTTTACTAGAACAATCCAAGTTTGTGAATTTTGATATTGCACTGTTTAGAGGGGAAGAAAAGAAGAAAATTTCTGAGATGGAATAACTTTATAAAAGGTGAAACATCTAAAAAAATAGGGTTTGTCACCCTGCTTGTTATAAAAAAGGAATATGCTGTTCTCTTTTTTTTACACAAAGTAATTAGGTCTTTTGCTTTATCATATTTTCTCCTAATTATTTTCTTAATAAAGTATATAAAGAATAAGATATTATTGTAAACTGTAGAACTATTCTTTATATACTACGTTAGCACTTGGGACTTGCCGCTAAAAACTTGTCCTGAGTTATTTTTTTAAACCTATAAAATACCAGTAAGTATTCTAAGTATTTCCTCAAGGTTAGTAGGGTCTAAAGTGCCTTTAACTATCATGTACAAAATAAGTGCAACAGTAACAGCTGTGTGAATGTTGTGCTTACTAAAGATAACCTTCTTGTGTTCTTCTTCAATATGAGCTTTTAACTTCTTTTCAAGGCGTTTTATTCGTTTGTTTGATCCCATTGTTTATTCTCCAAGACAGAATTTCGTTCCATCTGTAATCTTTAAAGTGTTTTGAATGTTTGAATTCTATCGGCATGAGATAGTCGTAAGGTTTGTTAAATTCTACCTCAAGGTTAATCGTCTTGTCCAGCTCGTAAAATACACGGGCAACAGCTTCAGAACAGATAAGTCTTTTGCTTCTGGTTCTTAATCGTTTAGGCATTTTAAAACCAAACTTCAGGTAAAGCATGATATAAAAAATGTCTAAAAATCCGTATTCTCTTCCGATATACTTAATAATAATATCATTAAGCTTTTTAGGATCAACACTATAAGCACGATCAAGTGTTTTAATTTGGACTTTTGGAACGGTGTTATTTTGAGGCTGGGTAAGGTCTGCCATTTCTAGCTTTGTATAGCTATGTTTGTGAAAACCTTTTGCTCGAGATTCTGCTACAACAACATGATCTTCTGTAATTTCACAAATAATTCCTATGTGTGTTGGTCCTTTTTCTCCATACTCCTTAAGGTTTCCAACATTTATCAAGTACCCTACAAACCCTCTAGGTTCAAAAAGAACAATATCACCGACCTTATACATAAATTCTAATAGAAAAAAGTGTTTATAAATTTATTCATTACGAATAGATTCAACAGTAGCTCTTACGGCTCTTAGCTCTTCAAGCTTTTCAGACGCCCAAGTAAGTTCTTCATCAGTAATAGTTTGGTTTAGAACGTACTTTCTGATGATAATATCTTGAGCTGCGACTGCATCCGCAAGATACTGAAGTTCCTTAAAAGGACCTCCGAGTGTCTGCCTTATTTTCTTTCCTACTCTTTTACTTTCTGGTAATGCCATTTTATCTAAAACATGTGTACCCCGTACCCTTTGAGTCTTGGTGAGTTTGCTACATTTGTACTATTTAGGTTAAATGTGATTTGTAAGTTACCTGTAGTAAAACTACTCACGTCTTGTACTCCACTTTTACCACGACTATCGAATGTAATACCTGATAGTGTTACAGTTCCGTCCGTTATATCCATTGTTATAGAAGTATTTGCTTCTATAGTCGATTCAATATATACGCTTAAACCTTGTTCTGTTCCATCCGTAGCTAAGATATTATCTTCTGCACAAACTACTTTACCAGAAGTAACAAACCCTCCTCCATCGTCAAGTAACTCATATTGGTCTGTGTTAAAAACACCGTCAGTTACTAGTGAGTCACCGTATTCTAACTGGTATAGATCAAAATCACAACCGATAGAAGCATCGTCTGAATAAGTATATTGTATTCTAATACCTTGTACAGTCTTTGACATTCTGTAAAAACCGTAGGCTGCCATATATCTTTTGCTTGTTGTACTGTGCAAGGTTGTTTCATCACTCCAGGTACTTCCGTTATACGTTTGAATCTTAATACTTGCAGAGTTCCATGAGTTAGACCCATTTCTTCTTATTGCTGTTCCTACTAAAATATAGTCTACAAACTTTGAAGCGAATGTTTTCCCTAAGGAATGTGTAGCAGAAGTTGAGGAAGCTGTGACTTTCTGAGCGTTAGTAGTAGGATCTCCGTCAAAAGCATTTGACACATTCGTAAAACTATCTGGGTCGTGAGTTGTATCTCCAGGTGCTTCATCGTTAGCTCCTAATGTATAGACTGAACTACTTAATGTTGGATAGCTTGTGCTTTGACTAGTACTATCTGTAGTTGTTAAAGATACTGGAACACTTACTGTATCATTTGTTCCAGTAGAATCTACAAATTCATCAGCTGCAGATCCGTCGTTGTTATTAAAAACGTCATTGGCTTGAAGCGTTTTATAGTACGCCTCAGCAAGTCCACTACTGTTACCATCTATATGTGCATTAATCTTTGCACTAGCCATGAACTCTTCAAATGCATAAAAATTTCCTGCCATTTTATTCTAATTTAAACCCCTGTTTTTCTAATGATTCTAAGGTTATTTGTTTTTTTCCGTTAAAAGTTGTACCTTCTACATAACCCAGCTCTAGTTTTATCTCTTCGGGCTTTACAAAATTAAGGTCAACTACAAAACCTTTACCCTCTATCTCAATTCTTAAATACTTTCTTCCTGCCATTTTAGTTATTGCTTGCGGTTACTGTAACCCGCACTGTTATTTCTAACTGTATTGAACTTTTTGAAACTGATACGGGTAGTAGCTTTCTTAAAGCCATAGTCCCACTACTTGCAGCGTCAAAAATTGCAACCTCTGTTATAGTCTGTCCGTCTGCTTGGCTAATGGTAAATACACCTGTAAAGTCATAAGTACCAGCTCCAGCGTTTTTAACAGACGAATCAAACGCATTTCTAGCCACTTCTGTTTCTAAGGTAGTTCGTGAAGGACCATCTGCACCGGTTCCTGTTCCGATCCCAATGTGCGTAAACCCGTCAAAATGATTTAACGCAAAGGCTTCCGCTGCATCTAAACCAACTTGCACTACTACCATGTTATATATCTCTCCATTTTGTTTTTTATATGGTTATGCATTTAGCGCATCAACCGTTATAGCATATTCCATAGTTACTTCTGTGAAAGCATCTTTTGTGATACTATTAGATAAGCTTCTAGCAAACATCGTACCAGAAGAAGCAGCATCAAATAAACCAGCCTCATTAATATCATTACCGTTATTCTCAGTTGTATCTAAAAAAATATACATCCGGATAGTATTCGTGATAATACTCGCAGCTTCAAATAATGCTTCTCTATCTGTCTCATTTCCTAAAGTAGTATTACCAACAACAGGAGCAGTAGCATCGTCACCGACTGCTATATATCCATAAGTTGTATCGATATCGTTTAAGACCTGTGTTTTAATTGCGTTTAAACTTGTTTGTGTAATTGCCATGTTATTCACCTAAGGGTATAAAACCGTAACTGTCCCTCCATCTAATTTTTTGCTTTTATCAAGTTGGTTATTCGGACTGTAATCTAAAACAAATCCATCAGCCGGAGCTTTTGAAGTGATATCAGTTACTGTATCAGTAGTTGTAATTAAGAGGTTCTCCTCTAGCGTTTCCGAATCGTTGATAATTGTACTGTTATCATCCTTCTCTTCTAACTGTTTGATTCTGATAAGACTTTCTTTATTGAAAGCTGTAATATCATTCTCCGGAGTTCCTACAGTTATTTTTAGATTACCAGGATACTGACGCTCTACTTTTCTTATGATAAAATCCCCTGAGATACTTCTGAGTGTATCATTAACGTTGATTACTTCATTTGGTACATATTGTTCAAAATCATCAACGTCAGTGTTAGTTGTTATTATCCACCTTGAACTTAGTAAAGGATTTGCAAAACGACCTATAATAAAATCCGCATAAGCTCTTGCTTCAGTACGTGTTTTAATATATCTTTTTTTGAAGACCTTTGGATAGTCTCCATAAGTATCCCTACTGGCTTTACTTCTTCTTCTTACAGAAATAGGAATGGATGCTGTGTAAGTTACTTTTATATTATTAGTTCCTGAAGCAGGAGCTGAAGAGAAAGTGATTTGTTTAATCTCACGGTCGTCCAGCTTATAGTCTCCAGTACTTTGACCTTCAACAAACCCATCAAGCAGGGTTCCTACCGGATGCTCTACACGAATATCTATAGGAATTTCTGCAAGAGTAAAAGTGGTTTGAGCTCCTGTACCGTTAAATAATTCTTCTTTTTCAAAAACCTGTCTATCATCACCATCTACTGTAGCGATATTAACCATAGGCTCTTTATCTTCAAGCCATTTACCGTCAAGAAGTGCGTTAGATGTAGAGATACTTTTTGAAGAGAAACTGTCTCCTTCTCTTTCTAATTGGAAGTTTTTATTTTTATCCGTTCGAAAGTTAGCAAGCAAGAGTTCTGCCATCTCAGTAACCACATCCCAAGCCCTTTTTTTATTTGCTTTATAAACATTAATCGTATCAGTAGAAGTAATAGACGAAACATAAGTTAGATCAGTGTCATTGTTAATAATATCCTCTATAATCTCTTCAGGTTTTTTGTTTTGAAAAACTTCATTGATTATAATTCTTTTAAGTTGCGATCCGTAGTCTTCAACAACAATTCTTTTCTCACCGGCAGCTTCTACAGATTTAACAATCCCGGTAAAATACGTGGTACCAGTAGGATCACGCATGTCTACCTCGTCCTCTGCGTTAATTGTAAGTGTTTCAGGTCCAAGAATGGTGAGAATATCGATATTAGTCCGATCTTCTTTTAGCATAGTAGTAGACACATTGTCCGTATCCTCTTGAAAAATCCTGATTACCATTTAATTCGCACCTTCAAAGATGTTCAAACTTCCTAGCCAATGATTAGCATCATCGCTTGATCCATCTATACTAATCTCCGACACACCACCAGTTATGGTTTTAGTCGCTCCATCTTCGTAAAGAGTAAGTCTAAACTTCACATCCGAAATAATATCACCAGCATCTTTACCTTGCATAACACCGTTAGGTCCCATAAGGTAGTCCTCTTGTTGACTTAATGTGATAATATTACTTGCATCGGTTGATTTATCCGTACCGTCATTATTAAGCCTGAAGTCCACTGAGATAATCCTTGAGAACCCTCCGAAGTTTCTTGAATAGTTCTGGTTGGATTGACCACCAAAAGCCACATCCACGTTTTTAATAGAAAGAGCATCTCCCACCCTGCTCGCAGAGTGAAATTTTAACCCTTTTCCATTAGACAAGTTTTCTATTTTGAATTGATTAACTACCATTTAGAACCCTCCCTGTCTGCTTTGCAAGAAAGCTAGACGTCTTGTAATTTCTTCTAGTGTTTTTTCATCTGCAGAACCTTCTACGTTTATAGAAATGTTAGTTTGGATTTCTCTTCCTGTATTTCCAGCACTAACTCTTCCTATATCAACTCCTGGAATTTTATTAAGCAAACCGATCAATGCGTTTAAACCTCTCACAAAAGCACTAGCAAAGCTTGTAATAGCAGATTTTAGTCCTGATAACAAAAAGGACCATATTCCAGCTATTTTTTGCACAGCACTTTGAAAGATGTTTTTGAGTAGTTTAAACAAAAACCCAAACGCTTTGAATACTACTGTAGCCCCAAGTGTCCAAGTTATTTTTAATAGGTTAAATAGGAACAAGAACTGCGCTTTTAATCCTTCAATAAGACCAAAAAAAGCTTTCTTGAAGCCGTCTGCAACTCCTGAAAAATCTAAATTAACAAGAGAAACTAAGGCGTTTCCCAGTCCTGTTACAAGATTAACAGCTCCACTAACAAACGATAGTAAAACACCTGCAAAATCTGTGTTTAATACTTCGTCTATAAAGGTAATAGTATCAGCAAGTATTTTACCAACACCAGAGAGTTTATCCGCAAAGAACTTTACTAAGTCCCCTCCTAAATCAAAAGCTCCTGGAGTAAGAACACCAGCAATAGCACCAGCAAGTAAAGCCGGAAGAAGTTTAACCCCTAGAACTAAAGCAGTTATAAACGTACCGATTCCCGCAAGTACAGAGAGTATTTGTTTTACTGTTCTCTCAAGAGTTCCCTCGCCTGTATCTGAAAAGAACGTCTGAAAGAACTTTGCTATAAACTTGTTTAAAATAACAAAAACCGGTTTAATAAGTGAAAGCAATATAGGAACAAATGGTGCTATTAATTGATTTAATAACCCTCCAATTGCCTTTAAGAGTCCTACTACCGCATCAGTGCTCTTAACAAGTTGCTCAATAAAAGAAACTGCTACACCTATTCCTAGTGCAGATGGTCCATCTTCTTTTTTTTTCTTTTTATCTTCCAAACCTACATTTGACAGTTGTTGTCTGGAAATTTGCAACTTTTGTAAGTCTTTATTGATCTTTTTTAGATCTTCTATGCTAGTAGCTGCAATCTTAAGATCCCTGAGCTTTTTAATTTGTTCATCAATACCACCAAGAAGACCACCAGACTTATCACCAACTTCTACGTTTTCAAAGGCTTTTTTTATCTGATTCAAATTATCTACTATAATATCTAATTTTAGTACTGCCATTTTATCTTCTATTCATTTTTGATTTATTTGTAACCTTCTTCATCTCGTCTTCTTCATACTCTTTTATTTGCTTATGAAGGGCAAGAAGTCCATCTGCAACATCACAAGGCATATTTATTGCCTCGTTAAACGTTGCTCCTATACTCATCAAAGTGTAAATATTTGCTATTTCGTAGGCTTCGAATGGAATATAAGGCGGATATTTCATCCGTATCAAGTCCCTAAAATAGCTTTCTAATTTTTTGATTCAGCAAGACCAAGGATAAAAGCAGAGTTCTCGTTGAAAATCTCATCACACTGTTGCCCGTCTACCTTATCAAGATCTAACTCAGGACAGCAAGCTTCAATAGCATCAAGGATGAAATCTAAAACACTCATATCTTTCTTAATCAAAGAAACAATATCAGTATCTGCTACTTTTCCTTTTCCTTTCATGATCTTAGTCATATCAAGATAAGTATTAAAAAGAGTATTTCTCTTTCTAATTGGCATTTTTCTCATAGTATGCTCGTATTCTTTACCATCAAGGTATATTATCTTTATTTTTCTCTCGTATTCCATTTTTTATTTAAAAGTATGAAGCAACTGCATCTACAAAATACACATCTTCAATATTACCAAACGTATAGTTAAAAGTCTCTTCTACTATACCATCTGTGCTTACTGTTCTATTAGTAGATTCATATTGCCCTCCTGAAAGTTTAACATAAAATTCTACTCTACCAGACCCTAAAGCAACTCCGTTATTCACAGAAAGGATCAAGCTTGTAGCTGTTGGAGTTCCAGTGCTTGGACTTGTACCTCCTAAGAACCTTTGTTCTTCTGTTGAGTTTGCAAAGCTTTTAGTAAAAGTAACTGTAACATCCATGTTTTTCTCTACAAGGTCTTGATTCTCTCTACTTCCAATCGCTTTAACGTCTGCCGGGTCGATGTTTTGACCAAAACTTACACTTACGTTTTTAGTAAGTCCAACAGTAGCTTCTGATCCTGCATCTCCTGTTGAAAGAGTAGCGTTAAACCCTGCTAGTTTACTAGTAGATGTAAGAACTTCAGTTCCTGCAGATGATGTTACCGCTAAACTTGAAGCTAAAACTTCTGCTGAGAAGTTCAAAGTTCCACCAGTCTCAACACTTACCTCTAGACTATTAATTTTACACCCGGAATAAGTATTTACTACGTCTGTTGTAGAATCGTAGTTCTCACTCATAGTGAAACTAGACGCTGTATTTAATAGTTCTAAAGTTCCTCTATCTACAAAAGTATGAGTATAGTCTCCTGTTGTTTCTGTATCTGTTGATTGTCCAAACATAAGCTCGAACACAGCTCCAGAGTTTAGAGTTCCATCAATTCCAAGAGTAGCATCAAAGTTTCCTGCAACGTTTGCACAAACTTCTCTGTCTCCGATTGATCTAACTTGAATATTATTATTGTTTAAATCTGGGCTAATCCCTGATATCACTCCAATATCTTTAGTTGTACTAACTGGAGTATTGAAAGTGCTTTCTATCCCGAAAAGGGCAAATACGTTCTTACCTGCATATGTACCTGACATTTTTATAGTTTATTTTAAGTTTAAACTGAGTTTAAACTGTGTTTAATTTTGGTTTAAATTAAGATTAAAGTCTAAATTTTACAAAAATCATGCAAATTCTCTACAATAATCTACTAATTCAACAGTTTTAATCGCTCGGAAGATTCCCCGATACCTGTCGTTTAACTCCTGCCACTGCTGAATAGATCTAAGCTCGTTAAAGTTGGCGTTAAAGTTTACTTTATTAGTTTTTAAAATTCTGTTAATCTCAGTTTTGAGTTTTATCATATGAGTATCATTCCAAAAATCTTCTTCAGCTTCTTCTTCACCATAACTTCTAACGTCTATTGTAACTGTTTCAAATACGTCTTCGATTGTATTATTACCAATACCCACCTCTAAATTCTCCGTGCTTGGATTATAACATAAAACATAATCCCTAGAGTAATCAAAGTCTATATTGGTTTTAGGCACTTGGAAGATCTTTTTGAACTCTGGAGTTAATCCGTCAGTGTTCGCACTGTTCCAATTACTCGATAATAAATCTAAGATGATTTGTGTAGTATCTACATTAGTAGCCATTTTATTTTCTTATCTGCTTTATTATATCTAACAAACAAACGCGGGAGCAGATTCCCTAAGAAGAAATAAGGTTTGTTTTTTATAAAGTTTACTTGGTTAATTATAGGACAAACGGTCCCAATTCCTTTCTACTTGCTAAAATATCTTCTGCTTGATCTTTCCATTTTTGATATCTTAAATCAAAACTCATTTTATTAGACGGTCCATCGTCTGGAAATCTTCCCTGTCTATCATTCATAGTTATAATATCCGCCGCAGTTAAGAGTATACAAGCTTTTTCTATGTCACGCGCAACAGTAGCCTCACCGTATCTATAAGTCGCTCTAAATCCCTTTGGATACCAAGCTCCTATTCTATCTTTAATGTAAACCTGTCCTAGTTCTTTATCTACAAAATAATCTGCCGTTGAGGCTCTTCCTTCGGTCTTTGTAGCTGCGTAATCTTCAAAAGAATTACCATCAAAGACCTCGATTTTATCACCAGAACCAGTAGTAATAGTTTTAACAGATCTGTTTCTAAGTGTGAAACGCATACCAAGACCAGGAACAGGAACAGGACGATCCACATATTCGTCAGTTACAGTTTTTTCTCTCCATGCATGACCTGTTTCTTCATCAATATAATCCTCATTTCTCTCAATCAGATCTTCTACGTCTGTTGTAGTCGGAGTAGTTGTTGCACTAAACCCTCCTTTTTTTTGTAAAAAACTAGCCACTTGAGCAGCTGTACAATACGTTACCATGCATTAGAATTAAAGTTAAGAATTTATAAAGTTTATTAGACTAAAAGAGAAGAGAAGAATTACTTCTTCTTTTTATCTTTACTCTCAGAGAATTTTTTTTCAACTTCTGGCTCTGATTTATTAGGCTTAGGACCAATATTTTTAATAGTGTATCCTAGCTCTTTTGTGAAGTATTCGATAGCCTCATCATGTTCTTCATCCATTGTAAAAATATACCCTTGCTCTTTGTCAAAAATATAAGTATTTACACCATAAGTAACTCTATTGTTAGCTTGTGTTTGGTTTGGATTAATCACCTGACGAGCAGGGTGCTTTACAGTAACCATTTTGGTTTATTCTTTACCCCACGCCATCCAAATTCCATCAACATCTGCATCAGTAACAATAGTTACAGCGTTAGATGCTAAAGGGAATGTTTCATTTACTACGCTTCTGTTTGCAACAACAGCAGCTCCAGTTTCGATGATAACAAAAGAATCAACAACGGAAAGACCAGTGTCTACATCTCCACCAGTATCAGCTCCACCGTTTGTAAATGTTCCAATTCTCATAGCTAAGCTACCTGAATTTTCTTTGCTTGTAATTGTACTTGCGAAAGCCATAATAACTACTAAAGATCAAAGATATTTATAAAACTTTCTTAAACTCATATCTGCACCTCTCTGAGCAATACTTCTGCACCCTTGCTTTAGAGTTGAAAGTAAGTTCTTTTTCACAAAACAAACAAAACCTTTTAGGTAGTCCTTCTTTTTTATCTTCATAACTCCACAAAAAACCATTAGAATGATTTCTTTTACCTTTACAACAGTTAGAAATATGTCCTATAGAATAATCTGTGCCTCTTTCTATGTCCATCAAACTATCCCAAACCTTAATCAACTGTCCTGATATGTCAAACTGATAAACTTTTTTTGACCTATGATGCAAAACCCCCTTTTTCCCATACATATAATGATTTTTACCTTTAGAAATAACAGAAAGACCTGCTTTAAAAGAATGAGCTATGTTTTCTTTTTGTGTACACCATTCAAGATTCTCCGCACGATTATCCGTTTTGATACCGTTGATATGATTAACCGTATTTTTGCTTTCTGGATTAAGAATAAACGCTTCTGCTATTAGTCTATGAACTAACTTAGTTGCTTGAACTCCTTGGTTTAGCAAAGTAACACGGTGATAACCTGTTTGTTTATCCACGTACCCCTTTAAAACCTTATTAGATTTATGAGAATAAACTTCTCCTTTTTCTGTAACAGAATAGTTTGGAAAGTTTTTTATTTGTTTCATTAAGAAAAAAAAGACTTATTTATTTATAAGTCTTAGCACAATAGTTTATCTTACCTTGAACTAAATGATATTTTTAATCTTACCTTGAGCACTGAATCTTACACATTTAAGCTCACCAGCAGTCATAAATCCACCTTCTACACCAAGTCTTCCAAGTAGGATCATTTGGTCCATAGTAGTTTCAAAGTTAGCTGTTGGTCTTGCAACTTCAAACCATAGATAGTTTGTGTTCAAGAAGTAGATTCTACTCTTAGTATCTTGATGTACTGCGTCATCTGTGATCATAGGGATCCCTTTAATCATAGCAACTTCTAACATTACATCGTTTCCTGCTCCAGTCTCAATACCGTTAACACCAGTCTTAACTCTTTCGTAAGTCATTCTACCTTGAGCTTCAAATAGAGCTTCAATGTCGTTAGCAGTATCGTATCCTGTTAAGATTACGTTTGGTCTCTCACCGGAGTTTTGCTCAATAGTTCTAATAGCTAAGTTAATTTCAGCTTTAGTGATTGCAGCACTAGCCATATCTTTAACATAAGCGTCTAGTCCTGTACTTGCAGATCTATCAAATCCATAGATATCGTTATCGGAAGGAGCTGAAAGTCCTGCAGATTCTGCACTGTTTGAACATACACGATCAATACTTTCAAAGTTATCACCTGCTAGAGTATCAGTCTCTACAAGTAGCATAGCGTTAATGGATCTTACATGCTCTTCACCGATGTCTAGCTTAACTTGATCTAATCCGATATCGTCGTTTCCTGGAGTTCTTAGCTCTTTTAGAGTTGAACCATCATATCCGTGCCATACATGCTTTAAAGTCAAAGCAAGCTTAACATAAGTAGGTTTAACAGTGTCAGGGATAGTCCCGTTCTCTGAAACTCCACCAGCTCCTAGAGTTACACCTCTTGCAGTTTTAACTCTAAAACCTGCTTTAGTGTATGGTTTTTTAGGTAAAATTCCCCAAGTCTTAGCTTTTTCGTTTAGTTGGTTCCAAACTTCAGCTCCGAAAATATCGTTATTTACACCTGTAGTACTAGTTAAAAGCGGATCATCTGCTTTAGTTACACTATTCCCACCATAATAAGCAGCTTCTAATTCTGCGATGGTCTTAATTCCTTTGTTTGTTAATTCGTAATTTGTTGTACCTATCATTTTGATTATACCTTATATCTAGCTTCTAGAGCTTCGTCTAGAGTTGCTTTTCCTCTTACAATATCAAGAGCACTAATTGCTTTTTTCTCTTCTTTTTCTACAGCTTTTTTAACTGAGGAAAGAGGTCTAGTTGCAGAGATAACTTTCACAGCAGAGAACTTCTTAACAAGCTCTGCGTGAGACTTTTTAAGCTCTGCAATTTCAGCTTTTAGGTCTTCTGTATCTTCAGACTCTTCTTCTGATTTTTCTTCTTCTTCGTCTGCTTTAGCAGTCTCCTCTTCAGACTCTTCTTCTGATTTTTCTTCCTCAGCTTCAGCTTCTGGCTCATCAGCCTTTGCTTCTTCATCTGGAGTACTTACTTCAGCTTCCTCTTCGGCTTCTGGCTTTGCAGAAATAAGAGCTTCAATCTCGTCCATTCTTTGTGCTAACTGTTGAACTAGAGTAATAACATCATCTAAAGAAACTTCAGGAGCTTCACTAGTCATGTCATTTTCATCTTGCTTTGTTACAGCAGCAACGTTTTTTTCTTCAACCATTTTAGTTGTTTCACTTGCAGGAGCACCAGACACACTTTTTGCAATAACAGAAAAACCTTCGTTAGTAGCAAAAGGGTTGCATGGATTCTCTACAATGGATGTTTCGAATTGTTTAAACCCGTTTAAAACAGTAGTTACTCCACCAGTACTCTCTACTTCAAACGTTTTTTTATCTTCAGTCAATCCACCAACAGAACTACCAGTCTTTTTACCGCTTAAAATTCCCTTCCAGACCTCGTCATCCTTGACGTTATCTGCAAAGATTTGATTAAGATGTAAGACTCCCATAGTTCTACTTTTAGGATGTTCTAAGACCTTGTAAGCCCAAGTCTTACCAACTACATTATTAGAATGCTCATCAGTAATAGGACCACCACGTTTAGTAATAAGAGTTTCTTGATTTTTTACTATGTCGGCAATCGGGATACGTTCACCTGCCTTGTCTTTAGCATCAACAGAAGCCCAACTAACATACATCCTGTCCGCAGCCTTCTCAACCATAGCCTTAATATCTTCTAAATTGTCTGACTCGTTAAAGCCTTTAACAACCTCCTCAATACTAAGTTTTGTTTGATCTTGCTTCTTAATGAATAATATTTCAGTCATAGTGTTGTAAACCTCACTCGAGCTTTGTCTATTGCAGGACCTAAGTAAGGTCTTGGCATAGTACCGTTTTTTTTCAAGTCCGTAGCAATTGCCCAAGCAATACTCGTAACTTTTTTTTCGTCTTGCACACCAAGCTTTCGCCTAATCCAACCCTTTAATGAGTCGACTGGTGGCATACTTCCTGGAATTCTACCGAACTCTATAGTATCTGCGTAGGAAGTCGTGTACGTGATTTGTTTCTTTAGAAACTCACGTTTAACCTCTCCGGATCCTAGGAGTGTTCCTTCGTCTACTATTCCGAGTTTTACAATATTTTCCTGAGATTCTGCAAATATAGAATCCACTATATCATCCATTACTTGATCCAGAAGACCTTCTGTATCCTTAGCACTGAGCTTAAGTGTGACCATATTTAAACCTCTTGTAATTTTTAATCATATTTCGACTTTATAAAACATACATATTTGAAGATATATAGAAATATTTATAAATATATAAAAACATATAGATGTATGGGTAGAACTACAAAAAGTATTACGCTTGACCAAGAAGACGCGGAGAACTTTACCAAGTACGCTAAAGCAACAGGAAGAGACTTCTCAAAGTTGGTTACCGTATCAGTAAAAGAATACATGAAGAATAACTAAAAATGGTATTTAGTGTAACACAAAACGGAGAAAAACTATCTAAGGATAAGTACACATGGGATGAAAAAACTAAAACATTTTCAACAACAGAAAGTAATTTAGTATTAGACTTTAGTGAGTATGACGGCTGTACATTTAAGACAGGTGATGAATGTACGTTTGATACAAGTTATGACTGTACGTTTAAAACAGGTGATAGCTGTACGTTTAAGACAGGTGGTTACTGTACGTTTGATACAGGTGATAGCTGTACGTTTGATACAGGTTCTGAATGTACGTTTGATACAAGTTATGACTGTACGTTTAAAACAGGTGATAGCTGTACGTTTAAGACAGGTCCTTTATGTACGTTTAAGACAGGTGATAACTGTGTTGTTGTACGTAGAGATGTTTACGAAGTGATAGAGCTTAAGGAAGGACAAAAGATTAAGTTAAAAGACTATCAAGAAAAAGGTTATACTATAATCGAAGAAAAACAAAAAGAAGAAGGTATTATAGAGTTAAACGGGAAGAAGTATAAATTAATAGAATAACTAAAAATGGTATTAAAAAAACAAATTATGACAAAAGAAGGGAAGCCTTATATAACTGAGGATAAGAAAGAACTATTTGAGTATACTTTAGAAGTAGGAGATGAGTTTATTCCGCAATCGGAGAATATTATTATTAAAGAGTTTAAATTTAAGAATTATTCAATCCCTGTTTTATTAAAAGGTGACAAAGAAAATATTTTTATAAAACTTACACCAGGACAAGCAGAAGCTTTAAGGAAAAAAAGAGATGGTTATACTGATGCGAAAGGTGTTAAACACGAACCGATACAATTAACACAGCATATTTTCATTTGTTACGCTTACAAGTTTGAAGGAAAAGATTGTGTGGGTATCGGTCTAAAAAAAGACAAAACACCACCTAAAACGTTTGATGACTTTAAAGATGAATAAAAAAATATTATCCGGATTGTTATTAATCCTTTATTTAATTACAGCAACCTTTTCAGCAGGTGAAGTGATTCAAATCGTAGGAAATAATACATGCTTAGACAAGGGTCACAGTAAGTATTTAACATACTTAAACGATTCTAGTGGATGCTATATTTGTGCAGACAAAAGTCTATACTCTGTAGAATACTGTGATGGTAAGCACTTAGAACCATGGACTCCTCCGAGTGAAAAAACAAATGAAACTGTTAGGAACTTCCTAATAACTATGGGTTCTGTAGTTGTTGCAGCTATAGTTTACAAAAAGTACTTTACAGATAAAAAGTAAAAATATAGATTTTAATCTCTTGTTCTGGATTTTTCTTCCGGAAATACAATTTATTCTTCATAAATAATACGAAACTCTTTAATGTGATAACCAGGAGAAATACCTGTTACTTCCAAACCCATGCTTCCGGAAGAGTAAAAATAATCTACACGCCTCTCTTCTGGAGTAGGGTGTGCTATTTGATCATTGAACGGATAGTAAATATTAATTTCGTTTTGAACGATTGTATTAACGACCTCCTCAAAGTCTCCGGTAAAAAGCTTAATTCTCACGTTTTGATTAGGTCTACTAAGGATTGCAACAACTTTAATGATCTTACCATTTATAACTGGTGTAACAATCCTACCATTAGTGGTTATTAGATCCCTAACATATTTTTTATAAACCATTTTACCAAGTATTTTTCTTAATAACTACCCATTTGAAGTTATTAGCGCTCGTTCTCATACACATTTCTACGCTTGATGATTTAGTTGTTTCAACATACCTAATCTTTCCTTTGTGCTCCTCTGACGCGGTTAGTGTATTTTCTGCAAACTTAATGTCTGAAAGACCTATGATATCCGAAGCGACATGTTGATGTTCTTTGTCTGCCTTTTGTGCTGCAACTGTGTGTACTTCGTTAACACTTTCTACTTTGTCCATAAGCTCAAAAGCTCCTGTTCTTAGAAGTGCGTGCATGTGCTCTACAGGAACCTTTACTATTTGATCTTTAGAGAATTTATAATTAAAAGCAGGGACTGAGCCTCTGGAGACTGCAATATCCTTTAACGCTTTAAGTTCTATTTTTCCTTTATCCATGTAATTACATAAAGAAAGGTATTTATAAAATTAACCTCACATAGGGTACTGAGCAGACAAAGAGTCCATTCTGTTCTTGAAATCGTCTATCATACCTTGAGTAAGTGGAGCAGCTGCCACAACATTATTAGTTACAATATATTTAGCAGTTTGAAAAGCTCCATGATCACATGCTTGCATAGCTCTAGAGATAGGTGTATTAAAAAGAATGTCTGCTTTTTGGGCTTCTGTCCAGTTTTGAATACCGTTATAGACTACCCAATCCATGATGGATTTTTTACCTGCCTCAGCTGTTGCGTTAAGGAATGCATCAACAAGCGCAATCTGTTCGCTTAGGTCTACTTGATCTTTTTCTGCTTGAGTCATTTCTGAAGGAACATCTCCCGTCCACTTCCAATATTTCTCATCAACTAAAGGTAAAACTGCATCCCTAATATATTCAGCTTCTGGAAACAAAGATGAATCAACATCTCTGAAAACTTGCTTTGTACTTCTTCTTACTGCATTTCCCATTCTTTAAATTCCTCCTACTTGGTGTCCACTGAACCGGCATTGAGTACCTGCATTAATACTAGCCGTAGAACCTGAATTTTGATAAGCTCTTACATCAACCGTATCACCAGACGTCAAGTAAAGAGTAGCTGAACAACCAAGATTAAACACTCCAGCACTAGGAGCATCTGTAAAATCCTCTGCGACCTTTGTAGTATTTTGATAAATCCTTACAAACATATTACCAAAAGCAAAAGTTTGTATCGTTAAAGTTGCGTTAAAAGTATACCAACCAGTAACAGGCGCTGTGAACTTACCAGTGCTAGTACTGTAATCACCACCTTCATCTCTGTCTTCATTGTTAGCAACAAAAATTGTTTCTACGATATTGTTAAGTGTTTGGTTTGATGTTATTCTGTGCGCACTAAAAGCACTGTTAACCGTCCCACCACCACCAGAAGGAAGGTTAGTTATTTGTACTTTCTTTTTATTATTACTATCAGCAGAATCTTCAATCAGAAGCAAATCCGCACCTACAGGTGTTGTTTTTTCTGTAATAGCGTTTATTTCTCCTGCAACATTATCGTGTATTGCATCGTCATCAGTACCTAGTGTGACGTTTTTATCTGGCATGGTAAGAGTTCTAGTAGTTGCTGTGGTAAGACCAGAAGCTTCAAACGCTATTTTTTTTGTATCGTCTCCATTATCTGTTATCCTGAAAAGATTGTCTGGAAACTCTTTAAGATTAATACTCTCCCATACTGCCGCAGAGGCTGTAGAATCAACACAAATAAATGCTTCATCACTTGTGGTATTTATCCATCCGTATCCAACAAAATAACCGCTATTTGTATCATCTGTAGTTGTTGGATCTGCTGCAGCAGAGTGAACAGGGATAAGATTATCCTCTGATACATTGTCAAACCTTGGTATTTTGTCAAATAAGTGACTCCCTCTAACTCTCATTTTATACTAATTCTCTCCAGGTAACACTTCCTTCTATGTCATGGTCAGAAGTTCCACCAATAGGTCTCCAACATAAAACAATTTCATCAACATTACCAGCAATGTCTTCACCTAATAAAATTGCGTTTTGGATAGGAATATCAATCCCACCTGATCCTGCTCCTCCTGATGTGGACTGTGCAAACCCACCAGCAAACTTAGTCCCACCTGTAACTGTATTAGCAGTTGCTCCTCTTGCAACCTCTACACAACTATTAGTTTCACCTGCATAAGTAAACGTTCCTGCTACCGTTGGATTAAACACAAGAACCCACTCACCATCTTCTGAACCTGTTTGTATTTGAATACCTAAACGTTCAACCCTTATAGATGCTCCACCATGTCCTGACTTTAGCCTTATTCCTATAATAGCATAAAGTGTATTTTCTGTTACACAATCTACATGAGTACCTTCTGTGGATGCATACCTCAACACACCTAAAGGCTGAACACCATCCTCACTGATAACAGTCGCACAAATACATTTAAGACTACTTGCTGGGCTGCTTCCTGTTGTTTCTATTTGATACCTAAGTGGTAAGTTTGGAGTACTCATGTATACATCTGCTAAGTTGTTAGAGTTCAGGAATTCATGACAAAAAATCGACTGTCCGTTGTGATTAAACCCAATTCTTACACGACCAACACCAAGCCATTCATAATCAAAGATAAAAATTTGTGTCTTTGTAAAGTCTAGCGTTACACCGCTTGGTCCTGTACCATCCATTTTATCAAGGTTCCAGTTAGCCTGAGTTATTGTTGTGTCAACTGGAGAACCTGTTACATTACTTCTTATAGTCACTCCAATAGTTCCTGCGTCATCCTCAAAGAAAATACCGTTAGCATCATCAAATAAACCTATTCTTCTTTGAACTCCAGTACCTCCACCAGAGTTATCAAGCACTCCCGTCATAAGAACAGCTTGAGATTTACCCGGTTGATAGTTAAACCTCATATAAGTTTGTCTTGTAAACTTACCTGCGGTGTTTAATGTTGATGTTATAGTTGTTGCAGCTTCGTCTTGTGACCATGAAGAAGTTATACCTGCACCTGTCTCTAAACTTTCATCCCAAAACAAAGGAGCATTGTTAAAAATCTGTTTACTATCAAATAGAGTTCTAGGGTTAGAACTTCTAAGCCTACCAAACGCATCAAGGTTTGGAGAATCTTCAAAACTTATTTTTTTTATATATGTCATTTTTATTTAATGTACCAAGCCCCACCTTGTGGGAAAATATCCACCGATTCCCCAGCACTTAATGCCAAAGTAGATGACCCCTCGATAAGCTCTGACCCATCCGGATCCACTGTTACTGTACCTGTTCCTTTATTTTTTATAGTATAAACCTTTGCATTTATAGAAGCAACCGCAGTAAGGCTTACTGTAAAAATACCATCACACACAATAATATCATCAGAGCTAACCATCGTATAATTACTGGTCTTGCTAACTATAGAAGGAAGCACTCCAACTCCACCAGATCCACCAGAAACCGTCATTCTAACTGATGCGGTGTTCCCTATAATGTACACTCTAACAGTATTTACATCAGTAGCATCAAATTTTTCCAGTTGAACTGATTCGTCTGTTGCAGAATCACGAGCGTTAAAGATTAAATCTTTGGTTCCTAAGTTGTGCGTAAAATCTGCATAATAAATATCTCCTGAGTCAAGAATCCAAGAAGATAGCGTTGAAGAAGCCGAACTCCCACTAGGGTCTGCCCACTTAACACCGCTTGCTTCTGCAGAGTCTGCCGTTAAAACTTGATTATTAGTTCCTACACCAACCCTTATATCGGTAGAACCATTATGAACTATAATATCTCCTTTGGTTGTTGTAGGTAAAGACTGGGCTGTTAAATCAATAACTGTTCCAGTATCATCTATTTGTTTTGTATGTTTATCTGCAGAATCTACAAAAACAGACGTATATCCTGCTGATGGTGTACTTGGCTGTGTTTGGTTGTTAAAATCTATCCTTCCCATTTTAGTTTATCAATACAATCGCTCCATTTAATGTTATAGTGCCGTCAACAGTAAGGACACCACTCACTATCATTTGTTGATTAACTGGAATTAAAAGCGTTTTGGTAGAGATAACATTCTCATAAGAAAAATTCTCTGCCCCCCCTGATCCTGTTTTATCAAGTGTTCCAGTAAACGGATTAAATCCCCATGCCATAATTAAGTCCTCACAACACTGCTAATGTCATCTTTTGTAGTATCTGTATAAGTAACAGTAATAGTAGCTTGAATAGTTCCACCAGCTCCTCCAGATCTATATTTAAACACTTCCGTGGTTGTATCCGGATACTCAACCGTAATAGCATCATAAACAATATCACCTATAACAGAATTAGTAAGAGACACACGTCTAGCATTAAGATCTACTATATGCTCTGCTACGTTTATATCTTCTTGAGTCCTAATAACCATTACACTAGCCTCACAAAGTTACTCCGTTGGTTTGGATGCAAGATAGGATAATCCGGATCTATTGTCCAAGAAGGATCTCTAGCCTTTGTTACTTCTCTGGCAAGCTTTACATACTCACCCCAAGAAACACCGTTCTTAGTAAGCTCCATCATTTTAATACTATCCTCACCGGTTCTTTTATCTATTATACCGATATGTTTAAACTTGAACTCGTCAAAACGTCCGGTCTTTTCATATTGAGTCTTTCTACTACCCAGAGATATTTTAGTGCTTTCAGTCCTTGCGATTCTTCTAAGATCACTTTTTGACTTATCCATCTCTTCGGACAACTTTTTGACAATATCGTCTATCTTTAAAGTTCTATCTTCTCTGGCTTTTGTGATAACTTCCTGTGCACGGCTAAAAGTGTTTTTAGCAAGATCTTCAAGAGCGTCTTCCTTTTTCGGATCGGTT